>JAABUX010003426.1_pt1 | contig 21026 bp, 16 predicted proteins | sample 5561851 | NCBI WGS metagenome assembly JAABUX01 (sample SAMN10711883, study PRJNA513361) | rock metagenome | isolation source: Antarctica rocks | place: Antarctica: Victoria Land, Richard Nunatak red sandstone | collected 2016-01-03 | reverse complement strand
CCGCCTGACCAACGCATTCAGCAAGAAGATCGAGAACCTCGGGGCGGCCGTCGCCCTCCACTACATGCATGCAAATTTCGTCCGTCGGCATCAGACGCTCCGCGTCACCCCGGCGATGGCGGCCGGCGTGGAACGGAAGGTGTGGACCCTGGCGGATCTCGTCTCGATCATCGACTGAACAGGCGTTAAGCAATTTCGGGGCCGGAAACGGCCCCGAAAAAATCCAGATTCAAACTGAGACACTACCGCCCGGGCGAGCCGGTTGACGCGAGGCTCCAGTATGCGTTACGTTGAACAAGGTTGCCGGTCCCACCCCACCGCAATCCGCGACCTGACCCGAGCCGGTCGTCCTCCAGGTACGAGGCCGCGATGCGCCGACTCGCCTCTCCCAGCGCGATCACCCTCGCCGCGGCCGCGCTCGCGACCTTCGGCCTGATCCCCGCCGCAAGCTCGGCGCGGGACGTCGACTTCGCCCGCGACGTTCGCCCGGTCTTCGAGGCGAAGTGCTTCTCGTGCCACGGGCCGAAGAAGCAGCAATCGGACTTCCGGCTCGACGACCGGGCCCGGGCCATGAAGGGCGGGTCCGAGGGGGCCGCGATCGTCCCCGGTCGACCCGACGAGAGCGCCCTGGTCCGGCGGGTCGCCGCGCCGGAAGACCCCGACGAGGCCATGCCGCCCGAGGGCAAGGGCGAACGGCTCACCGCCGCCGAGGTCGCCGCCGTCCGGGCCTGGATCGAGCAGGGGGCCCGCTGGCCCGAGGAATCGGCCAGGGCGGGGTCGGACCACTGGGCGTTCCGGGCCCCGACCCGGCCGCCGTTGCCGACGAACCGCGGCGGGAAGTGGGCGCGGAACCCGGTCGACCGCTTCGTCCTCGACCGGCTGGAGCGGGAAGGGCTCGCCCCGTCGCCCGAGGCCGACCGCGCGACGCTGATCCGCCGCCTGAGCCTCGACCTCCTCGGCCTGCCGCCGACGATCGCCGAGGTCGACGCCTTCGTCGCCGACCCCGCCCCGGACGCCTACGAGAAGGCCGTCGACCGCCTGCTGGCCAGCCCGCATTACGGCGAGCGCTGGGGCCGACACTGGCTCGACGCCGCCCGGTATGCCGACACCGACGGCTTCGAGAAGGACAAGACCCGCCACGTCTGGTCCTACCGCGACTGGGTGATCGGGGCCCTCAACCGCGACTTGCCCTACGACCGCTTCATCATCGAGCAGGTGGCCGGCGATCAGCTCCCCGGCGCGACCCAGGACCAAGTGGTCGCCACCGGGTTCCTCCGCAACTCCGTCGTGAACGAGGAGGGGGGCGTCGACCCCGAGCAGTTCCGGATGGAGGCGATGTTCGACCGGGTCGAGGCGATCGGCAAGGGAGTCCTCGGCCTCACCGTCCAGTGTGCCCAGTGCCACACCCACAAGTTCGACCCGATCTCGCACGAGGAATACTATCGTCTCTTCGCCTTCCTCAACAGCGACGACGAGCCCGCCCGGCTGGTCTACTCGCCCGCCGAGCAGGGGCGCGTCGCCGAGGTCCGCCGCCGGTCCGCCGAGGTCGAGGCCCAGATCCAGGCGTCTTATCCCGACTGGCGCGAGCGGATGGACCGCTGGGAGGACGAGCGGGCCAGGGCCCCGGCGCCGCGGTGGACCGTCGTGCAAGGCACCTTCGAGACCAACACCGACGGCGGCCAGCGCTACCTGCCCCAGCCCGACGGCTCGTTCCTGGCCTGCGGCTACGCCCCGACCAAGTCCACCGGCAAGATGACCGTGAAGGTCGACCTGCCCAAGATCGCCGCCTTCCGCCTCGAACTGCTCAACGACGCCAACCTGCCCGCCTACGGACCGGGCCGGTCGCTCTGGGGGACCTGCGCCCTGACCGAGTTCCAGGTCACGGCGGCCGGCAAGCCGGTCAAGATCGCCCGGGCCTCGGCCGACTTCGAGCAAGCCGAGACGCCGCTGGAGTGGCACTACGACGACAAGTCGGGCAAGCGTCGCGTCGTCGGCCCGGCCTCGTTCGCCGTCGACGGCAAGGGCGAGACCGCCTGGGGGATCGACCCCGGCCCCGGCCGCCGCAACGTCCCCCGCGAGGCCGTCTTCGTCGCCGAGGCCCCGATCGAGAATCCCGGCGGGGCCGAACTGACCTTCGGGTTGGCCCAGAATCACGGCGGCTGGAACAGCGACGACCTCCAGACCAACAACCTCGGCCGCTTCCGCCTCGCCGTCACCGACGACCCGGCCGCCGCCGCCGACCCCACACCCGCCCGGGTCCGCGAGGCTCTGGCCGTCGCCCGGCCCCGCCGGACTCCCGAGCAGGTCGCGACGATCTTCTCGCACTGGCGGACCACCGTCGCCGAGTGGAAGCCCGAGGCCGACCGGATCGAGGCCATCTGGAAGGATCATCCCGCCGGCGCGACCACCCTCGTCCTCCAGGCCCGGGCCGAGCCCCGGATGACCAGCATCCTCAAGCGGGGCGACTTCCTCAAGCCCGGCAAGGTCGTCGGCCCCGGCGTGCCCGCCTTCCTCCACCCGCTCCCGGCCGGGGCCCCGCCGACCCGCCTGAGCTTCGCGAAGTGGCTGGTCGACCCCCGATCTCCCACCACCGCCCGGGCGTTCGTCAACCGGGCCTGGCAGTCGTATTTCGGCACCGGGCTCGTCGCCACGTCGGAAGACCTCGGGACCCAGGCCGAGGCCCCCAGCCACCCCGAGCTGCTCGACTGGCTGGCCGTCGAGTTCATGGATCGCGGCTGGGGGATCAAGGGGCTCCACCGCCTGATCGTCACCTCGGCCACCTACCGCCAGTCGAGCAAGGTCACGCCCGAGTCGCTGGCCAAGGACCCGAACAACCGGCTCATGGCCCGAGGGTCGAGGCTCCGGGTCGAGGGCGAGGTCGTCCGCGACATCCAGCTCGCCGCCAGCGGCCTGCTCAACCCGACGCTGGGCGGGCCGAGCGCGATGCCGCCGGCCCCGGCGTTCCTGTTCCTCCCCCCGGCCAGCTACGCGCCGTTCCCCTGGATCGAGGCCACCGGCGCCGACCGCTACCGCCGGGGGGTCTACACCTGGAAGCGGCGGTCGACCCCGTACCCGATGCTCGCCACGTTCGACGTGCCCGAGGGGAACACCTCGTGCGTCCGCCGGGCCCGGTCGAACTCGCCGCTCCAGGCGCTCGTGACCCTGAACGAGACGATCGCCATCGAGGCCGCCCGCGCCCTCGCCCGCAAGGCCCTGGCCGAAGGGGGCGCAACCGACGCCGACCGGCTGACCTACGCCTTCCGCCGCTGTGTCGGCCGCCCGCCGACCGGGCCCGAACGCCAGGTCCTCGCGGCCCTGCTCGAAGACCAGGGCCGGAAGTTCGCCGACGGCTGGGTCAGCCCGTGGGAGGTCGTCACCGGCTCGAAGGACGTCCGCCCCGCCGACCTCCCCCCCGGCGCCAGCCCGACCGCCTGGGCGGCCTACACCGTCGTCGCCCGGGTCCTGCTCAACCTGGACGAGACGATCACGAAAGAATGAAATGCGGGGATTTCGATCCCGCACCGCCCCGAACGTCGACCGCGATCGAACGCCCGCCCCGGAAGTAGCGAGGACGACCCGTGGACCGATCCGAGCAGGCTCGTAAGCAACTGACCCGCCGCTGGTTCTTCCAGGAATGCGGCGTCGGCCTCGGCGCCGCGGCGCTCGCCTCACTGATGGGCGAGGGGGCGGCGAGGGCCGATTCGACCTCGATCGTCGACCCGATGGCCCCCAAGGCCCCCCACTTCGCCCCCAAGGCCAAGCGGGTCATCTTCCTGTTCCAGGCCGGGGCCCCCAGCCACCTCGACCTGTTCGACGACAAGCCCGATCTGCGCAAGTTCAACGGGACGTTGCCGCCCCCCGAACTGCTCAAGGGGTATCGGGCGGCGTTCATCAACCCCAACTCGACCTTGCTGGCCCCCAAGTTCAAGTTCGCCAGGCATGGCCAATCCGGCGCCGAGCTGTCGGAGTTGCTGCCGCACCTCGGCGAGGTCGTGGACGACGTGGCCATCGTCAAGTCGATGGTGACCGATGCGTTCAACCACGCCCCCGCCCAGATCTTCATGAACACCGGCTCGCAGCAGTTCGGCCGGCCGAGCCTGGGGTCGTGGTCGACCTATGGCCTGGGGTCGGAGGGGCGCGACCTCCCCGGCTTCGTCGTCTTCAGCACCGGCCAGAAGGGGACCAGCGGCGGCGCGGCGAACTACGGCTGCGGCTTCCTGCCGACCGGCCATCAGGGCGTCCCGTTCCGCGGCCAGGGCGACCCGGTCCTGTACCTGTCGAACCCGCCGGGGGTCGACGCCGGGATGCAGCGGGCGTCGATCGACGCCGTCCAGGCCCTCAACCGCCAGCACCTCGACGCCGTGGGCGACCCCGAGATCGCCACCCGGATCAACAACTTCGAGCTGGCCTATCGGATGCAGTCCTCGGCGCCGGACCTCATGAACCTGGCCGGCGAGACCCCCGAGACCCTCGCTATGTATGGCGCCGAGCCGGGCAAGTCGTCCTATGCCAACGCCTGCCTCCTGGCCCGGCGGCTGGTCGAGCGTGGGACCCGATTCGTCCAGGTCTTCCACGAGGCCTGGGATCACCACGGCGGGCTCACGAGCGGCCTCAAAGAGCAGTGTGCCCGGACCGACAAGGCCAGCGCCGCGCTGGTCAAGGACCTCAAGCGGCGCGGCCTGCTCGACGACACCCTGGTGATCTGGGGCGGCGAGTTCGGCCGGACGCCGATGGTCCAGGGGGGCAACGACGGCCGCGACCACCACCCCAACGCCTTCACGATGTGGCTGGCCGGCGGCGGGATCAAGCCGGGCATCACCCTGGGCAAGACCGACGACCTCGGCTTCAACGCGGCCGAGGACAAGGTCCACGTCCACGACCTCCACGCCACCATCCTCCACCTGCTCGGCTTCGACCACACCCGCCTGACCCACCGGTTCCAGGGCCGCGACTTCCGCCTGACCGACGTCGGCGGCGAGGTCGTCCGCAAGCTCCTGGCCTGACGGGGTAGGATTAGGATCGCAGGTCCCCGATCTCGGGTCTCGAAGCGATCTGAGGCCGGGGAGCTGAGGCCGGCCTTCCGCCGCGGTCCGGGTCAGACCCTCGTCGCGGTGTCGTCGTGGCGGCGGCTCCCGAATCGTTCGACGGCGAGTTCCAGGGCTTTCTCGAACCGATCGGTGGCGTGGACCCAGGTCTCTCGGCGGGCGGTCTCCAGCGCCGCGTCGGACATCCGCCGCCAGTCGGGGTCGGAAAGCGTCAGGATCTGGATGACCCGGCGGGCCAGCGTCTCGACGTCGTCGACGTCGGCGAGGTAGCCGTTGACCCCTTCCTCGATCAGCTCGACCGGCCCTCCCACCCGGGTGGCGACGACCGGGGTCCGGCAGGCCATGGCCTCGTGGGGGGGCAGGTGGAACCCCTCGCTCCGGCTGGAGCAGAGCCAGACGTCGCACTCGGCGTAGATCTCGCGGATCGTGTCCTGCGGCGGCGTCCGCGTATAATCGGCGTAATCCGGGAGCAAATGGCCCGGCAGGATCTCCTCGGTGCCGAAGACGCGGAGTCGGAGGTCCGGCAGGACCCGTCGCGTTGCCTCGGCGACGGCCAGGCTGATGTCGAGCCCCTTGACGGGATGGGTCGAGTAGAGGAACCCGATCGTCGGCACCGCCTGCTTGCCGCGCGGGGGGGCGTGGAACTGGTCGAGGTCGATCCCGTTGGGGCAGACCTGCGCCGTGGGGTCGCCGAACCGATCCCGGGCGAGGTCGGCCAGCCATCCCGAGCAGACGATCTTCTGCATCGGCATCCGCCAGGTCTCGGCGACCCGATCGTCGGGCATCCCGAAGTTCGCCTCGTACTGTTGGATGAAATACGCCTTCGCGCCCCGAGTCGGCGAGAGGTCGGCCATCCACTCGGCGGTCTCCCACCAGGTGCCGACCACCACGTCGGCCTCGGGGACGTCGGAATCCCGGAGCTTCCGTCGCCGGTCGCGCCTTTGATGTTCGAGATCGAGGCCGTCGAGGTGCGACTGCGGGTAGAGGGGGACGTCCGGCCAACCCTTCCCCTTCAGGAACGACTCGACCTTGTATCGGAGGCCGGGCACGGCCCGCGGCGACGACGAGATGAACACGGTGTGCCCGCGCTGCTTGAGTTCCTCGGCGAACTTGGCGATCACCCGAGTCCCGCCCCCGAGGTTGGCGTCCGGGAGGACGAACGTCACTCGCATGAGGATTCCTGATGCTGGATTCGAAGGGTTGAACCCGACCCTCCGTCCCGGAGGTGGGCGTGACTGGGCGACCGCGACGGTTGCCATCCGGGGGCGAGCGGACGGCCCGCGTCCGGGAGGCCGACCCGCCGCGGGATCGATGGCGTCCGGCCGTCTTGCGCGGGTCGGGGGCCGATGCCCCGGCCGCCGGCCACTCGAATGTAGTGAAGGGAACAGCTTTTGTCAAAACGTTTTATGCGTGACGCTCGGCGTCTCGATCGGCCCGGGGAGGCCGCGGGGCCGCCCGCTCGCGAAGCCCGGCCGGGCCCGCGGGTCGATCGATCCGCGACTCAACCACTCGGGAGGGGATCGGGCCGGGAGATCTCGCGTGACCCCTGGCGCCCTCCGGGAGGCCGACCCATGAACGATTCGGCGTGCGAGCGGAGGAGCCGCCCGGCCAGGGTCCCGTCGCCGGCTTCGAGGGCCATGAGGATCGGCTCGTGGATGGCGACGATTCGCGCCAGGTCGGGCTCGTCGCGGGCGAGCATGATCCGGATCCGGGTCTCGAAGCCGAGCGACTCCCAGGCCTGGAGCAGGATTCGGTTGCCGGCGGCCTCGACGATCCCCCGATGGAAGTCGACGTCGTGGCGGACGTATCCTTCCCGGTCCCCGGCGAGGGCGGAGGCCTGGAGCCGGGTCAAGCATTCGCGGAGCCTGGCGACGTCCCCCGCCAGCGCCGGGGCGGCGACCTCCGCGGCGGCCTGTTCGAGGATGGCGCGGACGGCATAAGCCTCGTCCATCTCGCGTTCGCTCACCTCGCGGACCCGGGTCCCGCGGTACGGCTCCGACTCGACCAGCCGGAGCGCCTCCAGCTCGCGCAAGGCCTCGCGGACCGGGGCCTGGCTGGTCCGGAACTCGTGCGCGATCCTCATCTCCACCAACCGCTCGCCCGGCGCCAGGAGCCCGGCGATGATCCGATCGGCCAGGACCCTTCGAATCCGGTCGCTCATGCAATCCCGCTCAAACCCCATCTTGGCCCTCCCGCCGAATCCTATGAATCCGCGGACGAGGGGGCAAGAGATGGCCTCCTGGGGTGCAATAGCCGTTGGCGGAAAGGCGAAGACCCGGTCGCAGCCCGCGGTTGGCGGGCGAACCGGGCCTGTCGGGACTTTGGCGACGAAGTCGGGTCGATCGAGGTGACGGCGGGATCGATGATCCCGCCGCCTCGAATGACAGCTCGGGTTTCCGCGCGAAGCCGCTCCGACTCAATCAACGGCCGCGGGTTTCACGAACGCGGGCTTGCCCTTGGCCGACTTCTCCGGCGGGGGTTCGGTCTTGATCTGGGCCCGCTCGCCCGGGGGTACCGTCATCTCGGTCGCCCCCCCGCAGCCGACCAGGACCAAGCTTGCCAGCAGCAAGCCACCCACCAATATCCGGGACATCGAACATCCTCCGCGGGATCGGATCGGGGAACCTCAAGTCGTCGATCAAATCAATAGGAGTCGGCGCTGATAACCTCGCCATTGGCGCGAGTGCCCAGGGCCATGTAGGTCAACTGGTTGATCGTCTGCTTGAGGAACTTGACCGAGCCGTCGCCGAAGAGGAAGTTGGCGCCGCCCGGGTGATTGCTGCGGAACGCATAAGCCCCGTAATACTTGTAGTTGGCGGCGTTCTCGGGGAAGGACCAGAACTTGTAGTCGGAATTGCAGGGGTAGTCGCAGCCCGGCGGGAGGGCCCCGTCGACGGCGGGCGAATTGATGATCGGCACTTCGAAGAGCAGGCCTTGGGGGCGGTTGCTACTCTTGAACATTTTGGAGCCGAAGTACTCGAAGCGGGTCCACTGGTTGAAGGCGGTATCTGTGTCGTTCAGGAACCGGGAGGCTTCGCCGGCGAAGATGGTGTTGCTCGTGCCGTCGGTGAAGTCCGAGATCTTGTAAGAGGTCGAGTCGTCGAACGCCCCGTTGCCGACGTCGTTCTGCCAGCAGCCCGGCCCGTCGTAGTAGGCGATCGTGTTCCAGGTGCCGCCCGAGGGGAAGTAGGACGTCTGCGAGTAATAGTTGGACGCGCCGAGCATGGTGACGTCGTTGACGAAGGTGATCGGCGTGTCGCTCGGGCAGATGTACGAGGCCACCTTGGCGGTGCAGCCCGTGTACTGGACGGCCGCGGCGTCGCGAGATCCTGCCGCGAGGAAGCCGCCCCCGGCCGCCCACTGGAAGTTCAGGGAGTTGTAGATATTCGACTGTTCCATATACCCCAGCATCATGGCGAGGGCGCCCCACTCGCGGTTGGCACCGCCGGGGGCTTTGCAGTTGCTCGCGGCGTCCTGGGGCCCGTTCTGCGCCCCGCCCATCGGCAGCGAGCCCTGGGCGCTCTCGTAGTTGAACATGGCCAGGCCCATCTGCTTCATTTGTTGACGCACTGGGCGCGGCGGGCGGCCTCGCGGGCGGCCTGGACCGCGGGGAGCAGCAGGGCGATCAGGACGGCGATGATGGCGATGACGACCAGCAGCTCGATCAGGGTGAAGCCGCGCCTGGGGAGGCGGCCGCGGTGCAGTTCAGGCATGATAGGACTCTTACCCGTTTGAGATGACCGAGGAGTGGAATCACGTGAGGGATTCGAGATGGCGATGCGTCCCGTCGTCGCGATCGATGGGGTCGAGGCGTGATGCCCGTCCCACCGCGGGACTTCGCATGGGACACCCACCCTGTGGGGAGGTGTCGAGACCGATATGGATTGGGAGATGCCGGTGTGACCACCGCCGAACCGGGATGGAATCGACCATCTCGGGCCGGCCCTGTCGTGACGATCGGCGGTCAGTCTTCGGGCCGAAGGGCCGGGGCACGGGACCGATTCCCGCACGCTGAACGCCGTCGACGCCTGGATTGACTTTCCCGCGACCGTCCCACGACCGGATGAGGCGACCGAGAAGGTCGCTCCATGGACGTTGAACGGAAATGCCTGCATAGCAACTTAAAGGCCCATTATGGATTTTCGCAAGGATTTTTTCTAAAATCCGCCGGATTCTCGCATTGCGTGGAGTGCGCAAGCAGGAACCTCGCGGGTCTTTGCCCGGAGGACAAGCTTTGTGCAAAGAAATTAGGCGAGTTCAATTCGGTTTTGTCAATGGTGTTGATGTCATGCCATCCCTGATTCGGCGGCGATTGGTCATCCGCCGCGTACCGGGCTCGTCGATCGCGGAATCGGCTTGAATCCCCGTGGGGGCTCACGCTGCTCTTTGCGCGGAGTCACGCTTCCTGGCGGATGCGGCGAGGGCCGCCGGCGGGTGTGCTTCGGGCGGAGGAAATCCTCCGTCGTGTGCGAAGGGCCGTTACTCCGCGTCGGTGAGAGCAAACGCGATGCCGGCGGGTCGTCCTCGGCATTCGGGTCTCGGCCGCGGTGGCTGCGGGGTGGCGATTGTTCAAGGGGCGTGGTGGCCATGGTTCCTCCAGGCCCAGCGGAAGAGGTTGCGGGCGTCGACATAGCGACCTTCGGAGTTCGGTGCGCCGAGGATGACGACGATCAGGCGGTCGTCGCCCCTCCGGCCGCTGGCCACGAGGCAGGCCCCGGCGGCGGCGGTGGTGCCGGTCTTGACGCCGTCGTAGCCCTCGATGGTCAGGAGGTTATTGGTGTTCGCCCAGACGACGTTGCGGGCGTGCCCCTCGGCGTCGACCGGGGCCGAGCCGCGTCGTGGGGTGGCGACGACGGCGGCGAAGGTGGGGTCGGCGAGGGCGGCGTGGGCGAGCCGGGCGAGGTCGCGGGCGCTGGAGCGGTGGCCGGCGGCGGGCAGGCCGTGGGGGTTGGCGAAGTGGGTCTCGCGGAGGCCCAGCTCGGCGGCCACGCGGTTCATCTCGGCCGCGAACCGGGCGGGGGCGGCGGCCTCGCCGGTCGCGCCGGCCTCGGGGGCCAGGCGGGGCCCGAAGTGCTCGGCGAAGGCCTCGGCCGCGTCGTTGCCGGAGGGGAGGAGCAGGCCGTAGAGCAGCTCGCGGGCCGGGAGCCGCTCGCCGGCGTGCAGGCCCGAGGTCGAGCCTGGGGTCCGGTCGGCGCGCTCGGTGAAGATCACGACCTCGTCGAGGACCTTGGGATCGGCCTTGGCGAGGCGGAGGACGACCAGCGCGGTCATGATCTTGGTGGTGCTGGCGGGCTCGCGGATGGCCGCCTCGTTCGAGCCCCAGATCGTCGCGCCGGTCTTGCCGTCGGCGACGGCCCAGGCGGCGGCGGCGGTGAAAGGGGGGCCGTCGAGCGGGTCGGCCGGCCGCCTCGCGACGACCCGGGCGTTGACGACCTCGGGCGGGGGCGGGGCGGGCTCGGCGGCCGGCGCGGGCCCGAGGGCCTCGCGCGTCGCCGGGTCGGCCAGGCCGGTCGGGGGCAGGCCCTCCGACCGCTGGAAGCGGACCAGCGCCGCCCGGGTGCCGTCGCCGAAGTCGCCATCGACGTCCAGCCCGGGCGAGGGGGCGAGCCGGGCGTTGAGCGAGCGCTGGAGCCCCTCCACGGCCGGCCCGTTGTCGCCCGGCTTGAGCGTCGCGCCGCCCCGGGGCGGCGTCTGGGCGGGCGCCGTCGCCGGGCCGAAGAGGGAGGCCGCGACGAGGATCAGGAACCATCGGGATGGGGTCGAGCGGGTCGGGGCGGGCATGGTCGAGGATCTCGAGTCGGTGGGTCATTCGATCGGAGATCGCCGGGGATCGGGCGATCGGCCGCGTCGCCGACGGGGCGATCCCCATCCTGCCCCACCGCGGCCTCGTGGGCCAGGGGGGAGGGCTCCGGGGCGACGGTCGGCGGGACGGCCGCCGCGGGGGTGTCGTCCGTCCCTCCGCGGCGAACCGGACCGAGCCGTCGCAGAAGGCGAAGTTGCCGCCGCCTCTTCGCCGGCTCGGTCGTCGACCCGGGGCGGCCGGAGGGCGAGGTGGGCAGGATGCCGGGGAAGCTCATCAACGCCGCTTTTCCTTTCGTTGTCCGAGTCGTCTCGATCGACGCCTTGGCCGCCGACGCCCGCCGCCCCGCCCCGGACTTCGGCCCCGGGTCGGGCCCCGCTCCCGGCCCCGGGGCGGTCGCCGCCCCCGAGGCCGGGGCGATCGCGCCGCTGAAGGTCGCCGACGTCATCGCCGGCCTGCTCGGGCTCGACCAGTCCAGAGATAGCTTCGTGGCCGACGTCGGCGATTGCTGGTTCATCGGCCTGGAGCTGCGGGCCGACGTGTTCCTCGCTCCCGGCTATTACGCCTCGATGGGCTTCGGGGTCCCGGGGGCCCCGGGGGCGGGGATGGCCGACCCGACGCGGAGGCCGTTCGCCCTGGTCGGCGACGGGGCGTTCCAGATGACCGGGACCGAGCTGGCGACGATGGTCGACCAGCGGCTCCGGCCGATCGTCCTGCTCCTGAACAACGGCTCGTACGGGATGCTCGAAGCCTTCGACCGCCCGCGAGCCTACGACGACCGCCGCCCCTGGGACGATCTGGCGATGGCCCGCGCCCTCGGCTTCGTCGCCGAGCGGGCCTCGACCGCGGCCGGGTTCCGCGCCGCGATGGCGCGGGCCGAGGACTCCGAGGCCCCCTGCCTGATCGAGGCCACGATCGCCAAGGACGACCTCTCGCCGTTCCCGGGGCGGATCGAGGCGCACCTGACCGAGGTCAAGCGGGGGGCCGTGATGCTCAGTTGAACGGGTCGCGCCCGCGTCGGATCCGCTCCTTCGGCGAGCCGGGCCGACCCGGGGCCGGCCAGGGCTCCGGCGCGGGCGGGCGGGCCCCCGGCTCGAACTGGGCGAGGGCCTCGATGACGGCCCGGTCCCGCGTGGGATCGTCGGGGGCCCGGGCCGCCCGGAGGGCCGCGATCGCCGTCGCCGCGGCCGGCGTCCCGGGCGCGATCAGGCCCAGGCTCGACGCGGCGGCCCGGCCGGGATCTTCGAGGACTTCGCCCGAGGGGGGCGACTCGCGGAGCATCGCGACCAGCGCCGGGACCGCCTCGGTCGCCCCGCGAGCGACCCGCCCGAGCGTCGAGGCGGCGAAGAAGCGGGCCTTCGGGTCGGGCGACCGCAGGGCCTCGACGAGCCCGGGGACGGCCGCCCGGGTCGGACGGGCCCTCCTCAGGGCCACGGCGGCGCCCCGGCGGATGCCCGGCCTCAGGGTGGCCTCGCGGGCGGCGGCCGCGACGAGCGCGGGGATCGCCGGGTCGAGGTCGTTGGGGAGGCATCCCAGGCAGCTCCCGGCCGCGAACCGGACCTCGCTCGCCGGGTCTTCGAGCAGCGGGACGACCCGGGCGACGTACCCGCGGCGATCGCCGGCCGTGGGGGAGCCGGGGGCGGCCTCGCCGGCGAGCTGGGCGGATTGGAAGTAGAGGCCGAGCGTCGCCAGGGCCACCTCGCGGACCCGGCCTTCGCGGTCCGACATCGCCCCGAGCAGGGCCTGAACCGCCGCGTCGCGATCCCCCTTCGCCTCGCGGTGGATCGCGCCGGCCGCGAGCTGGCCGAGCGAGCTGATCGCCTCGGCGCGGACCTCGGGGTCGACGTCGGCGTTGGCCCGGATCAGGGCGGGGATCGCCAGCCGGACGTCGACCGTGGCCGGGCTCCCCAACTGCCTTGCCGACTCGCGACGCATCGCGACGTCGACGTTGCGGAGCCCCCGGACCCACGACCGGGTCGGGCCGTCCTCGCGGATCGCGATCACCCCCCAGATCAGGAGGCCGAGGCAGGCGACGGCCGCGACCACGCCCGAGGCGATCCTGCCCGCGAGCCCGGGCCCCTCCTCGACCTCGTCGACCGCCGAGATCGGCTCGTCCATGGCGCTGGAACCTGCGGGTGGGGGGAAGGACGGGCCCGGGGCTGCGTCCTCCCTTGGCGACGGACCCGGGCTAATGAACCTACACCGGCGGACGCCCGCCCGCAACATCCCGGGCCGCCGTCGAAGCCCCCCGCCGCCTCGACGATCCCTCCGCCCGTGGGCGGGATCCCCCCGCCTCGCCGGGTCGATTTCGCCCGCCCCCGGCCGGTCGGGCGCGGTGCCGGACCTCCGCGATCGGCCGAAGTGCTGAGATGACAACGAGAAGCGATTCCCGGGCCCGTCCGGCATGCCCCGTGCGATGCGTCGCCCTCGGGCCGAGATCCCCTCGGTTGGGGATCGTCGGAGGGCCCCCGGTCCCCGGGGGCTGGTGCGCACTTTTTCATCAAGGAACGAGCGAATCCGATGAGCGAGCCGAGGCGAGACGAAGCCCACGGGCATCCGGCCGTGCGAGGGATCATCCGGCAACTCAACTTCGCGCCCAAGGGGGAGGTCGACGGCCTGATCCTCGACGTGGACGGCGCGATGGTCCAGGTCAACATCCCGCCCGACAAGGCGGCCGGCTTCGCCGACAAGGTCGGGCAGGCGGTCGAGCTGACGGTCGGGCCGGAGCCGGCGGTGGCGAAGCATCCCCGCGGGGAGCATCCGGTCCACAAGCTCGTCGCCACCGATCGGCCGGGCGGCCCCGACCACGGTCCCAGGCCGCACCATGACGACCATGACCATGACCACGATCACGGCGGGCCCGCCGAGGTCCGGGGCCGGGTCGAGCGGCTCAACTATGCCAAGCACGGCGAGGCCAACGGCGTCGTCCTGGAGGGCGGGGTCTTCGTCCACCTCAAGCCCGACGGCATGAAGCGGGCCGGCCTCCGGGTCGGCCAGGAGGTCACGGCCCGGGGCAAGGGGGCGGCTTCGAAGTCGGGACCCGGCGGCCGGGTCATCGAGGCGGAGGCCGTCGACGGCGTCGAGCTGGGGCACAAGAAGCCCCGTTGATCGGCGTCGACCGCCGACCGGCGGCCTCCGCGCCGGTCGGCGGGCCGGGCACGTCTCGGGGGGAAAGTCCCGATCACTTAGAGTCTGTCCCATAACGGAACCGGTTGATGGATAACCGTTAACAGCCGAGTGGGCAAGGAGCGACCGGAGACGATTTTCCAGGAATTCCTGGCCTTCCACGTCTTCAGCAATCGTCAGCCGTCAGCCAAAGGCCTTTAAATCCGCGGATTCCTTATGGGACAGACTCTTATTGCCACGCCACTGGAATAGCCGCCCGGAACACTGGAAGAGCCTAAATTAAAGGCTCCTCAGCAGAATCTATGGGTGTGCTTCGGCTCCGGAAGCCGCCCGAGGTTGTGCAGTAGAGCCAATCTCGCCACCTTCGCTGTCCGGAACCCGTACGACTTTCTCGTTACCAATTTCACCTTGTTGTTCAGGCCCTCCACCGCACCGGAGGAGACCTCGCCCTTGGCCTGGAACCAGTTGAGGATCAGCGGCCGATGAGCCCGCAGTGTCCGGCCTACCTTCTTCATCGGCTCCAGCTTCGATCGCATCACGCGACGCGTCCACTCGTCCAGGAACTTCCCCGCCCACACCGGGCCGCGGTACTCCCGGAGCCTCTGGAAGTCCTCCCTCAGCAGGTAGGCACGCACCGTCCGCAGGTTGTACTTCAGCAGCTCCGAGAGCCGCACCGTCTGCTTCTCGGTCAAGTTCTCCGGCCGCTTCAACAGGCACCAACGCGAGCTCTTCAGCACCGGCTCGTAACCATCTCGACTCAGGCGTTTGGTCTCCTCGGCCCGGATCTCGTCGAGCGCCTTGCCGAATTGCTTCATGATGTGGGACCGGTCCAGCACATAGATCGCTCCCCCCAGCCGCTCCCCGATCACCTCCAGGTAGGGCGGCCACATATCACTGCAGACGAACTTGACCCTCGGGCAGAACTCCTGGCCGAGCCCGTCCAGGCAGGATCGCAGGCTCGCCTCGGTCCGATGCTCGGCCACGGCCAGGAGCCGCTTCGACCCCGCGCCGATGTCGTAGATCGGCGTCATGTAGGTGTGCCCGCGTTGCCAGGCGACCTCGTCGATGCCCACCGCCGTGACCCCGCCGAGGTCCCGATGGTCCAGGCCCCACTCGACGGCGTGTTCGACCGCCCGACAGACGCTGTCCCAGGAGGTCCGGAAGATCGACCCGACCTCGCCCCAACTCAGGCGTCTGGCCCAACCCGCCAGGAACCAGCGATAGGTCGTCGTCAGTCGATTCTTGCCGTCGCCCCACGGCACCATCTCCACCGTGACCCCGCACCGGGGGCGATCCACTCGCCGCATGCGATAGGCGAGGAAGACGAGGACGCCCCAGAGGGGGACGAACTCGAACCGCCGTTCCTTGAGGTGGTCGTAGGGGCGACCGCGCCGGAGGCAGCCGGAGCAGTACGGCGGGCTGTTCTTGCGGGGCAGGACCTGGACCACCAGGGCCGGGCCGCCGGCCTGGTCCTCGAAGTGAGCCTCGCCGTAGGTGAACGACTTGAACTTCTCGAGGCGATTGAGGATCGTCTGGAGACGCATCCTGGGGCACTCCCGGGCCGGATGAAGCGTGGTAACTCCATCATGTCCGAGGGGTGTTCCAGGATGCGATTCCTTCCCTCAAAGGCCGCTCCCGCTTCCACAGATTCTGCGGGAGAGCCAAAAAAACGAGCTGAAGCCCCACCTCAGGGAGCAGTGGTGCATCCCGCCGCAGGCCAACGCCGAGTTCGTGGCGGCGATGGAAGACGTGCTGGAAGTCTACCACCGCCCCTACGACGAGAAGCGGCCCCTGGTCTGCCTCGACGAGGCGAGCAAACGGCTCGTCGGCGAGGTGATCGAGCCGATCCCGGCGGAGCCGGGCCAGCCCGAGCGGTTCGACTACGAGTACACCCGCAACGGCACGGCCAACCTGTTCATGATCAGCGAGCCGCTGCCGGGCTGGCGGGCCGTCCATGTCACCGAGAGGCGGACCGCCGTGGACTTCGCCGAGGTGGTGCGTTGGCTGGTGGAGGAGTTGCACGAGGAGGCGGAGAAGGTGGTGCTGGTGATGGACAACCTGAACACGCACAAGTTGGCCTCGTTGTCCGAGGCGTTCCCGCCGGAGCAGGCCCGGCGGATCGTCGAGAAGTTGGAGATCCACCACACGCCGAAGCACGGGAGTTGGCTGAACATGGCGGAGATCGAGCTGTCGGTGCTGGCCCGGCAATGCCTGGACCGCCGGATCGAGTCAGCCGAGATCCTCCGCCGGGAGGTGGCGGCGTGGGAGGAAGACCGGAATGAGCGAATGGAGGAGGTGAAGTGGCAGTTCACCACGGCAGATGCACGGATCAAGCTCCGACGGCTATACCCCACAACTCAATAGTGGTAGACTACTAGGATTGTGACCCTCTCACACCGGTAAAGACATGCATCCTCGATCCTTACTGTTAACAAAGGTTCCCTATGGCGGCAGTTCCGAGACATGGATTGCGTCCGCCTTCCTCTTGAAGTAGCCGCGACGATGACTTACATTTGTCCGAGACTACCAGTCTGTGTGTATCGGGGATTCTAAATGGACATCCAGGCAATAGCATTCATCGGCATGTCTATGTTGGCGATACTCCAAGACGGGCCGCCCCTCGAGGTTGCCCCTCGGCCACTCTCCGTCCACGATGCATTGGGGCAGCGGAGCTTCCCCGTCCGCGTGCCCTTCGCCATCTCACCCGATGGCCGCCACGTCGCCTACACGGTCCAGGATAACGCCCGCCGCGTAGGCTCTCTCTCCCACCCCTTCGCACTCCACACCCGTACAGGAGTGCCCGTCGAATTCGTCGGCTGCGATGTCCGGGTCATCGAGCTTGCGACCGGGGGTGAAATCGACCTGACGGGGGGCCGGGGATCGAACTGGGGGCCTACCTGGTCGCCTGATGGCCGACAACTGGCGTTCTGCTCCGACCGCGATGGAATCACCAAGGTCTGGATTGGGGAGAGCAAGTCGGGCCGACTACGTCCGCTGACGGGGACCGTCGCTCGACCGGTCTACGGCTTCGACCTCCCACGATGGATGCCCGACGGCCGAAAGCTCTTGATGAAAGTTCTCTCCGAGGGGGTCGCCGTCGGGGACGCCGATTCCTGGACCGACCAGGCTAGCCCGCGAGGCGGTGAGGCCGCCGCCGGGGCCGGCGTGACGGCCTCGGTCCACCGCTCACCGCCTTCTACAGGAGAGGCACCCTCGGCCGTCCGGATCAAGGGAGTCGGCAAGGAATCGGCTGACTTGGCCCTGATCGACGTTGAAGCGGGGACGGTGGAGCGACTGGCCACCAGGCTCGCTGTGCGAGGCTGGTGGCCTTCGCCCGACGGCTCGAGAGTAGCCTTCTCCGTCGCTCGCGGATTCGGAGGCATAGGCTCCGGGCAGATCCTCTACGACATCTCGATCGTCTCGCCGGGCGGAGGTCCGCCTCGTCTGGTCGCGGCGGAGCAGCGGCTGGACTATGGGATCACGATCAGCTGGTCCCCCGACGGCCGGCATATAGCCTACACGACTTCGGGGCCTGAGGCGAAGGGCGACTGTCTGCTCGTGTCCACCGACGGCGGCGAACCGGTCAATTTGACTCCGGGCGACCACCCGGACTTTGGCCATCCGTACCGGACCCCGCTCTGGACCGAAGACGGCCGGTCGATCCTCCTGCTCGGCGGCGACCTCTGGCGGGTCCGGGTCGGAGACCGGTCGCTGGAGCGGGTCTCACGCCCGGCAGGGCCTGCGATCGTCGAAATCTTGTCCCACTCCAGTCGTGCCTGGTCGCCGGACGGGGGGAAATCGATGATCTTGGTCACACGTGATGACCGGACGAAACAGGTCGGCTTCCAGCGGCTCGACATGGCCACCGGCGAGAAGTCACGACTCGTCGAAGAGCACCGCAGCTATGGCGGCTTCCTCCATTTCAACATCGCCGTCGCCCCGGACGGGTCCCGGGTCGTCTACCGGAGAGAGGACGCCCAGCATCCGCCCGACCTCTGGGAATCGACGCCCGACTTCCGCGAGCCTCGCCGCCTCACCCGGATCAACCCTCCTCTCGAAGGCTATACCTTCGGTGAAGGGCGGTTGGTCCGCTGGCGGGGTGGCGACGGTAGCGAACTCCGAGGGGCACTCCTCCTGCCGTCCGGATACCGCGAGGGACGACGCTATCCCTTGATCGTTGACGTCTACGCTGGTGGCATGAATTCCGACCTCGCTCAACACTTCGGCGGCGGGACGGGCAGAGGGGTCGGAAGCCTCCATCTACTGACGACTCGCGGTTACGCGGTCCTCCTGCCCGACATCCCGGTCCGCCCTGGGCGACTCACGAGCGACCTGCACGACTCCGTGATGTCCGGCGTGGACAAGCTCGTCGAGGCAGGGATCGCCGATCCCGACCGCCTCGGCGTGATGGGTTTCAGCCACGGCGGCTACTCGACGCTCTCGTTGATCTCCCGGACCACGCGATTCCGGGCCGCAGTGATGGTCGGCGGGTACGGGGACTTCGCGGGCCTTTACGGGATGATGGGGCCCAACGGAGATTCGATCCACATCGCCCAATGCGAGGAGGCGGGCGATGGGCCCGGTGGGCCTCCCTGGTCCGTCCCTTCCCGTTACGTCGAGGAATCGCCCATCTACCGGCTAGACCGCGTCGAGACCCCCCTGATGATTATCCACGGCTCGCTGGACAACGCCGTGCCGGTGGCCTTGGCTGAGCAAGTCTTCGTCGGACTGCGTCGGCTGGGCAGGGAGGCGGTCTACGCCCGATACGAGGGAGAGGAGCACTGGCCGGGGCGATGGAGTTATCCTAACGCGGCCGACCAGACGAGCCGGGTCATCGACTGGTTCGAAAGCCACCTGGGCACTACGGCGGCCCGTCCGAGGTAGTCTACTCCATCCAGGCTTGGTCTCCATGATCAAAGAGTCTCGCCAGAATAATCTATACAGATCATGTCCGAGGGAGGATGGTGTAATTCCACTCGCCGTGGAACTTGTCCGACTGGCTCATGTGGGTTATTCGGTGACGGGTTGTTTGCGGCCGGGCTCCAGGGTTGTCATACTCGGTGAGGACTGCTGAGGCATCCCCCGGGCGGAGCCGGCCATGGACTTCCCGATCGCCGAGCTGATGGACGAGGACGCCTGCTATGCCAAGCTCCTGCAGGCACTCCACCCCGGCGGGCTGACCTGCCCAAGTTGCCATCAGGCCGACCGGATCGCCGTGCATCGCCGCCATCGGGCCCCGGTGCTCGACTACCGCTGCAAGGCCTGCCGGCGGGCCTTCAACGCCTTCACCGGCTCGGCCCTGCAGGGCTCCCACCGCCGCCCCTCGCAGCTGATCCTCATCCTCCGCGGCATCGCCCGGGGCGTCCCCACCGCCCAACTGGCCCGCGGTCTCGACTGCGACCGCTCCGAGCTGCACGTGTTCCGCCATCGCATCCAGGACCTGGCCCATCGCAACCGCGACCGGATGCCGCTGGAGGACCAGACCCTGGAGGCCGACGAGGCGTGCCAGAACGCGGGGGAAAAAAGGCGTCCGGCACGCCGACCCGGAAGACCCGCCGCGTCGCCGGGCTCACAAGCGGCGCGGCCACGGCAACCGGGACAACGACCGGCCGCCGATCTGCGGGGTCGTCGGCCGCGAGAGCGGGAGGGTCCGACTGACGGTGGTGGAGCGTTCCGACGGCCAGACGCTGCGGAAGGTCGTCGGCGAGGCCAGCGAGGTCGGGGCGATGGTCTACACCGACGAGTGGCGGGGGTACGACCGCCTGGCGGAGATGGGCCGAGGCCACGCGACGGTCTGCCACGCCGAGCGGGAGTGGGCACGCGACGACGACGGAGACGGCATCCGCGAGGTGCATGACAACACCCTGGAGGGGCTCTGGACGGGGCTGCGGAACTTCCTGCGGACGTCCCGTGGGGTGAGCAAGAAGTACCTGTACCAGTACGTGGCGATGTTCGAGTGGGGCTACAACGCCAAACGTGCGACGACGGAGTTCCTCAGGGCGATGTTGGGCGTGGAGTCAGCGACCAAATACCCCACATGAGCCACGAGATTATACGAGGTGTCAGGCCGCCGACAATCACTGCTTGACCAGCGTGGCCACCGAGATGTGCGGCCAGTCGATCCCCAGGAAGTTGAGCGTGACCGTCTGGGTGTACTGCAACTGGAGGAAGGTGGTCTTGTCCGGCTGTTCGACGGTCTCGATCCAGAAGATCGCGTCGAGCTTCGTGGCGTTGGCGTTCTTGACGACGAACGGGATGTTCAAGATCCCGCCCGAGGGGACCGTGGAGATGCTCAGGACCACGGTATTGATGATCTTCTGGCCGCTGATCGCGGCGACGGGCGCCGCGTTCGGGTTCTTGATGTCGAACCCGGGGGGGACGGCCGTCGTGTTAAACGGCGCGAGGTAGGCGGGGTCGACGCCCGGGCCGGTGGGCGTCGGCGAGACGGGCACGATGACCGGGCCGCCCTTCACGACGAGGCTCGTGCCCTGCGCCAGGAGCGAGTCGCCGTGGGGGATCGTCCCCTGGCGGACGACGCTGGCGGGGCCGGCCGGGTCGGTCGTGGGCGGGACGTTGAGCCAGATCCCCGGCTCGACGTGGAGGGCCGCGTTGGTGGCGGCGTCGGTCACCCGCTGCAAATAGGTTAGCCCGAAGAGGAAGATGTCATTTTGCGCGGAGCCGCGGTCGGGGACCTGGGCGCCGATCCGGTCGAAGATCAGGAACTCGCGCGTGGCGCTGAGCTTGAGGCGGAACGGCTTGCCGTCCTGCTTGTCCGGGAGCGAGATCAGGTTGAACCCGCCGCCCATCCAGGTCCCGGGCAGGTCGGCCAGCGGCCCCAGTTGATCCGAGTTGACGGCGACCGGGGCCGACGCCCGCAAGTTGCCGTGCCGGCCCGACGACGGGCCCGCGTCCGTCCCCCCGGGCTCCTGTGACCTGCTCCCCCCAGACTGGTCCATCTGGTATGAGAGTCATTCTCGCCCACCAGGGCAGGAGGACTTTCGATGAAGCGTATCCGCCACTCGCCCGAGCAGATCATCCGCAAGCTCCGTGAGGCC
>JAABUX010003425.1_pt1 | contig 21031 bp, 16 predicted proteins | sample 5561851 | NCBI WGS metagenome assembly JAABUX01 (sample SAMN10711883, study PRJNA513361) | rock metagenome | isolation source: Antarctica rocks | place: Antarctica: Victoria Land, Richard Nunatak red sandstone | collected 2016-01-03 | reverse complement strand
CCGGTGGGGCCGCCCACGCGTCGGCCGAGCCGGTCGGAGGTGGGGAGGGTTCACTCATCGCTGACAGGATAGAGCAGGCCCCGCCAACGGACGCTCATCGACCGACGACTGCGCCACACCCTGGCACGTTAGACGCAACTGAACGGGTACAATAAATGCTCGTCGTGCATTGTGCGCTGTGGTGGCATGTACCATGCACATGAATCGTACCAATCTAGCTTTGTGAGGAGGGTCCAATGGCCGTCACGGGGCAAACTGTCACTATCAGTGTCCGCGTGCCAGAGAACCTGCGCGACCAACTCGCTGCCCTTGCAAAGGCGACCGCGCGGCCTCGCCGCTATCTCGCCGTTGACGCCCTACGTCGTTACGTCGAAGACGAAGCATGGATTGTCGCCAGGATTGAGGAGGGTATCCGCGCCGCCGATGCGGGCGAGCTTGCGACGCCCGAACAGGTCGCCGCCGTGTTCGACAAGTACAGCACGGCGTCAGTTGACGGATAGGCATGATCGCGTTTTCTTCCACAAATGATCCAGGCTAGCAATACAAGACGATGTAACAGGAGAGAGACACGATGACGACGAGCGAGACGTGGGATGGCTATCTCGATGCGCACCGCACCCAGTATCTGGACGAGTATTTCGATCTGCTGCGCATCCCCAGCGTCTCGGCGCTGCCCGAGCATGCCGGCGATGTGCAGCGCGCCGCTGAGTGGGTCGCGCAACGCATCACCACGGCCGGACTGGAGCACGTGCACATCCTGCCCACGGGCGGCCATCCCGTCGTCTACGGCGACTGGCTGCACGCTCAAGGCTCTACCTCAGACGCCGGCGCGACGCCCACGGATAACACGGCGGGTAACATACCTACCATCCTGGTCTACGGCCACTTCGACGTGCAGCCGGCCGACCCGCTCGACTTGTGGACCACGCCGCCCTTCGAGCCGACGCTGCGCGACGGGCGCGTCTATGCCCGCGGCGCCTCCGACGACAAGGGCAACATGCTGACGCCCATCTTTGCCATCGAGGCGCTGCTGCGCGCCGAGGGCGCCCTGCCGGTCAACCTCAAGGTGATTTTCGAGGGGCAAGAGGAGATCGGCAGCCCACAGCTGCCGGCGTTCATTGCTGCCCACCGCGACCTGCTGGCCTGCGACCTCGTGGTCAGCGCCGACAGCGGGCAATGGACGCCCGATCAGCCGCTGCTGGGCATCGGCGCCAAGGGCCTCAGCGGGCTGCAGATCGACGTGCGCGGCGCCAAGAACGATCTGCACTCCGGCGTCTACGGCGGGGCCGTGCCCAATCCCATCCACGCGCTGGTCCATATCCTGGACTCGCTGCGCGGCCCTGAAGGCAAGATCCTGGTGGAGAGCTTCTACGACGACGTCGTGCCCCTGACCGACGCCGACCGCGCGCAGATCGCCGCCGCGCCCTTCGACGAGGAGACTTACCGCTCCGACCTCGGCGTCTCGGCCCTCGTCGGCGAGCCCGGCTACACGCCGCTGGAGCAACTGGGGGCACGCCCGACGCTGGAGGTCAACGGCATCTGGGGCGGCTTCCAGGGCGAGGGGACCAAGACGGTGCTGCCGGCCGAGGCGCACGCCAAGATCACCTGCCGTCTCGTGCCCGACCAGGACCCCGAGCGCATCTACGACCTCGTCGCCGCGCACGTCAAGAGGCGCACGCCGCCCAGCGTCGAGGTGACGGTGCGGGCGCTGCCCGGCAAGGCCAGACCCTACCTGATGCCGGCCGACCACTGGGGCAACCACGCCGCCGCGGAGGTCCTGACCGACATCTACGGCGTGGCGCCCCTCTACATCCGGTCGGGCGGCTCCGTCCCCGTCTACGAACTGTTCCAGAACACGCTCGGCGTCTATTCGGTCGGCTTCGGCTTCGGGCTCAGGGACGAGGGCATTCACGCGCCCAACGAGTTCTTCCGTCTGGAGAGCTTCGAGCGCGGCCCCGGCGCCTACTGCCGGTTGCTGCAGCGACTCGGACAACGGAACTAGGATTGGCGCGCGTCCATGTGCCCGCTCATCATCGCCCCAGGCCGACGATCGGCAAGTCGTGCTCCCGCGCCCACCCCTCCCAAAAGGCGGTCGGTTGCCTGGAGAACACCTGCTCCAGGTCCTGCCACGTCAGTTCACCGATACCACCTCCCGCTCCGGAGTCGTTAGTGGCGCCGTCGACGAACTCCCCAACCGCGAAGCATAGGCGTTGCCAGAAGTGGGCCTCCAGGGCGGCGACAGCGATCCACCCATCCTGAGTCGGGTAGAGGTTGTAGCCGGCGAAAGCGCCGCCCAGCACCCCGTTCCGCGCCGTCAGGCCATACTCCAGCGGGGCGGCAAAGTCCGCCGCCGCCTGAGCCAGCGAGACCTCGCTATAGCCCGCGTCGAGACCCCGGTCGCGCCCATACAACCCCGCCAGCGCCGCGGCGACGGCGCGCTCGGCCCCCGCCAGGTCGGCCACCAGCGTGCGCGGCAGGTGCGGCGGGTCCACCAACTTGGCCGCAGCGACGTAGGTCAGATCGTGGCCGGGCAGGTCGGCGCGCGGCGACGGGTGGCCCACGATGGCCACCTGCGTCAGGCGCGGGAAGTGGGCATGCAGGGCGGGCCAGTCCAGGCCCAGGCGTGCTAACGCGGCCGGACGATTGGCCGTGAGCAGCAAGTCGGCCGCGGCCAGCAGCGGCGCGAGTGCGGCCTGTCCCCCCGGCGTCTTCAGGTCGATGTGTTGCACCTCCAACCCCTTGTGCAATACACGGTACCAGGCCGGGCTGACCGTCGCCAACGGATCGCCGCCGGGAGGCTCGACCTTGATCACGGTCGCGCCAAGCTCGGCCAGCCGCGCCGCCGCCACCGGTCCCGGCACGTTGAGGGCCAACGTTAGCACGTGTCTGTCCTGTAGCACGTTCATCGTAGGTTGTCACGTCCCTGGAGGTCTTTCAGCCACGCATGCCCCGTCGGATATAACAGCAGCAGATTGTCCCTGAGCCACCGCCTGGCGTCGGCAGGCAGGTGTGGCAGACAGGCCTGGAAGTCGCGTGTATCTTTGGGGCGACAACCGCGCGCCTTATACAGCAACTGCACGTCAATACAGATACAGGGGACGCCGTTATACATCACGATGAGGTCATCGCGACGAGCACGAATCTGGGGGCTGCGGCGCATAAACCAGTGATCCCTGTCGACCTCAGCGAACATGATCTGCAGCTCCCAGGCCCGTGCATGGAAGCGATGCCCCCAAATGTCATGAATACCGTAGGGCAAGTACTCTTTGTCGACCCATGGTCGGAGTGTTCCGGGCGGGTCGGCCGCATACAACTGCCAATCGGCGAGCCAGCGTTGGACCTGCCGTTGTTCATCGCGATAGACCACGACATCCACATCGCTGTGCTCCCGGATGGATGCCCCGAGGAACTGCTCGACCGCATAGCCGCCAGCGACGCCCCACGTAAACGGTGCGCTGGCGAAGACCTGCATGAGGTCCGCCAGTGACAGTGGCTGCCAGGTACTATAGGGAATGTCGGGGTTCATCATGGGCGCTTGTTATCGGTCCGCGATCCACGCACCCACAGCAACAAGGCGCTCACACGTTGATGGTTCGTTCAATCGTGGCCATCAGTAGAAATAAACGAGACTGTTGCGCGGGCAGCAAGCGGAATCCGTAGTGTTCGTAGAATCGCTGTGCGGCTTCATCCTTGGCATCGACGACGATCATCGCCGATGCAATTCCCTCGCTGGCCCGTAAGCCGCGAGCGAATACATCGAGCAGAAGTCTTGTGCCAAGGTGTTGCCCGCGATAGCGCTGGTCGACAGCCAAACGGCCAATCAACGGCGCGGGCACGACAGGGTAATGCGGCAGTTTCTTCGTCACATCCAGCGGTAAGCTATTGTAAGCGACCGCCGCCGCTGAGAGCGTGTAGTAGCCGATAACGGCTGGGCTTCCCTGCGTCACCAGCATATAGACCGATGCCACACGTCGGCGCTGATCCTGGCTCGCTTGAGTGCGTAAGTAGTGATCAAGGGGTTCGACTCCTGACGAAAAGGCGGCTCGGTCGTGACGACGGCCGAGCCGTTGAACGGCGTAGTCGGCCATCTCGGCCATCACACGCCTAGCTCTCCGTCGGCGGTCGCCGTAACCTTATCCGCTACCAGACCAGCACTATGCCCATAGCGACGAACCGCCTCCCGGAGGGCTGGCGCTGGATCAGGCGGATTCAAGAACGCGGCTGCGACGATGGCGCTGTCCTCGGGGCTAAGCGGGATGACCACGTTGGCCCCTATCTCCACATCCGTCCCTGTTTCTTCCGTCACGACGCGCTCCAGAACCTCCGAGACGTAGTCGGCCAGCGGCAACCCACGCCGGGCAGCAGCCTGTTCGAGCAATTCTTTCTGCTCATGCGTCACAAGGACCTCGATCCGTTCGCGTCTGCCCTGGTCAATGTGACCTGTCATCGCGGTTTGCATTTTTCCTCTCCGGTCGGGAACGTCCTTTAACACATAGTACCGCACTCGCCACCATAGAAGATGAGCAGGTAATATGCGTCGGCCGTCAGCGTCATCAATCCAACAGTACTTCGCCTGCTGGACCTGACCGAAGCGCCAACATCGGTAAGGCTATCAACGACGCCATACACTGACGAGGACGCTCCGATGCAAGCCGGAGTCTTCAAGATGCCGCGTAACGAAGAAGGACGCCCTACCCAGCAAGTCGGATAAACTTAGTGTTATGGTGAGTAGGGCAACTGGCTTGTCGCTCCTTAAATGAAAATAGAGAGAAGGACGCTATGAAACATGCCCCTAATCTACACAAGCTTGTCACGGAGGCAGAGGCGCAAGCGATGCGCCGAGAAGCGGAACAAGGGTCACTCCGCGAGCGTCGCTATGCCTCGCAGCGGGCAGCCTTGTTTGCCCGCGTAGCTGACCTGCTGGCACAGGAGGGACAGCCAGAGCAGGCGCGCGAGGCGGGATGGGACGCGCAACTCTGCAGCCTGGAGACGAACGGCATGGCGGCCTACCTGCGTTCCGGGCCATACTTCCGGTCTCGTCCCTTCGCACCGACCTACGGCCTGTCAAGCGGCGAGACACTCGTGCAAGAGGACGGGGCGACGCGTGTCGCCGACGAGAGCGAAGACGGAGCCATCGGCTACTTCGCCCGTCGCCTCCTTGCCGACTCTGCCTCACGGGCCGACTTTGCGTTACCGCCGCTTATGCGCGCCCGTTATGCGGACTACTTGTTTGATCGAGGCGGCCTGCGTTCGCGGTCCCAGACCGACGTCTTTGCCCGTCGTGCTATCGATGCCTACCTGATGTTGGCCAACGAGGCGCTCCCGGACGACGACCTAACTGTCGAGGCAAATGGGTTTCTGTTCCGTGCCGCGGTCATCGCCCGCGACATCGGGGCGCCCTCCGTAACCACCGCTGTGAGCGAGGCCGCCCTGCAAGCCATTGGCGTGCTGCGGGAGGATCGGCGGTTGGGCTATGTCCCCGACGCGGCGCGCGCGCTGCTGGTCCTCGGGGAAAGTGTGGACAAAGACGGGCTGCTTAGTGTGGTGGAGGCCGTGCGGGAGGCCGTGCTGGTCGAGCGCGCTGCTGGCCGACTCTATCGCGAACGGCTATTTCTGGCGGTGTTAGCCAATGCGCTTCGCTATCTTGGCCAGGCGGACAGGCGACGCGAGACACTGGGAGAGATCGTTTGGTCGTACCAACGCGAGGCGCGGGTGCGGCAACCCTTGTCATTGCTAGACGCTGCCGCGTTGTTCGAGGATGCCGCGCGCGTGGCCCGGAATCTGGCAGCACCGGACAAGGCCGGGACGGAGCAACTCGTCTCACTTATGGAGACAACGTACGATGATGCTGATGGCGGCGCGGAGTTCGGCCGCTGCGAGATCCGTGGCAAGCGAACGATGGAGATCGTCGACGAATTCTATCAACCCGTGTTCGCGGGCCTTCCTTTCGATTCTGTGTTGTATCTGCTCGGTGCGTTGGGCTGGTCACACGACCTGTATCCACGGGCTGAACATCTGGCAAGGATAGGCCTTGGAGATGCGGACGGCCTCGAGCGCATGCCGGCGATATTTGTCCGCGATGATTGCCCGGAGCGGCGCGTTTATGGACGTGATGAGCTGTTGACGGCACAAACGCAACGCCAGTTCGTGCGCCTCCTCAACGTCATGGTCGTGGTCGTCGGGACGCTGCTGGAGCGGCCCGTCGATGGCACACGTCTCGACGAGCTAATCGAACGCTACCTCGCGGACCGGCACATCGTTCACCCGTGGGACATGCCGTTCGTGCGGCGGGGCTTGGAACGGTACATCGCTTCAGACTACTCGTCCGCCCTGCACCTCCTCGTGCCACGGGTCGGGAGGGTCCTTAGAACCGTGCTGCAACGCATCGGTGTGATAACCGGGGGGCTAGAGAGTGCGGAAGACGGTTTCCTCGACGTCAAAGACGAATTGCTGGCCTCGTTGCTGAACCGACGCAACGTGCAGGACGTCCTCGGTGAGAATCTCTGGTACTACCTCCACACCGTCCTTGTCTCGCCCGAGGGCCTTGATCTCCAGACGCTCGTCGCTGGAGGGATGATGAAGCGTTCTCAGGCAACCCGTGTCAGGTGTCTCATCGTCATCCACCTGTTGCTATCACTGGTGTCATACGCGGACTATCGATCAAGGAAACAAGATCAGGATGCTCCAGACGCCGACGATGCCGATGGTCGAAAACTTCCTGGCACGGTTGCCTGGCAAGCGCGGCTCTTGCGCCAGATTGTCGAGTCGGCGGCGCCCAATATACTGCCGAACGGCGCGCCTAATCTGGTTTCCGGCCTCTTAATCCAGCCCAACCCGTTGATGGCGATGGCTGGCGTGTCCGTAGACGACCCGTTTGCGGCAGACGTCAGCGCGCACATTGCGGCCGAGAGGCAGCGCGAACGCGAGGCTGCTGTATCGTCGAATTTTGATATCGTCGAGGGCGATCAGTAGTGCTCTACGTCCTTGATACGGACACCGTATCGGCGATCCAACGTAACAATACGACAGTGATCGCCCATTTGCAGCGAATAGCGGTGAGCGGTGAGCGGTGATGAGGTGAGCGGTGACCATGACTATTGTCTCCGTTCAGGAGCAGTTCGAAGGCCGGCTCGGTTTTCTGAGGAAGGCAGGCGCAACTCAACTGGTCGACGCCTACCGATACTTTATTGACACACTCACCCTCTTTCACTCGTATTTCCCAGACCACGTTCTGCCATATGATAGTGCAGCGCAGGCTCAGGATTCTATCCTATCTGGAAAATACAAGCCGGTAAAGTCGATGGACCGGCGCATCGCCGCCATCGCCATCGTACATAGTGCGACGCTAGTGACGGGAAACGCTAAAGATTTCGGTCGTATCATGGAGTTGCCCCAACAGGACTGGACCGTACCATGATAATTGACGTGTTCATGCACCCGCGTCTATTTACTGGCCATGGCTGTCAGGAGTGGGGGTCGGGGGTGAGGTCCGCTTTGTGGTAGCGGTACAGATTGCTGTCGAGGTGGCGCGCCAGTCGGCCCCGCGCGCGCATATGTTCCAGGTGGGCGGCGGTCTCCGTCGTGGCGAGGCGGCGATCGAACGCTCCGAGCTTTTGCCAGCCGTCCGCCGAACCGCGCCAGGTGAGGCGCGTGGCCGTCTCGTAGGCGCTCAGGCGGTCTCCGCCGAGCGCCTCCAGGATGGCGACGCCGCGCTCTTCGTGGTGCCTCACCAATGCCCGCACGCGGCCGGCCAGATTGCGGAAGGGCGCGCCGTGGCCTGGCAGCACGATGCTCGCCGGCAGCTCAGCCACGCGCGCCAGCGAGCGCAGGTAGTGTCCCAGGGGATCGCCCTGCCCCTCCGCGTGCAGGCCGATCTGCGGGCTGATGCGCTCCAGCACGTGGTCGCTGGAGATGAGGACGCCGGTCTCCCGGTCGTAGAGACAGAACAGCCCGTCGGCGTGGCCGGGCGTGGCGATGACCCTGAACGCGTAGGGGCCGCAGCGCAGCGTCTCGCCGTCCTCCAACAACACGTCGGGCTGCCGGTCCCCGCCCAGGCTGAGCAGCCACTGCCCGACCATCGCCGTGGCCTCCAGTTCCGCGGGCGGGATGCCGCAGCGCGTTAGCCAGCGGTCGGTCTCGGCGGTCAGCGCACGCGCCTCCTCGGGCAAGGCGCGCAGATAGAGCGCGTCGCGCCGGTGCATCACCCAGCGCGCGCCCGACTCGGCGACGATGCGGCGCGCCAGCCCCACATGGTCGGGGTGAGAGTGGGTGACGATCAACTGGCCGATGTCGGCGATGGAGACCCCGAGCGCGGCCAGCCCGTCGGTCAGCGCCGCGTAGGACCGCGACGAGTCCCAGCCGCAGTCGACCAAGGTCACGCCATCGTCGCCGACGATTACATAGGTGTTGACCTCGTCCAACCCGGCGCCCGGCAACGGGAGGGGCAGCCGGTAGAGGCGCGGCGCAACCTCGTGGACATCCATAGTTACTCCTCCGTTGACGACGCCTACGCAGTGGTCAGGGTAGGGCTAGCAACATCGCGATCGTGGTCGGCGCTTTGAGGGCGGCGCGACAGCCACAGGGCGATGGGCGCCAGCGCCACAAGGACGACAATGGCGGTGACCTGAGCCTGCTTGAGGGGACCCAGCACCAGCACGTTGGCGCGCCAGATGAAGAGCACCAGCTGCCCCAGCGAATACAGCGCCAGGTAGAGCACGAAGTGCAGCCCCAGCGGCCACGGACGGTCGCGCAGCCGCCACAAGAGCGCGAAGAGGGCCAGGCTGAACAGCAGCTCGTAGGCGGCCGCCGGCTGGAAGGCCACGCAGTCCGCGTAGGGAGCCGCGCAGAGCGGCCGCACAAAGGCGCCCCTGTTGGCGTAGGCCGTGGCCCACGGCAGCGTGCTGGGGTAGCCCACGATGTCGCCGTTGACGATGTTGCCGATGCGCCCGACCGCCTGCGCCAGCGGAGCGAAGAGGGCCGCCACGTCAAGCAACGGCAGGAAGGGAACACGCAGACGGCGCGTCAGCCCGTACAGGGCCGGCACGCCCAGGAAGACGGCGCCGTAGAAGGCCATACCCCCCTCCCAGAAGGCGAAGATGCGCTGGGGGTGGGCGAGGTAGGCGAGGGGGTCGTTCTGTACCACGTAGTAGAGGCGGCCGCCGATGAGGCCCGCGATGGTCACGCCCCAGAAAAGGGCATAAATAGTATCGCGCGAGACGCCGCGCCGCGCCGCCACGGGCGTCGTCACCCACAACGCCAGGCCCAGCCCCACGGCGTACATCAGCCCGTACCAGCGCACCGCCAGGGGGCCGAGGTGGAACAGGACCGGGTCGATATTGATAGTGATGTAGGCAAACAACATGAAAAATACTCGCTCGGGCGCGTCGGGCTGATACTATGACGGCTGGTACACCTGGTACGCTCCGCGTCGTGCGCATCTCCGCCCGCGCGGCGCACATCATCACTATACAGGAGGCTATTGTTTGCTCTACGTCCAGCATCTGCGCGACGAGGACATCGACGCGGCCACGTGGGACCGCCTGCTGGCTCAGAGCCCCGGGGGAGGGCATGCCCTCCAGACCCATGCCTGGGGCGAGTTCAAACGCACGCAGGGGTGGCTGCCCGTGCGCCTGACGCTCAAAGACGGCGACGCCGATCATACCCGCGGCGTCGCGCTCCTGATGGTCCGCGACGTGGCGGGCAGCGGCCGCATCGCCTACTGCGCCAAGGGTCCCTGGATCGACTGGTCGTCGGGCGAGCAGACGCGCGCCATGCTGCAAGGGATGGCCCACTTCGCCCGCCGCCACGGCGCCTTTATCCTCAAGATCGAGACGGAGCTGCGCACCGGCCCCGGACTGCCCACCCACGTCCCTCCCAGCCTGGAGCCAGCGATCCGGCGCGCCATCGACATCGGCCGGCGCCTGCGCAGCCGTAACGGCGCGGCGACCGACGGCAAGCACACCGCGCGCACCCTGGACGACGGCGAGGACGACAAGCGCATCGTCGAGGCGCGCGAGGGGCTGCTGGCTGCCCGCGCCGTGGGTGCGCACGACGACTTTGCGCCAGGCCGCGCGGCCTTCCGCGACCTCGGGTTCGATAAGTCGCTCTGGGACATGCAGAACCGCACCACCATGGCCATCGACCTCGCGGCCCCCGAGGCCATGCTGGCGCGCATGAAGAGCAAGTGGCGCTACAACATCAAGCTGGCGGCGCGCAAGGGCGTCACCGTGGTGGAGGACAACAGCCAGGCCGCGCGGGACATCCTCTACGAGATGCACGCGCGCACGGCGGATCGCGACGGCTTCGTGCTGCGCCCGCGCGACTATCTCTACGGCGCCTGGACGCATATGATCGACGCGGGCCACGGCCAGATCTTTCTGGCCTACCACGAGGGGCGTCCCCTGGCCGGACTGCTGGCGCATACCTTCGGGCGCAAGGCGTGGTACCAGGTGGGGGCGTCGGAGACCGAGGGCCGCAACCTGATGCCCGCCCATGCGCTGCAATTCCACGTGATGCAGTGGGCGCAGCAGCGCGGCATCACCTACTACGATCTGGTGGCCATCCCCAACCTGGAGGACCTGGAGGCCGGCGACGCGGGGATGTGGGGGCTCTACACCTTCAAGTATGGCTTCGGCAGCTACCCCATCGAGTGGGCCGGCGGCATGGACCTGTCGCTCGACCCGCGCGGCCATGCCTGGGAGTTCGTCGAGCCTGCCTACTACCGCCTCTACCGCCGGCGCGCCGGCAACCTGCTGTACTGACGGGGGTCCTCATCCCCGACGCATACGGATTGGTCTCTCGGCTCTGCGGATCCGACAGCCCAACCGGCTCTCCCTGTGCGCGGGGCCGCCCTCACCCCCGACCCCTCTCCTGCACACGGGAGAGGGGAGCAAAAGATCGCACGCTTCGTGCAACTCACTGATGCGGACGTGTTTTAGTGCTACAACGTGAGAATTAGCAGGCCGGACCGGTACCTGCCGTTGTACTACCGTTATAGAGATAGGGAGGGCTGCGGAAGACAATGGACGACACCTCTACCACCCTTGTCGTCGAGGGTGACGCCTACGACGCGCTGCTCGCCGACCTGCGGGGCATCATCGCGTCCGGCCGTGGCCGCGTCGCCGTGGCCGTCAACGCCGAGATCGTGCAGACGTACTGGCGGATTGGCGAGCGGATCGTCCGCGAGGAGCAAGGGGGCGCGGCGCGGGCTGGCTACGGTGAGCAGTTGCTCGCGCGTCTCGGACGGTCGCTCAGCCCCGAGTTTGGGCGCGGCTTCGCCGAGCGGAGCCTACGCGCCATGCGCCAGTTCTACCAGGCGTATCCGATTCGGTCCGCACTGCGGGCCGAATTGACCTGGACGCACTATCGGACCTTGATGCGGCTCGACGATGCCGAGCGGCGCGCGTTCTACGAGCGCACGGCCGCGACCGGCCGATGGAGTTCGCGCGAGCTGGACAAGCAGATCAACTCCATGCTCTACGAGCGCGTCGTCCTCTCCCGCCGCCCCGAGGAGATGGCCACCACCCTCCCCCACCCTAACCGTCCGGTTACCCCTTCTGAGTACGGTGAAGCCTTCCGCGACCCGTATGTTTTAGACTTTCTGGGGCTCGACAGCGCCTTCTCCGAGCGTGACCTGGAGGCGGCGCTCGTATCCCATATCGAACGCTTCCTGCTCGAACTGGGTCATGGCTTCTGCTTTGTCGGACGGCAGCAGCGCCTCCCTATCGGCGACAAGGATTATTATGTCGACCTCGTCTTCTACCATCGCTTCCTGCGGGCGTCCGTCCTGGTCGATCTAAAGATAGGCGAGTTGGAGCCGGCCGACATCGCGCAGATGCAGCTCTACCTGGCCTGGACACGCCAGCACGACCACGCCGAGGGCGAGGCCGACCCCATCGGCCTGATCCTATGCGGATCCAAAGACAGCGCCGTGATTGAGTTGCTGCTGGCCGATCCCGACTCGAGTCCCGACAAGCGCATCAAGGTGGCGCAGTACCTCCTCCTCGATAGCCAGGAGGCGCTGCGGGCGGACCTGGCGCGTATCGGCGCGGCCTACGACAAGGCGCGCGCAAGCGGCGAGCGTGTTGCCGATGAGGGCCGTGATCGGTAGCAGGCGCCAAACAGAGTCCACAAACCCACCGTTACTCTTTCTTCCTCCCGCTCGTTGTACAGTATGACGAAGCCGGCCCGTGTGGTTTGCGGCGCAGGCGGCCATTCGAGTACGCGGTCCGTATGGCTGGCCCTCCCCTTTCCTACAGTAGGGAGAGCCGGTTGGGCTGTCGGCTCCGGGGAGCCGACAGCCCAGTTCATAAATCGATATGGGGTGGGGATGAGGGAGGGATTAATAGATGCGCGAATCGATAGGCCAGCAACAAGGGGATACGTCTCGCAAGCACACGGGGTTCCGGTTGACGATGCTCGGGGTGATCGCCGCAACGCTCGTCGCGCCGCCGTTCGTCTTTGCGGGCGGGGACAGTGGCAAGGAAGCCGGCCAGCAGGGCGCCTCGACGCCGGGCGTGGGCGGGTCGAGCGTGCTGCGGGTGCTGCGCGTCTCGCCGCTGAATGGGACCGGCGAGACGCCGCGCACCGTGCCGATCCTGGTCTACTTTGACCGCCCGGTTGTCCCGCTGAGTGCCCTGGAGGACCCCACCCCGGCCGCTCCTGTCCGCTTCACCCCGCCCATCGCCGGGCGCGGCCGCTGGCTCAACACCTCCACCTGGGCGCTGTATCCCGCGCCGGCTCTGCCCGGCGCCACCGCCTATAGCTACACCATCGCCGCCGGCCTGCGCGCCGCCGACGGGACCGCGCTCAGCACGACCTATCGCGGCCGCTTCGCCACGGTGCGGCCGGCCGTAGCGCGCGTCAGCCCGGCGGACGGCGCCGCCTATACCGATTTCCGCGCCCCGCTGACCGTCCGCTTCAACCAGAGCGTCGACCATGCCTCCGTCGTCGCCGCGTTCAGCCTGCGCCAGGACGGGGCAGCCGCCGTTCCCGGCGCGTACACCTGGACGCGGCCCGACACGCTGGTGTTCCACCCGACCGGCGGTCTGGCGCTCGGGGCGCGCTACAGGGCCACCATGGGCGCCGGTCTGCGCTCGACCGAGGGACCACTGCCCGCCCTCGGACCCGCGACCTGGAGCTTCAGCACCGCCGGCGCGCTCGCGGTCGTGGACACCAGCCCCACCAACGGCGAGACCGACGCCGACCTGAGCGGGGGCGTGACCATCCACCTCACCGCCCCGGTCGATCCGCGGCTGGCGCAGGCGCGCCTCCGCGTGTCGCCGCGGGTACCTGGCCTGAGCGTTTACATCTCCGACGACGGCCTGTTGACGATCTCCGGCGCGTTCCTGCCCTCGACGCGCTACCGCGTCGATCTGGCCGGCCGGTTCGGCGCCTTCGGGCAGACGCTCGTCCGTCCGCTGCGCCTCACCTTCACCACCGCCGCGCTGCCCGCTGCGGTGCAGTTCGCCTACGGCAGCGGCATCGTCAGCTTCGACGCCTACCGGCCGATCCGTCTGACCCTGCAAGGCGTTAATGCGGGCGCCGCCGACCTCGCGCTCTACCCGCTGAGCCGCGGCGAGTTCGTGTCCCTCCTGACGAGCGATATCCTCACCTTCAGTCCCAGCGCCCCGGCCATGCTCACGCTGCATCAGCCATTGCAGGCGCCGCTGAACCAGGTTGTCACGATCGGGCAGAACCTTGTGGGGCGCGGCGGGTCGGCCCTCGCGCCGGGCTTTTACCTGCTGACCGCGTCCGGCGCTAACGGCGGCAGCGACCGCGTGGCCTTCATGGTGACGCGGACCGCGCTGACCCTCAAGTCGTCGCCTGACCGCGTGCTGGTCTGGGCCACCGACCTGCGCACGGGCCGCCCGCTGCCTAACCTGCCGCTGCGGGTCACCAGCGGCGACGGTCTCCCTGCCGCCAATGGGCGTACCGGCTCCGACGGCGTGTTCGACGCGGCCAACTCCCTGGCGCGTACCGCGCCGAAGGACTATTCAGGGCTCCTCGCCTGGCTGGACCGTCCCGGCGACGCCTCGCTTGTCTCGAACACCTGGGGGTCCGGCGTTAGCGCGGGCGACTACAATCTGCCGGGCAGCTACCAGGGCGAGGGCGGCCCGTCCACCGATCTCGGCTACCTCTATACGGAGCGGCCGATCTACCGGCCCGGCCAGCCCGTCCTCTTTCGCGGGCTGGTGCGCCATGACGACGATGGCGCCTACGGCCTGCCCGTGGCCGGTACACCCGTCCACGTGACCCTGACCGACAGTAATGGCCACGCCGCCTACGACGGCCTGCTGCGCCTGGACCGCTTCGGCGCCTTTGCCGGCGCGGTCCCGCTCAGCGCCAGCGCGACCCTGGGCAGCGACAACCTGCAGGCGCAGGTGGAAGGACAGACCCTCTACAGCAGCGTGCAGGTCGCCGACTATCGCACCCCGGACTACGCCGTCGCCGCGACATCCCAACGCGCGGACGGCAACTACACCGACGGTGGACGGGTCGGCGTCACGCTGGCCGCGCACTATCTGTTCGGCGCGCCGCTGGTCAACGCGCGCGTGCACTGGTCCGTGCAGAGCAGCGACCTGTACTTCTATGCCCCGAGCTACCCCGACTACACCTTCCAGGACTATCCGTCGCTGCCCTTCCCCAGCCGGGCAGCCGGCCCGACGGCCCGGCTGCCCGGCTTCCCGGCCCCCGCCGGCGGATCGATGTACGGCGGTCCAGGGTCTTATGGCGGACCCGGCTACGGCGATGTCGCCTACGGCGCGTCTCCCAACGGGCCAACCGGCCCCAACGGCGCCACCGTGATGCAGGGCGACGGGCGCATCGACGCGCATGGCAACCTGGCCCTGTCGCTCCCCGCTAACCTGCGCCGCTACGCGCTCAGCCAGCAGTGGAGCGTGGAGGGGACCGTCACCGACCTCAACAACGCCCAGATCAGCGGGCGCACCACCGTCGCCGTCCACAAGGGCCTCTTCTATGTGGGCCTGCGCCAATCCTCCTCCCTGGCCGTGGCGGGGAAGCCGACCTCCGTCGACCTGCTGACCGTCGCCCAGGACGGGAGCGCCAAAGTACCGGGCATCCCGCTGGCCCTGGCGCTGTACCGTCGCACCTACCGCACCGTCACGCAGCAGACGGCCAACGGCCCCATCTATCAGTGGCAGCCGGTCGATACGCTGCTGCGGCGCCTCACCGGCGCGACCGGCCACGACGCTCGCGGCCGTGTCTCGGTAACGCTACCGTCGAGCGGCGAGTTCCGCCTGGTGGCCACGGCGCGCGACGCGCGGGGCCATACCGTGCGCAGCGCGATCTCCCTGTGGGCCATCGGCGCGGACGAGGCGCAAAGCCCCTGGGCCAATCCCCCGCAAGATCGCATCAGCCTGGTGGCCGACCGCACGCTCTACCGCGTGGGCGACGTGGCCCGCGTGCTGGTGGCCGCACCGCGGCCGGGCATGACCGCGCTGGTCACGGTCGAGCGCGGGCGCGTCTACAGCCACCGCGTGGTGCAACTCGCGGGGACAAGCCCCGTGCTGCGCATCCCCATCCTGCCCAGTTACGTGCCCAACATGTTCGTCTCGGTCGTCGTGGTCACCGGGACCGAGGCGGGCGCGGTACGGCCGCTCTGGAAGATGGGCGTGGTCGAGCTGCCGGTCGACGTGCGGGCGCGCCGCGTGAGCCTGACCTTGCGGGCCAGCACGATCCACACGGAGCCCGGCGCGGCGCTGACGCTGCGCCTGCATGCCGCGGGACCCGACGGGCAGCCGGTGCGGGGCGAGTTCTCGCTGGGCATGGTCGATCAGGGCGTGCTCAGCCTGGCCGCGGACACGGCACCGGCCATCCTGGACGGTTTCTACGCCCAGCGCGGCCTTGGGGTACAGACGGCCTACTCGCAGAACATCGCCGCCGTGCAGGAGCCGGCGAACGCGCCCGTGCAGCGGGGCAAGCAACGTCTGTACCACGTTGCGAGAGTGCCCGCGCCCGCGAGCAACGCGCACGGCGGTGGTGGCGGAGGAGGGTGTGGCAGTTGTCCAGGACGAGGGCCGGCCATCCGCGCGCGCTTCCCCGATACGGCCTACTGGAACCCCGCCGTGACCACCGACGCGAACGGCAACGCCACGGTCAGCCTGACCCTGCCCGACTCGCTGACCACCTGGCACATCCTGGCGCGCGGCCTCACCGCCGACACGCTGGTAGGCGAGACCACGCTCGACATCGTGGCCACGCGCGCCCTGCTGCTGCGGCCCTTCGTGCCGCGCTTCTTCACCCTGGGCGACCAGGCAGAGGTTGGCGCGGCCGTCGACAACACGACCGGCCGCACGCTTACCGCCCAGGTGTCTCTGCAACTATCCGGCGCGGCCGGCGGCGCGGTCAGGACCGCCACCGTGACCATTGGTCCCAACGGCGAACAACTGGTCACGTGGCCGCTGCGGCCGACCGCGCTGGGCACGCTGCGCCTGCTGCTCTCCGCGGTCGCGCCCGCCACCGACGGCGACCGCGTACTCGCCACGGCGCCGGTCGAACCCAACAGCACGCCCGAGACCGTGGCCACCTCCGGCGAGGTCGGCTCGTCGCGCACCGAGGTGGTACGGGAGCCGTCGTCGGCCCAGTCAGGCGAGGGCGGCCTCACCCTCACGCTCCAACCCTCGCTGGCCGCGGGGCTGCGCTCCGCCGTCGACTACCTGCAACACGACCCCTACGAGGATCAGTCGAGCATCGACCTGGCGGCGCGCGTGATGGGCGAGGCGGCCCTCTTGCGGTTGCCGGCCACGGCCACGGGCCTGTCGCCCGCCACGCTGGCGGCCTACCGCTCCGACGTCGCGGCCTCCATTGCCGGGCTGCTGGCCCTGCAGCGCGGCGATGGCGGCTGGGGCTGGTGGATCGACAGCATCGAGAGCTCGCCGGCCGTTAGCGCCTACTGCCTGGACGCCCTTGGCGTCGCCCGGCGCGCCGGCTACCCCGTGCCGGACGCCACGTTTAATCAGGCCGGCCCCTACATCGGCGGCCAGTTGCAGGGCGCGGCGCTACGCCCGCTCTCCGCCCCCACGGGTTTAGGTGAGGTCACGCCCGACCTGCAACCCTACCTGGCCTATGTGCTCGACGCCAACGGTCAATCGGGAATGCAGACGGGTCAGGGAGGGCAGGGGGCGGTGGGCCAGGGCAAAAACGCCACGCCCGGCGCCCCGGCGGCGGCCCTCTACGCCGCGCGCGACCAACTGCCGCTGTGGTCGCGCGCCTACCTGCTGCGCGCGCTGTGGGCCGAGGCCGGCGACCGCCTCGACGCGCGCGGCCACACCTTGCTGGCCGAGCTAGAGGCCGGCGCGCATCCCGACGCCGCGGGCGCGCACTGGGAGGGCGTCGACGGCGACGTGATCACGGACGACGACGTACACGCCACGGCGACCGTGCTCGACGCGCTGCTGGAGACCGACCCCTCCAACCCCTTGATCGCCCCGGCCACGCGCTGGCTGGTCGTCGCGCGCCACGGCGAGGTGTGGCAGACCACGGTCGACAACGCCGTGGCCCTGCGCACCCTCTCCGACGAGTTGCGCGGCTCCGGCGAACTGCAAGGACGCTACAGCTACGGGGCCGCGCTGAACGGCCGGACCTGGGGCACGGGTCAGGTCGGCGCGGCCACGCTGGGCACGCCGCGCGTCTTGCAGGCGCCGCTCGCGCCCGGACGGTTGGACACGGTCGTCCTGACGCGCTCCAACCGTTCCGGCCGCCTCTACTACACGCTGCGCCTGGCCTACTACCCGCCCGTGGACCGCGTACCCGCCCTGTCGCGGGGCATCTCCGTCGCGCGCGCCTACCTGTACCAGGGCCGTCCGGTCGGTAGGGGCGCCGTCCCGGCCGGCGCGGTGCTGCGGGTGCGGCTGACCGTGACCGCGCCGCAGGACCTCTACTACGTGCGCATCGAGGACCCCTTGCCGGCGGGGGCCGAGGCGGTCGACCCCACGCTGCTGACCACCAGCCAGCTGCAGTCCGGCGGCTACACGATCCCCAGGGACACGACTGACTTGGCCTGGTATCTCGACCACAGCGAACTGCGCGACGACCGCGCCGTTCTGTTCGCCGGCTACCTCGCGGCAGGCGTCTACCGCTACGAGTACGACATCCACCTGACCACGCCGGGCGTCTTCCACGCCCTGCCCGCCCACGCCCAGGAGGACTACTTCCCCGAGGTCTTCGGGCGTAGTACGGGTGGGTACCTGACCGTGCGGTAGCATTACCCTCACCCCCAACCTTTATCTCCTACAGGAGAGAGGGGTTTGGGGTAAGAGTCACTCCGATGTGTAGCGGGGCGCGGTCGTCATCGACGAGTAGCGCGCGGTATCCTGATGGAAGTAACGATGTAGAGGAGAGATATGCTGGAGCTTCCGATCAACCACCAAGGGACGGGTGGGTCAGTGCAACTGCGCTCTGACATGCCCTTACGTGTGATCATCGCCTTCGATCAACTGACGGTTGATGAGCAGCGGGCGGTCCTCATGGCGCTGGAGACCCTGGAACGCGACGGCCTGTCGGGGGCATTGGCGTCGCTCAATCTGACGAGGCTGGCAGGAGCACGATCACTCTACTCCCTGCCCGCCGCGCCGGATGTGCGGGTGCTCATCCGCGCGGAACCCGACGCCCCCGTTGAGGTCGTGGACATCATCCGTCCCGCCGCGCTCCGCGGCTTCGCGTATGCTGCCGGCTAGCGCGCCGACGGGAACAATGGCGCCCTGGAGCTTCGATCGCGCGGCCTGTCAGCTGGACTTGGACGCCTTCGATGTGCTGCTGAACGCGAAGCAAGCGCTGTCTGAGCGCGACGACATCCTCCCCTTTGTCCGGACGCATCCGCACCTCGTCGCCCTCCTCGCCTCATACAATGCCGCCGCCGCCACTTGCAACCGGCTCGGCGTCGAAGTAGGGCTGTACGGTGAATTCGTCGCCGATGCAATTGCGGGCGACCGGTCCAAGAAAGCGTACTGCTTCGTCGAGTTCGAGGACGCCATGCCACGGAGTTTATTCACCCCTCGCCCGCGACACGGTACCGATTGGGCATCGCGATTCAGCCGCGGCTTCAACCAGGTGGTCGATTGGCTTTGGGCGCTGGACGATCACGAAGCGACGACGGCCTTCGCCGACGAGTTCGGCCCCCCGCCGATCACGGTCGTCGCCTTGCTCGTGGTCGGCCGCAACGCCGATGTGTCTCCGCGCGACCGACGCCGGCTCGAATGGCGGCAGCGGCACGTTTTGGTCAACTCGCATCACATCTATTGTTGCACGTTCGACGACCTCCTGCGCGATCTTCGCAGCCGCCTCAATGGTTTCCAGGACTGGGCGGCGACGACACCCGAATGACGACACCCGAATAGAGCGGGGCAAGGCCACGACCGCGCCGTTCTGTTCGCCGGCTATCTGTCCGCCGGGACCTACCGCTACGAGTACGACATCCACCTGACCACGCCGGGCGTCTTTCACGCCCTGCCCACCTACGCCCGGGAGGACTACTTCCCCGAGGTCTTCGGGCGTAGTACGGGTGGGTACCTGACCGTGCGGTAGCATGGCCCTCGACACAACCTGCCGGCACTCGACATCGCCTAATAAGGCTCGAGATCCTCAAGGAAGACTGTCTCACCGTGCTCCTGCTCGAACAGCGCGAGGGCACGATCGTAGAACGGCGCGCGGCTGCGAGGGCGTCCCGCGTCGCCAGGGCCGCGTTGCCCGATCTGCCGCGCAACCTCCGCCAGCGCAATCGTCGCGACCAGCCGATAGTGATACACATAGTCGCGCGCCGGGACGTCAACACGCACGAGCGTCACAGTCTTACCGAGCCGCTCCCACGCCTCGCGGTGAATGTCAATCGCGTCCTCATCCGGGATAACGATGAGGTGCTGTGGCCCACCGGCGAGGCCTGCGCGGCGCAGCGGTACGCCCTCCTTTGATCGCGTGATGATGGTGACCTCACGGAAGGCATAGGGCGTGTCCGCCTGTGTCGGAATCACGCGGATCGGGTTCCGTCCCCGCCGCGCCGCTCCTCGTCCTTCCGAGCGCGTGATCCGGTCGACGTCAAACCAGATCGACCGACGGTCGTCGACAAACAGGCGGTCCCACCCGAAGGCGCCGGCCGACCGGATGGAGCTACCCAGTTCAATATGGCTAAGCGGGCCGACCATCATCAACTCGGGACGCCGCTTCTGTGGATGGGCGCCGCGTTGGAGTGGGCCGCTGCCTCGCGAGAGATAGTAGAGGGCGACGGCCGACGCGGCAGCGACGTTCAGGCAGTTGAGCGTGCGCGCCGTCATCGGAATCTGCACTGCCTGGTGGGCGATCGCCTGCATGTCGTGTGCCAGCCCATGCCGCTCATTCCCGACGACCACCGCCGGCCTCGATCCGTTGGGCAGACGAACACCGTAGATATCGGCGGCTCCGTCAAGGTTATCGCACGCGACGATCGGGTCATAGTCGCGCCGGAGGTCCGCGACCGTCGTTGGCGCCAGCGCGGCGAGCGGCCATCCGCGCTCCGTCCACGTCGCGGCCAGGCTGGCGCGGTCGCGGAACAAGCAACTGCTGCTAAACATGCCGGCCGCGTCGATCATGGTCTGGGCATTCCAGGGGTTTTCGATGCCGTCTCCGACCAAGACGATGGGCTGTCCTCCCGTCCTCACAGCGCGTGCTCTCCCGCCGGATAGACGCGGCGGCAGTGCGCGGCGAAGCGGTCAGCGATTGCCTCATGGTCCCGCGTGCGCAGTACACGGGAGCGGTACTTGCCCGTGTACTGCTGGATCATATGGTGCCCGACCTCGTGCATGAGCACGTCGAAGAGGATGAAGTCACGGAGGGTCTCCCCGGGCCACGACACGATGGTGTGGTGGCCCGCGCCGATCAGCTCGACGAGCGCGCCGGCCCGGCGCAACCGCTCCTGCTCGCGGAGGACGAGGCGCCCCGGCAGCAACCACGGCGACGGCCGGTGATCGTAGAGCACGATGCGTCCGGGCACGAGTAGCCGCCCGAGGTGGAGGGATGCGCCAGGGACGGCATCCTCTCCCTG
>JAABUX010003424.1_pt1 | contig 21038 bp, 17 predicted proteins | sample 5561851 | NCBI WGS metagenome assembly JAABUX01 (sample SAMN10711883, study PRJNA513361) | rock metagenome | isolation source: Antarctica rocks | place: Antarctica: Victoria Land, Richard Nunatak red sandstone | collected 2016-01-03 | reverse complement strand
CGCGCGCAGCCGCCCTGTTCCGGCCGCTGGCCCAGCGCGACGGCATGCCGGAGGCCTGGGCCGGCCTGGCGGCAAGCCATCGCATGCTGGGCGAGGTGGAGCAGGCGGTCGAGGCCATGGCGGCAGCGCTCCGATGCAGCGTGCCGTCGCCGCTGCTGCCGGGCATGGGCGCTGCGATCGCTGCTGATGCCGGGTTGCCCGGGTGGTGCGGGCTGGACGGTGACGGCGTGCTGCATGCGGGGCCGGCCCGCCCTGTCCGGGTCCGCCTGGACGACGCGCCCATCCGCCTGGCCTGGACTGGCCGTCGCGCCCGCCTGCCGCCAGAGTGGACCGCCGCCCGGCTGGTGCATGTGGAGGGCTACCTGGGCAGCCCGCTCCCGGTCGCGGCGTTCCTGGCGGTAGAGGGGTTCGTCGAGGCTCGTGACGGCGGCTTGGCTGGCTGGGCTTGGCGCCCGGCCGATCCCTCCCGGCGGCCAAACCTGGTCCTGGCCGGTGGCGACGTGGCGCTCAGCGTTGCCGCGACGGAGCCGGCCGATGGCGTGCTACTGCAACGGCCGATGGCGCGGCCCTGGGCGTTCTCCGTCCCGGCGTCCGCCTTCGCCGGCCAGGCTGGTCCCGTGTCGGTGCGCGGCGCGGATGGGCGCCACCTGCTGGGCAGTCCCGTCGATCCCGGACTGGAGCGGCGCGCGGCGGCGGCCCTTGCCCGGGCGGTACGGGATGGCGGGATGCCCGCCTGGGCCGATGCAGGCGGCGGGCTGCCTGCTACGGCAACGGTGCGGCCGGCCGTGGATGTTGTCATCCCCGCCTATCGCGGCCTGCGGCTCACCCTGGACTGCATCGCCTCTGTCCTGGCGACCGTGCCGCGGACGACGCATGTGGTGGTGGTGGACGACGCCTCGCCCGAGCCGGAGCTGGCCAAGGCGCTGCAGGCGCTGCATCGGCGGCGTCGCATCCGCCTGATCCGCCATACCGAGAACCTTGGGTTTCCCGCCGCGGCGAACACCGGGCTGCGCGCCTGCGCGGGACGGGACGCGGTGCTGCTGAACAGCGACACCCTGGTTGCGCCGGGCTGGCTGGAACGGCTGCGTGCGGCGGCCTATGCGGCGCCGGACATCGGCACGGCCACGCCGCTATCGAACGATGCCACCATCCTCAGCTACCCCGACCGGGATGGCGGCAACCTGGTCCCCGACGCCGCCGGGGTGGCCGCGGCTGACGCCCTGGCCCAGGCGGTCAACGGGGACGCGGTGGCCGACCTGCCGACCGGCGTCGGCTTTTGCCTATACCTGCGGCGGGACTGCCTGGACCAGGTCGGGCTGTTCCGGGAAGACTGCTTCGCCCAGGGCTATGGCGAGGAGAACGACCTGTGCCTGCGCGCGCGGCACCTGGGCTGGCGCAGCGTGGCCGCGCTGGGCGTTTTTGTCGGCCATGTCGGCGGCGCCTCGTTCGGCGATGCGCGCCGGCACCTGATCGCCCGCAACCTGCGGGTGCTGAACCGGCTGCACCCCGGCTACGATGCGCTGGTGGCGGCGCACGAGGCCGCCGACCCGCTCGCCCCGGCCCGGCGCCGCATGGATGAGCGCCGATGGGCCGGGGGCCGCCACCCCGCCGGGGCCGTGGTCCTGGTGACACATGGCGGCGGCGGCGGCGTCGAGCGCATCATCGCCGAGCGGTGCGACGCCCTGGTGGCGGAACGGCGGCGGCCGGTCGTGCTGCGCCCGGTCCCCGACGGATGCCGCATCGAGACGCCAGGGGCCGGGTTCCCCAACCTGTGCTATGCCGTGCCGGACGAGCTGCCGGCGCTGGCCAGGCTGCTGCGGGCCGACCGGGTGCATCGCGTGGAGGTGCACCATCACCTCGGCCACCAGCCCGGCATCGGCGCGATCGCCAAGCTGCTGCGCGCGCCCACCCACGCCTTCATCCATGACTACGCCCGGTTCTGCCCGCGCATCGCGCTGGTCGGCACCAACCGGGGCTACTGCGGCGAGCCGGACACCGAGGGCTGCGAAGCCTGCATCGCCGACCTGGGCAGCAAGCTGAAGGACGGACTGACGGTGCCGGCGCTGATTGCCCGTTCGGCCGCCGAGCTTGCGGCGGCGGAGCTGGTGATCGCCCCCTCGGCCGACGCCGCCACGCGCATCCGCCGCCACTTCCCCGCCGTGCGCCCGGTGGTGCGGCCCTGGGAGGACGACGCGATCCTGCCGCCGCCGGATGCCGCAGCGCCCGGAGCGGCGCGCCACGTCTGCGTCATCGGCGCGATTGGGCTGGAAAAGGGCTACGACGTCCTGTTGGCCTGCGCGCGCGATGCCCGGCGGCGCGGCCTGCCGATCCGCTTCACGGTGGTCGGCTACACCAGCGACGACGAGCGGTTGATGTCGGCCGGACCGGTCTTCGTCACCGGGGAGTACCGGGACGCCGAGGCGGTTGCGCTGATCCGCGCCCAGGCCGCCGACCTGTCGTTCCTGCCATCGGTGTGGCCGGAGACGTGGTGCTTCGCGCTCAGCCGCGCCTGGCAGGCGGGATTGCAGGTGGCGGCCTTCGACCTTGGCGCGCCGGCGGAGCGGTTGCGCGCCACCGGGCGGGGCTGGCTGCTGCCGCTGGGCCTGCCGCCGGCCGCGGTCAACGACGCACTGCTGCGGCTGCCGGCGCGGAGGGGCGGGGCGGCTTGCACGGCATCGCCGGCCCTCGCTATGGTCGCATCGAATCCAGCCCCGCCCGACGCAGCCCGCCCGCGGAACTTGAAGAGAACCTGATGTCCGACGCCGCCAAGCAGTCCTCCACCAACCCGATCACCGAACTGAAGGTCTCCGGCCACCTGATGACGATGGAGGAGGGCCTGTTCTGTGTTTACAACACCCCCGGGTCGGCGCCGCCGGACGCCGTCACCGGCCTGCCCGGCGTACGCCTGACAGCGGCGCCAGGGCAGGGCGGCTTCAGCGGCCGGGTGAGCATCAGCGGCTTCGGCGGGGACGGCTGGCTGGCTGGCGCCGACGGCGCGGCGCTGGTGCGCATCCTTGGCGGCGCGGCCCAGGTGTTGGTGACGGTGTACCAGGCGGCGGACGGCGCGCATGATGCCCCCAAGCTGCAGGTGATCCGCCTGACGGACGAGCCAGCGGCCCAAGCCGGGACAGCATCCACGGCCGCTGCACCGCCAGCCGAGCAGCCTGCCCAGCAGCAGCCGGTGGCCGGTCCCCCGCTGGAGGTTGCGGCGCACATCTATGGCCGTGGCGACGTGGGCGGCCGTCTCGGCGACTGGATGGGCGACCCCGGCAGCAAGCGCTGGATCGAAGGTTTCGGACTGGCCCCCAGCAGCGGGGTCGCCGCGGCCGACATCGAGTACCAGGCCGTGCTCGGCCGCGGCTGGCTGTCGCCATGGGCGGAGGGCGGGCAGTTTTGTGGCAGCCGGGGCATGTCGCTGCCGATCCTCGGGCTGCGGGTCCGGTTGCGGGGCGCGGCGGCGGCGGCTTACAAGGTCACGGTATCGGCGACGTTCGTGGACGGCACCAAGGTCGGTCCGATCCTCGACGGCGCCGCGTGCGAGGCGCCCAGCCTGTCGCCCCTGGAGGCGTTCAACGTCAGCCTTCGCCCGATCGCGGAGGCTGCGGCAGCCCAGGCGCCAGGGGCGAAGCCGGCCGCCCGACGCACGGCGAAGACCCGCGGGGCCGTACCTGCCGCGGCACCGGCCGTTCAGCCCGAGCCGGGCAAGGCGGTGAAGCGCGGCAAGGCGCCCGCCTTGGCCGTCACGCCGCCACCCGAGCCGCAGGCGCCCGCCAAGCCCGCCAAGCGTGGCAAGGTATCCGCTTTGGCAGCCATGGCTCCGCCGCCGCCGCGCGAGCCGCAACAGCCCGATCTGCAAAAGTCTGGCCCGCAAACACCTCTCAAGCCCACCGCAAAGGCGCCCGCCAAGCGCACCCCGGCCACCACCCGGCGGCGCTGACCGCATACCCCGCGGCGTGGGGCAGCGCCGTTGCGATTCCTGTTCGTCCACCAGAATTTCCCGGGCCAGTTCCTCCACTTGGTCCGCCATCTTGTGCGGGCGCAGGCGCACGATGTCGTCTTCATCACCGAGGAGAACGGCAACACCATTCCCGGCGTCCGCAAGGCCACCTACCGGATGCCGCCCTCGCCGCGGCCCGACACCCACCGTGATGCCCAGGAGTTCGAGGCCTGCATGATCCGCGCCCAACTGGTCGCGCATGTCGGCGGCACCCTGAAGTCGCTCGGCTTCTGCCCTGACATCATCATCGGCCACCACGGCTGGGGCGAGCTGCTGAACATGCAGGACGTGTGGCCGGGCGTGCCTCTGCTCGGCTATTGCGAGTTCTACTATAATATCAGCGGCTTCGACGTTAACTTTGACCCAGAGTTTCCCTCCCCTGCCGAGACCCTGCCGCGCATCCGGGCCAAGAACGCCATCAACCTGCTGGCGCTCGGCAACCCCGGGCACGGCCAGACCCCGACGCTGTTCCAGCACAGCTCCTACCCCGCCTGGGCGCAGGAGGCGATCACCGTGCTGCCCGAGGGGGTGAACCTGGACACCTGCCGCCCCGACCCGGCACCCCGCGCGGCGGCCTTCGGGTTGCCGGGGTTCGAGGTGCTGCCCGGCCAGAAGCTTGTTACCTACGTCGCCCGCGACCTGGAGCCCTACCGCGGCTTTCACGTCATGATGCGCGCCCTGCCGTCCCTGCTGCGGCAGTGTCCGGATGCCAAGGTGCTGCTGGTCGGCGCCGACGGCGTCAGCTACGGCGCCCGCCTCGTGGACATGACCTGGCGCGAGTGGCTGATGCGCGAGGTCGGGCCGCAACTGGATGAAACCCGCGTCCACTTCTGCGGCCGGCTGGATTACGAGACCTACCTGCGCGTGCTGCAACGCTCGGACGCGCACGTTTACCTGACCTATCCCTTCGTCGCATCCTGGTCGCTGCGGGAGGCATTGGCCTGCGGCTGCGCCATCGTCGCCAGCGACACGCCGCCCGTTCAGGAGTTCGTGTCGCACGGCGAATCCGGGCTGCTGACGCCGTTCCTCGAGCCGTTGACCCTGGCGTGCTCGATTGCATCCCTGTTGGAGGACGCCGCCCTTGCGGACCGGGTACGCGGGGGGGCGCGCCGCTATGCCGAAGCCAACCTGCGGATGGACGAGCACCTGCGCCGGTATGGCCGGCTGATCGACCGCTTGACGGACGGCCAGTTCGGGTCGGCCCTGGGCGGCGGGGCGGCTGCGTCCCCGTAGGCACGCCAGGAATGGCTCGCAGCGTGCATTGCACGCAGTGGTTGCGTTGACGCATAACGCTGTCGCACCGTAAGTTGTGGGACCGAACAGGGGGTGCGATGCCAATCAAGCTGAGCGATGCCAAGGTGCGGTTTGGCCACATTGACGTAGTCAGCGAGACCATCGTGCGCGGCTGGGCCATCGACCTGACCCAGCGCGACCATCCAGCCGCCCTGCTGCTGCTGGTGGACGATCACCTGGTCGGCTCCTTCGTCTGCACCGAGCCACGGCCCGACCTCAATGCCTTGGAGCTGCCGGGCCTGCGGCTCGGTTTCCAGTTCAGCACGCCGGAAACGCTGCTCGACGGCCAGCCGCACCGGCTGAGCATCCGGTTCCGCAATGGCGAGACGCTGACCTTCGGCGGGGAGGGACAGGTCCGCAACGAGGCGGTGGTGACGTTCCATCCCACCACCGTGCACGGCATGGTCGATGGCATGTTCGGCGCCTCCATCCGCGGCTGGGCGTTCCGCGCCAACCGGCGCGACCAGCAGCGGGCCGGCGGCGTGACGCTGGAGGTGCGGGCGAACGGCGTGAGGATCGGCCAGGTGAAGGCCGGGCTGATCCGCAGCGACGTGGCGACGGTGCACGGGTGCGAGCCGCATTGCGGGTTCCTGTACACCGTGCCGCACCGCTTCCGCGACGGCCGGCCCTTCGTGATCGAGTTTCGCGCCACGCCCGAGGGCACGCCGCTGGAGGGCAGCCCGTTCAGCGGCAGCGTGCTGGCGCGCGACAACGTCGATCAGCTATTCGACATGTATGCCCGGGTCGAGACGCTGTGCACCCAGCTCTATGCGCTCAAGGACCAGCTTCGTCAGATGACGACCGCCGACGAGCACACGATGGACACCTACAATTCCTGGGCGGAGGCGTACTATCCCACCCTGCGCGCCCGCCTGGTCGCCGAGCGGCGCGGCCCCCGCTATGCCGGGCTGATCGGCGACGCGCCGCCCAAGGTGTCGGTGATCTGCCCGGCATACAAGCCCGGCCTGGCCGACTTCATCCAGGCCGTGGACAGCGTGCGGCGGCAGACCTGGGCCAACTGGGAGCTCATCATCGTCGATGACGGCAGCCGGTCCCCCCTGCTGACCCAAGCGGTCGAGGAGATGTGCGCCGCCGACCCCCGCATCCGCGCCGTGCCGCACCGCAAGAACCAGGGCATCAGCGCCGCCACCAACACCGGCATCGATGCCGCCACCGGGGACTGGGTGGCGCTGTTCGACCATGACGACCTGCTGGTCGATACCGCGCTGGAGGTGATGCTGCTGGCCGCCGCCAACACCGGCGCCCGGGTGCTGTACTCCGACGAGGACAAGATCGACGGGTCCGGCAACCTGTCGGAGCCGCACCTGAAGACCGACTGGAACCCCCGGCTGCTGCTGACCAACAACTACGTCTGCCACCTGCTGCTGGTCGAGGCGGGGACGCTGCGCGCGGCGGGGCCGCTGCGGACCCAGTACGACGGCGCGCAGGACCATGACCTGATGCTGCGCCTGTCGGAGGCCGTGCCGGCGGCGGCGATCCACCATGTGCCGGAAATCCTGTATCACTGGCGCAAGACGCCCGGGTCCACGGCAGCCGCGCAGTCCGCCAAGTCCTATGCCGTGGATGCCGGCAGGCAGGCCGTACGGGACCACCTGCAGCGCCGGGGCCTGCCGGCGACCGTGGAGGCGCCGTTCGGGTCCACCCTGTACGACGTGCGCTGGGGCTTCCGCGCCGAACCGAAGGTGTCGATCCTGATCCCCTTCAAGGACCAGGCCGAGATCACCCGGCGCTGCGTCGAGTGCATCCTGCGCGTCACGGCCTACCGCAACTTCGAGATCGTGCTGATTGACAACTGGTCCACCTTGCCGGGCACGGAGGCGCTGCTTGCGGAGGTGACTGGGGACCCGCGGGTGCGGGTGATGCGGATCGAGGAGAACTTCAACTTTTCCCGCATCAACAACCGCGCCGCCGAGCAGTTGGAGACCGACTTCCTGCTGTTCCTCAACAACGACATCTTCGTCGAGCAGGCGGACTGGCTGCGGCTGATGGTGAACGAGGCGCTGGCGGACCCGCATGTCGGCATCGTGGGCGTGAAGCTGCTGTATCCCAACGGGACCGTGCAGCACGCGGGCGTGGTGCTGGGGGTGGGGGGGATCGCGGACCACACCTTCCGGTATTATCCCGGGGGGGCGGCTGGCTACTGCTACCGGGCGGTTTGCGCGCAGGACATGTCGGCGGTGACGGCGGCGTGCATGCTGTGCCGGGCGGATGCGTTCCGGGCGGTGGGCGGCTTCGACGAGGCGAACCTGACGGTCGCGTTCAACGACGTGGACCTGTGCCTGCGGATTGGCCGTGCCGGTTACCGCATCGTCATGACCCCCGCGGTGGTGGCCGAGCACCACGAGAGCCTGAGCCGCGGCAACGACCTGGCCGAGCATAACCTGCCGCGCTTCTACAGCGAGAACCAGTTCATGTGGGACCGCTGGCGCGCGCTGATCGCATCCGATCCGTTCTACAACCCGCACTTCTCGCATGAGACCGGGATGTTCGAGAAGCTGTCCTCGGCGTCGCTGACCCTGGCGCGGGCGCCGTCGCTGCTGCAGGCGCCGCAGCCGCGGGCGGTGCTGCCGGAGGGGGTGCGATATCCGGAGCCTAGCGAGCCAAGCCAAAAACCGCTGCGGCGACCCGTCCAGCCGCGCGCACTCCGCGGGCCATCGCAGGCAGCGGCAAGCACAGCCCAGGCCCAATGACCCATTTCTGCGCCTCAGGTGTGAGGAGTCCATGCCGGACGGGACGCAAGGCGGGCCGAGCGTTGCCTTTGGCACGATGCTGATCCAGCATGTGGCATGCTGGGCTGGCGTCCGGCTTCCGATCAGGCTTCCGCTATGTCGTGAGACATGACGCCCCTATATCTCCGAAACGCCATACTGGATTGAAACTAGGACGCACGTTATGGATCGGAATAGGTTTGAGGTTCGCGCTCCTTCCAACCAAACAGTTGCAGATATCTTCCTCGACGGGTGGGCGACGGATCTCGCATCGGTTTGCGGCGTGGAGGGCACAGGCTCAGCCGGGTTGTTCGAGGATGCGCGCGTTGGCCTGGCTGCGTCCGTGCTTGGCGAGAACGGGCGCTTCGATGGATATAAGGTATTGGAGCTTGGACCTTTAGAGGGGGCGCACTCCTACCAGATCGAGGCATTGGGAGTCCAGTCGAACACAGCGGTGGAGGCGAACTCGGACGCTTTTATAAAATGCCTGCTGGTCAAAGAGATGCTGCAGATGAGGACCCGCTATCTTTGCGGCGACGTCGTCTCCTATCTCCGGGAGTCAAACGAGGAGTTTGACATGATCTTCTGCTGCGGGATATTATATCATATGTCTGATCCCGTCGAACTTATAAAGCAGATTTGCCTTCACACCAGCCGGTGCTTTGTCTGGACCCATCATTATGACTTGGACGCACCTTTGCGCGAAGGAAAGAGATCGCCCCGGCACGTAGTGAAGAACGGCTTTGAGACGACCTATTACGAGCGGCCTTATGCCACCATGGATGGAGCACTGTTCCTGGGAGGGAACCAGCGCCAGACCGCTTGGTTAACTCAGGCGGAGATAACCCGCGCCTTCGCGCATTTCGGGTTAAGCCGCAGGTCAGTGCTGGCAGAGACGCGGGACTTTGGACTAGGCGCCCATTTTAGCGCTGCGTATTCCCGCAGCGCATGAAAAGGAAAGGCCTGGTGACGCAAGAACGGCCAATGAAGTGGTACTTCGCGCTTAATGCAGCCAGCGTCGAAGTCGATAAAATGTATGAACGTTGTGTTGAAGTTGCAGTGCTCAGCGCCTTGCAGCATACCAGCTTACAACCTCATCTCGTTTTCGACGGAGAACCGTGTCCATTGACCAACCGCTTGCTGCGGATGGGCGCAACGGTCATATTCCACAAAACTAGCTTGTCGGATGCAATCCTGGCCGGCACGCCCGATGACGCTGCTTGGAAGCGGATAGCTCATGGCGCGTTCCTGCGCATCGACTTGCCAGATATTGACCGTGAGAGCGAGTTCGTGCTCTACACAGACTGTGATGTCATGTTTCAGCATGAGCCGAACCTAAGTGGCATCAGGCCAAAGTTCTTCGCAGTTGCCCCCGAGTTTGCCATCGGCGACTATGAGAATATGAATACCGGTGTGATGGTTATGAACCTGCCGGGGATGCGCAGCGTCGCCCGGCAGCTCAGGACGTTCATCAAAGCTGGCATACCAAATTTCCCGACTTACGACCAAGCTGCATTGCGCGAGTTCTTCAGCGGCCGGTATGAGCCGCTTCCAGAGCGGTTGAATTGGAAACCGTACTGGGGCTATGATCCAAAGGCCGAAATCTTTCATTTCCATGGGCCGAAGCCGCCCCATGTGCGGGTGATGATTGCTGACCAGTCGGCTGAATACCCTCAGATTCTCTGGGATTTGTTTAATGCCAACCAGGCGACCTACGCCATCCTGGACAGCCTTTGGCATGCTTACGCTGCTCGGGCATCCAGGATGTAGGAAACACCTGAACGGGCCGTTCCTCCCGGGTACCCGCCCGTTGGCCGTCCTGGCATTGGAAACATGCCATTAAAGCCTGTCATAAGGTGGTTTACAATGGGTTTCCAGGTTTCCCGCAGCTACAAGGACTTGTCCAACGCGTCGTCGCTGCTGGCGCAAGACCCAGTCTCGCATCCAGGCGTTCTGAGCGAGATTATGGCATTGAACCAGATCGTCGCAGCGGCGGGAGAGGCTATTGAAGGAAACGTCTGCTACTGGGACCAGACAACTCCGGAAGTCATCCAGTCAACCCCACCGATCACCGATGGCAACCACGTCATCAAGCGCATCAACCTGGCCATCCTGGCTCACCGTCGCTCCACGATGCTTGAGATCGGGCTCAATGCCGGCCACTCCGCACTCATCTGCTTGTTGGCGAACCCGACACTGCATCTCTACTCGATAGACCTATGTTATCACAGATATACCCACCTGGCGGCACAGCACCTTCGCAACCGCTTTGGGCGCCGCTTCATGTTCATGCCAGGCGACTCCCGTGAAGTCATGCCGCGGTTAGCAATCGACCGTCCCAAGCTGAAGTTCGACCTGTTGCACGTCGATGGCGGCCACTCGCCGCAACTCGCCATTGCCGACATGAGCAATTCCTTGCGCATGGCGTCCCAAGGAGCCGACTTCGTCGTCGATGACGTCAACGCTCCCGTTCTCGGCGATGCGCTGGAACACGTTTGCGGCCTTGGGTACCTGGCGCCGCTCGAAGACTACTCCGACCTTTATGAAACGGTCCTTCATCAGGTGCTGCGCGTCTGCTGACGCAGTTGGTGCAGGTCAACACCCTCCGGGTCGGCCTGTTCGGGGCCGCAATGGGCGCAACGGGGCCTTGTGCGCGACCCAAAGCGCGACGCCCGCCACGCTTTGGGCGGCATCGTCCCGGCCAACGACGTTTGGGTTGGGCTTCTGCGCATCTCCTGGAACGACCGTGCCGGCAGGCCTCTCTCCCTGGCGCGGCACGACATGGGCGTGCGCCGCCGCACCATGGCCGTCGCCCTCAATCGCGACCGTGGCGGACAGGTATCCAGCACCGGGATCAACGACATCCACGGCAGCGACACGGCCTCCCTCAAGCCTGACACTCACAATGGCCTGCACGCCTGTTCCTGTCTCGGGCGCGCTGACATGTCCGGCCGCATACGTGTAGCCGCTCCCGCCCGCGACGACATCAACACGGTCAAGGGTGGTGAAGGTGTCATAATTCTCGACGATCCACGTATGCGGCAGGGCGTCATGGGATGCGAGATAGGCAACCATGGTCTGCGTGTCGGACAGGAACTCGGTGCCGGACGTATCGGGTGAGACGATCCAGAACACCTGCAGGCCCATGCCTGCCGCCCAACGGACCCAACGCACCATCCAAGTCCTATACGGCACGGCAAGTGGATTGTTGTGCAGGAAAAAGGCCGGCGGAGCGTCGATGGCGACGCCGCCCATGGCCTGTGCCACGCTGCGCATCAGCGCGAAGCTGGGGTGGATGGCTGGGTCTTCATTGATGCCGACGTTGTCGTTCGGCGCAGTGACCGGCACGATCATGTTGATCCCGAGCCTGCGGGCGGTCGCCGCCATGTCCTTCCACTGCTCCAGGGTCTGGGTCGGGTTGGTGACGAAGTTGTCGGGCGCGTTCATCACGGCGGCCCAGGGCGACTGGCCCAGCCCGGTGAAGAACGCGGCGAACTGCCCGTTGATGAATTGCGGATTGGTCAGGAACGAGTAGCCGAACTCGGCGATGCCGTTGCCGGTCGGCCGGAACGTGTCGTAGATCGGCGCCAACCGGCCAGCAGACAGGGCTGGAACCAGCGCATTGAAGTGCATGTAAAGCCCGACCCGGCCCGTTGCCCGGAGTTGGGCGGACGCGGCGGGATCGCCCAGGCTGTCGAAGCCGGCAACCCCGCCGACGTAAACTTGGCGGCCTGGCTCATCGCATGCCGCTGCCAAGGCTGGTTCTGCACCGAGCGCCGCACATAGCGCCACTATGCCCGCCACCTTCGCTGCAACTCGCCTCATGCCCGCCATCACTCCATCCACGGCGGCACCGGCAGCCCCTTAGAATGCAGGAACTCCGGGTTGAACAGCTTCGATTGATACCGTCCGCCGCCGTCGCACAGGATCGTCACCACGGTATGCCCCGGTCCCAGCCTTCGAGCCACCGCGATGGCCGCCGCCACGTTAAGCCCGGCCGATCCGCCGACCAGCAGCCCCTCATGCAGCAGCAGGTCAAACACCTGCTCCACCGCCGCCGTGTCGGTCACGCGCACTGCGTCGTCGATGGCCACGCCCTGCAGGTTGGCGGTTACGCGCGACTGGCCGATCCCCTCGGTGATGGAGCTGCCGCTGGCGCTGAGGTCGCCGGACTTCACCCAGCCGTACAGCCCGCTGCCATCCGGGTCCGCCAGCACGATTTGCACCCTGGGGTCGGCGGCCTTTAACGCCAGGGACACGCCGCCCAGGGTGCCACCCGTGCCGCAGGCGCAGGTGAAGGCGTCGATGCGCCCGCCAGTCTGCTGCAGGATTTCGGCGCCGGTGCCGGTGCGGTGCGCCTCCCGGTTGGCCAGGTTGTCGAACTGGTTGGCCCAGACGGCGCCCATCTCGTGCGCCACGCGCTCGCTCATGCGGACGTAGTTGCCGGGGTCGCGGTACGGCTTGGCCGGCACCAGCCGCAGGTCGGCGCCGATCATCCGCAGGGTGTCGATCTTCTCCCGGCTTTGGGTGTTGGGCATGATGATGACGGTGCGGTAGCCCAGCGCGTTGCCAACCAGGGTCAGGCCGATGCCGGTGTTGCCCGCCGTCCCCTCCACGACGGTGCCGCCCGGGTGCAGCACGCCGCGCCGCTCGGCATCGCGGATGATGCCCAGCCCGGCGCGGTCCTTGACGGAGCCGCCAGGGTTCATGAACTCGGCCTTGCCCAGGATGGTGCAGCCCGTCGCCTCCGAGGCGCGGCGCAGGCGGATCAGCGGCGTGTTGCCGATGGCCGCCAGCAGCCCGTCCGCGATCCCAGGCTGAACGTGGCCCGGCTGAACATGGCCCGACGGCACAGCGCCATGCCGGGCCGGAATTGTGCTTTCATTCATGCTGGGGCACCCTCACCGCGTCCAGGAGGGTCGTAGCATGGTCGAGAACGTGTCCCCAACGCAGGTCTGGGAAAGCCTGCAATCCAACCCGCAGGCGCAGCTTGTGGACGTGCGGACCGACGCGGAGTGGAACTTCGTTGGCTTGCCCGACCTGTCGGAGGCCGGCAAGCAGCCGGTGCTGATCCCGTGGCAGGTGTATCCCTCCATGCAGACCAACCCGGACTTCACCGGGCATCTGCAGCAGGCCGGCATGACTCCGGACAGCCACATCTACTTCCTGTGCCGCAGCGGCGCACGCAGCATGGCGGCGGCGCAGGCGGCGATCCGGGCTGGCTTCCCGCACGCCTACAACATCGCGGACGGGTTCGAGGGTCCGCCGGACTCCGAGGGCCACCGCGGCACCGTGTCGGGCTGGAAAGCCGATGGCCTGCCGTGGCAACAGCGTTAACTGACGGCGTCGTACAGGACGTGCAGCACCACGAACCAGTCGTAGCGTGAGTCGTACGGCCGGCCCCCAGGCTCGGACAGCAGGCCCGTCGTGCCGATAGGGACGTGCTTCACGGTCACGCTCGCGTCCACATTGCCGCCGATCACCGTGAGCTGGCCCGGCGCCACCTCCGTCACTAGGTCGCAATGCCCGGGGAAGCCCGGCGCCGGCAGGCTCTCGAACCGGATGTTGCTGGCGGTGCCGCGGCCCAGGCAGATCAGGTCGCCGGGCTGCGGGGCGTAGGTGTCCGTGCGCTCGGCCTGCAGTATGCTTTCCTCGCCGCGGACGGCGCCGTTGATGTAGGCGGCATGGGTGGCGGAGTAGGCGAACCGGTCCCCGGCGCCGGCCGAGCGCATGACGTAGGAGATGAACGCCGCCGACCAGGCCGGCGCGTCCCCGGCGTAGCGGGTGCCGTTCTCGCTGTACTTGCTGGTCCAGCCCTCCTCCGGGTTCCCCGCGTTCTGACCCAGCCACCAGTACTCGCCGACGCGCTGCCACAGGCCCGGCTGGTGGTCCGGCCGCAGGTCGCGCGGGCGGTCCTGCTGGTCGGGCGGGTCATCGTTGACGTTCATGCCGAACGCCCGCCACTCCCGCTGGGCGATGGCGATGGTGTTCTCACGGCTGAATGGCTCGAACGGGCGGCGGGCGAAGTCGGGGACGTGCATGTCGATGCCGAACCCGCCTGCCTGCGCGCTGGCCGTTGCCGGGCCGTGGACCCGCGGCTGGGGCGCGCAGGCTGACACCAGCAGCAGCAGCAGCAGGGGACGTGTGTTCACGGATAAGCGATGACATGGTTCATTGTCCCGCTCAACGCCGCATGATGCGGCGGAGCAAGAAAAAACAGCAAGTTAACGCCGAGATAAGTAACTGGGGCAAATCCCCGGGCAAAGACGAACCGCCTTCCAATCTATATCACTAAAAGAACGAAGAAAGCCGCATAGATTCAGGGTGGTAGAGTTACCGACCCACTCTGACCTTTGTTCTGCTGCAACTGCGTGCCCGGGGTTTTGCCCCAGTTACCGAGATAACCGGTGCAGGACTATTCCGGCCTAGGCGTGCTCGGGGAACATCCCTGCCAGCCCAGCCGGCGTGGCGTCGCACCGGCCGCGCTCGGTGATCAGGCCAGTCACCAGGCGGGCCGGCGTAACATCGAACGCCGGGTTGGCGGCGGGGCTGCTGGTGGGGGTCATCCGCACCGTCGCCACCTGGCCATCCAGCCCGCGGCCGGTGACGGTGGTGACCTCGGCGGGGTCGCGCTCCTCGATGGGGATCTCCGCCACGCCGTCCGACACCGTCCAGTCGATGGTGCTGCTGGGCGACGCCACCCAGAACGGCACCCCGTTGTCGCTGGCCGCCAGAGCCTTCAGGTAGGTGCCGATCTTGTTGGCCACGTCGCCGGTGCGGGTCACGCGGTCGGTGCCGACGATCGCCAGATCGACCCGGCCGTGCTGCATCAGGTGCCCGCCGGCATTGTCGGAGATGACGGTGTGCGGCACGCCGTGCTTGCCCAGCTCCCATGCCGTCAGCGCCGCGCCCTGGTTGCGCGGGCGGGTTTCGTCCACCCAGACGTGCACGGGGATGCCGGCGTCGTGCGCGGTGTAGATCGGCGCCAGCGCGGTGCCCCAATCGACGGTCGCCAGCCAACCGGCGTTGCAGTGGGTCAGCACGTTGACGGGCTGGCCGGGCTTGGTTGCCGCGGCCTGCTCGATCAGCGGCTTGCCGTGCTGTCCGATGGCGGCGTTGGTGGCGACGTCCTCCTCGGCGATGGCGGAGGCCTCGGTATAGGCGGCGGCGGCGCGGTCGCGGGCGGCGGTGTTGCGGAGCCGGGTCAGCATGCGGTTCAGCGCCCAGCGCAGGTTGACGGCGGTCGGGCGCGTCGCCGCGAGCTGCTCTGCCGCGCGCTCCATCGCGTCCGTCCCTGGGTCGGCCCGCAGCGCCAGGGCCATGCCATATGCGGCCGCGGCGCCGATCAGCGGGGCGCCGCGCACCTGCATGGACCGGATGGCGTGCGCGGCGTGCTCCACCGTAGTCAGGCGCAGGAAGTCGAGCGACCAGGGCAGGCGGGTCTGGTCGATGACGCGGACGGTCCAGCCGTCGTCGTCCACCCACACGGTGCGGAACGGGGTGCCGTCGATTTTCATAGCCCAGTCCTCATTGGCCAGCCTTCATAGACGCGCCCTAGATCCTTTGGTGCAGCACGCAGACCAGAGTGAACAGGCGGCGCGCCGTTTCGTGGTCGATGTCGGCCTTGTTCACCAGCCGCTCCTGCAGCAGGGCCGCGCCCTCGTTGTGCAGGCCGCGGCGGCCCATGTCGATGGCCTGGATGCGCTGCTCGCGGCCCTCCTCGACGGCCAGCATGTGGCTGTCCACCAGCATCTGATAGTCCTTGATCAACCCGCGGAACGGGCTGAGCGACAGCACGAGCATGTTGAGCGGTGCGTCGTCGGCATTGCGCACATCGAACACCAGCCGTCCCTCCTGCACCGATAGGTGCAGCACATAGGGACCCGGCACCGCAGGGCGCTCGGCGGTGCCGCACAGGGCGAAGTGGTTCTCGGCCTCCAGGTCGGCGACGGCCTGGGCGCGGTCGGCCTCCAGGATCGGCGACAGCCGGGTCAGCGCCTCCCCAGCCAGCACCACCCGCACCAGGCCACGGGCGGCCTGCTCCAACGCGTGGCCCGGCTCGTTCACTCGTCGTCCGCTTTGGCCAGGCCGAGCTTCAGCATCAGCCCGAGCGTGCCGCCCTTGACCGGGCGCAGCAGGCCGACGGTCAGGATCAGGCTGACGGGCAGCCAGATTGCCGCCTGCACCCAGAAATCCGGGTGGTAGGCGCTTTCCAGCCAGATCATCAGGCCGATGATGATGTGCGCGACGATGAAGATGGTCAAATAGGGCGGAAGGTCGTCGGCCCGCAGGTTGCCGAGCGGGGCGCCGCACGCCACGCACTGCGGCACCACGGTGAGGAATCCGTTGAAGCACCGCGTCTGACCGCAGGCCGGGCAATGGCCCATGACGCCGCGCCCGATGGCGGTGAGCATCGGCGGCACCGGCCAGTCCGGCACCTCCGGGGTGCGGTCGGGCTGCCATCGCACGGGAGGGGTCTGATCGGGCAAGGTAACGCCTTCCATGGCGGGGTTCGTTAAGGCCAGGGCTGTAAGCATCCAGGCTGTTGGGGGTATCCAGGCGGGGCGCAGCCTTGATCCCGGTTGCGCCAAGGTCAATGCTGAACATTATGCCGCGCATCCTGTTCATCAACCCGAACGCCTCGCGGGGCTGCACGGCGGGGATCGACGCCGCCATCGCCCCGCTGCGGTTCGCGGGCGGCCCCGTGCTGGAGGTGGTGGACCTTCCGGACGGCCCGCCCGCCATCCTGTCCTGGCAGGACTGGCATGCCGTAGTGCGGCCGCTGTGCCGCTGCATCGAGGCGGAGGCCGCCGACGCCTACGTCGTCGCCTGCGCGTCCGATCCCGGGATCGAGGCGGCGCGCGCCGTCACGTCCCGCCCGGTGCTCGGCGTGTTCCGCTGCGCCATCGCCGCCGCGGCTGCACGGGCGGAACGGTTCGGGGTGATTGCCATCGTGGACGCCTCCATCGCCCGGCACCGGGCCGCCCTGCGCTCCATGGGGTTGGAGGGCCGGCTGGCGGCGGAGGTGGCCCTCAACGTGCCGATGGACGATCTGCTGGACCCGGTGGCCGCTGGGTCCGCGCTGGTGCAGGCCGGGCGGGACTGCGTGGCGGCCGGGGCAGGGGTGCTGGTGCTGGGCTGCACCGGCATGGCGCACCACCGGGCGGCGCTTGCGCAGGCGGCGGGCGTCCCCGTCATCGAGCCCTGCCAGGCCGCCGCGCTGCAGGCTATCGGCGCGCTACTCGTCTGACCCCCGCACCGGCGACCGCCAGACCGGTGGCGGCACCGCCCCGACCTGGTCCGTGATGCGTCCGTAGGCTTCCGGGCGGCGGTGCCGGTCGAAGGCGAAGATGGTCGTGCGGCCCAGGGCGCAGCGGTCAAAGTCCAGCTCCGCCACGACAAGCTCGTCCTCCCAGGTCGTCGCCTGCGCCATGATCTCGCCCTGGGGGTTCACGATGATGCTGCTGCCGAACAGCTCGCACCCGTCCTCTACCCCGGCCTTGGCCGACGCGATGGCGAAGCAGGCGTTCTGATACGCGCCGGCCTGGATGCTGAGATTGCTGTGGAACACCCGCAGGTGCGGCGCCTCCCACCCGGCGGCGTCCTGGTTGGTGCTGGGGGTGTTGTAGCCCAGCATGACCAGCTCCACCGATTGCAGTCCCAGCACGCGCCAGGCCTCCGGCCAGCGGCGGTCGTTGCAGATCATCAGGCCCATGTTCACGCCGGGCAGGGCGCCCATCGGGGCCTGGATGACGGGAAAGCCGAGGTTGCCGACCTCGAAGTAGCGCTTCTCCAGATGCTGCACCCGACGGGCCGGATTGTGCTCGGCGTGCCCAGGCAGGTGTACCTTGCGGTATTTCAGCAGCACTTCGCCGGCTGGCGAGACCAGGATCGCGGTGTTGAAGTGTCGGCGGCGCGGCGTGCCGGCCTCGTCCGGCTCCACCGCGATCTCGGCGTAGCCCAGGTGGAAGGCGATGCCCAGCCGCCGGGCGGCGTCGAACAGCGGCGCGGTCTCGGTGGAGGGCATCGCGGATTCAAACCACAAGTCGGCGTCGGCCCGGTCCTCCAGGTAGTGGCGCGGGAAGAACGTGGTCAATGCCAGTTCCGGGAACACCACCAGCTCCACTCCGCGGGCATGGGCGCGCTCCATCAAGCGCACCATGCGGGCGACGGCGGAGCTGCGCGGCTCCGCCCGTTGGATCGGGCCGAGCTGCGCGGCGGCGGCGACCAGGGGGCGCGGCACCGCTACGGGGCCGGCTGGCTGTGCTGCTGGCCGCGCATGGGGCGGAAGCCTAGCAGGGGCACGCTGTTGGGCGGTGCGGGGCGTGGGGCGGGCGGTGGCGGCGGCTCGGCAGGGACGGCCTCCACGACTGGCGGCGATTCCGCCGTGGTGGCAGCCGGCTGCGATGGGTCCTCAAGGGTGGCGGATGGCGGCGGCAGGTCATCCCTTGGCGCAGGCAATGGCATCGGCTCCGGCGGCTCGACCGGGAGGGGGGGCGGCGCAACGTAGGGCGGCTCGGCGTAGGGTTGCGTGAAGGCAGGGGCAGGCGGCAACAGCGGCGGCGGATAGTAGGCATAGGGGTCCTGCGCGATGCAGCCAGACAGCAGCCCGGTGGCGGCGAGGAGAGCGAGGCGTTTCAATGAGTGGTCCTCCGAACGAAGCGGCCTGTGCCGGGCCGGGCCAGGACAGTGGCGCCGTCCCAGATCGTCTGGCCCCGCAACACCGTCGCGGCGACGCGGGCGCGCATCTCCCGGCCATGATAGGGCGACCAACGCATCTCGGGGCGGTCCTGGATGGCGGCTTCGTCAAAGGTGAAGCGTCCGCGCTCCAGCACCACCAGGTCGCAATCCGCACCCAGGTGGATGCCGCCCTTCTGCGGGAACAGGCCGTGCAGCTTGGCGCTGCGCTCGGCGCAGTAGGTCGCCATCAGGGTGGGCGGCAGGCCGCGCTGGTCCAGCAGGGTGAACATCAGCGGCGCGAAGCTCTGCAGCCCCGTCAGCCCGGCGCCGCACTGGAAGATGTCGGCAAAGCCCTTGCGGTCCGCCGGCCAGGGCGCGTGGTCGGTGGAGACGTAGGCGACCTGGTCCGCCAGCAGCCGCTCCCACATGCGCTCGACCTCGCCGGCGGTGCGGAACGGCGGGTTGCACTTGCCGCGCCCGCCCAGCCGGACCAGGTCGTCCTCGGTCATGCACAAGTACTGGATGCAGGTCTCCCCAGTCGCCTGCCCGCCCATCGCGCGGAACGCCGCGGCGATGTCGAAGCCGCGCGCCAGGGACGAGTGGGCGATGTGGACGTGCGCGCCGGTTTGCAGGCCGATCTCGAAGATTTCGAGGTCCGCCATCGTCTCGGCCAGCGGCGGGCGGGTGCGGGCGTGCATGACCGCGTCCGTTCGCCCTGCGGCCCGGGCGTCGGCGGTCAGGCGCTCGACCAGCTCCTGGTCCTCGTTGTGGACGCTGACGGGCAGGCCGGTCTTGGCGATCTCGGCGAAGGCGGCCTGCATCGTCAGGTGGTCGATGCGCGGGAAGCGCACCGGGTCGTACTCATAGGTGGAAAGCTTGAACGCGCTGACCCCGGCCGCCGCCAGGCCGGCGATCGCGTCCACGCCGCCATGCTTCCGGATGGTGCCGTACAGCGCCATGTCAACGTGCGCGGTCCGCTCCACCCATCCGATCTTCTCGGCGAGCAGGGCGGCGTCGGTGACGGCGTGGGGCACGTCGTACGGCATATCGACGCAGGTGGTGACGCCGCCGGCTGCGGCGCTGCGGGTGGCGCCCTCGATGCCGGGCCAGCCGAGGCTGGACGAGGTGTGCATGTGGCCATCGACCAGGCCCGGCAGGATCAGCTTGCCGCGATGGTCCACGGTCTCGGCGGCCGGCGGCGGCTCGCCCTGGCCGAGGGCGGCGATGGCCTCCCCGCGCACGGCGACGTAGCCGTCCCGCAGCACTTGGCTGCTAGTCACGATGTCGCCCAGGAACACGCGGTCGAAGGGATTGGCCAAGGGGCGGGGGTCCTATGCTTGCCGCAGCATTGCAGAAGCATTGTGCCAACCTTATGACCAGCGCCACACCGGGCCAAGCCGAGGCGATCTCCGGCTGGGTCATCCAAGGGAAGCGCCCATGCAGCTCCATGACGTCCGCGTCCACCCGTCCAAGTTCAAGCTGCTGCGGGAGGACCAGCTTGCCTGGAAGATCGCCGCCGTCGCCGCCGATCCGGTCGAGGTGCCCGCCGCCACCGCCGAGATGATCGTGAACCGCGTGATCGACAACGCCTCCGTTGCCATCGCCAGCGTCAACCGTCACTCCTGCACCAGCGCCCGCGACATGGCGCTGGGCCACCCGGTGCGCGCCGGGCGCCATGGCGGGGCGACGGTGTTCGGCATGGCGGATAGCGTTCGGGTTAGCCCGGAGTGGGCGGCCTGGGCCAATGGGACGGCGGTGCGCGAGCTGGACCACCACGATACCTTCCTCGCGGCCGATTACAGCCACCCCGGCGACAACATTCCCCCGATCCTGGCCGTGGCGCAGACGCTGGAGAAGTCCGGCGCGGACCTGCTGCGCGGCCTGGCGACCGGCTACGAGATCCAGATCGACCTGGTGCGCGCCATCTGCCTGCACGAGCACAAGATCGACCACATCGCCCACCTCTGCCCCGCCCAGGCCGCCGGCGTCGGCACCCTGCTCGGGTTGCCCACGGAGACGATCTACCAGGCCGTGCAGCAGGCGGTTCACGTCAGCTTCTCCACTCGTCAGAGCCGCAAGGGCGAGATCAGCTCCTGGAAGGCTTATGCGCCGGCCCACGCTGGAAAGCTCGCCATCGAGGCCGTGGACCGGGTGATGCGCGGCGAGGGCGCGCCCAGCCCGATCTACGAGGGCGAGGACAGCGTGGTGGCCTGGATGCTGAACGGGCCGGAGGCGCTGTACCAGGTGCTGCTGCCGGGGCCGGGCGAGGGCAAGCGCGCCATCCTGGACAGCTACACCAAGCAGCACTCGGCGGAGTACCAGAGCCAGGCGCTGATCGA
>JAABUX010003423.1_pt1 | contig 21045 bp, 15 predicted proteins | sample 5561851 | NCBI WGS metagenome assembly JAABUX01 (sample SAMN10711883, study PRJNA513361) | rock metagenome | isolation source: Antarctica rocks | place: Antarctica: Victoria Land, Richard Nunatak red sandstone | collected 2016-01-03 | reverse complement strand
ATCAACCGCGTCAACGATAGGTCAACGAGCGATCAGGGCGACACCGCACGCCGCGAAGCCGAGTCCGATCCATTGCACTCTCGTAAGCCGCTCGCGTAGGACGATGCGCGCGAGAAACACGGTGCTCGCCGGATAGAGCGACGTGATGACCGCGACAATCGCAAGCAGGCCGTAGCGCGTCGCGAGTACGTACAGCACGTTCGCACTCATGTCGAACGCGCCGGCGAGCAAAATGAGGCGTAGCGAACCGGGCGCGGGCCGCAGTGATTCTCGGCGCGCGAGGACGTAGGCGCCTAAGAACGCGACGGAGACGGACCGGGCGACCGCGAGGCGCGCAAGGCCCGCGTCGGAATGGCCGCGCGCGAGGAACACGTAGAGCGCGCCGATGCCGAGTCCCGAGAGGAGCGCGAGACCGACACCCCGTTCGGCGAATGAGAAACGCCGCAGGTCGCCGCCGGCCGAGACGAGCGTTACCGCGATGAGCGCGGCCATGAGGCCGCCAAGGGCGGTCGCCGTCGGCCGCTCACCGGTCCTCAGTCCGACGATGACGGGGACGCTCGCGCCGACCACTGCCGTGATCGGTGAGACGACGCCCATGCGGCCGACGGCGAGCGCCGCATAGAGCGCTGCAATTGCGATGCCTCCCGCAGCACCGGCGAGCACGCCGAAAAGGATATCGCTCGCGTAAAAGTGTCCGGGCAGGACGAGCCATGCGAGCGCGAGGACGACGATGCCGGCGAACTGCGAAAGGATGACGACCGCAGCGGCAGGCGTGCGCCGGCTGGCGAGGCCGCCCAAGAAATCGGCTGCGCCGTACACCAGTGCCGCCGCAAGCGCGAGCCCGATCGCCATCTGAAGCTCGCTTTTACGCCGGGAGTAGGGCGACGTTGTAACGGGCGAAAAGTGGATCGGCGGTTACGATCGTGAGTCCCTCCATAATCGCCTGCGCAATCAGCATGCGGTCGAATGGATCGCCGTGGTGGGGGGGCAGGGCGTGAACTGCGCAGGCGTGCGTGAGTTGCACCGGAAGCGTGGTCATCCGCATAATGGCGACACGTGACGGTATGTAGCTCTCAGGCGGCCCAGGAAGGCGAAGCCGGCCCAAGCCGTACTTTATGGAAATCTCCCAGGCGCTAGCAACCGAAAACATGATCTCGTTGGCGGGATCGGCAATCGTCTTTCGAGCCTTCTCCGTAAGTTTGGCACTAGGGCCGGCAAACCAAATCCAAGCATGCGTGTCGAGGAGCAGCCTCATTCAGGCTCGGGGCCGCCAAGGAAGCCACGCAGAATATCGTCCGGCAACGGCGCGTCGAAATCGGGTGAAATCCAGATCAGCCCCTCGTCAAATCCCATCGGGCGTAGCGCAGGTTTTTCTTCCTGGTAGCTCGTCAAGCGAGCGACCGGTGTGCCGGCGCGTGCGATCACAATATCGGTGCCGGCCGCGACTTCGACGAGCAACGCGGAGAGCGTCGTTTTTGCCTCGTGGATATTGACCGTTTTCATGGCACCACTATATCAGACTTAGTTCTGTTAGTCTAGTCCTTAGAAAGCCTCTTGATAGCTACGCTTGGAGCCGAGTCTAATGAAGCCCCTTGCCGAAGTTCGGTGAGACGACGCCAATGCGAGCGCGAGGATGACGATGCCCGCGATCTGCGAAAGGATGACGACCGCAGCGGTGGGCGTGCGCCGGCGGGCGAGATCTCCCAAAAATCGGCTGCGCCGTGCACCCGTGCCGCCGCAAGCGCGAGCGCGATTGCCACGTGAATGCGCTTTTATGCCGGAAGCTATGCGATGTTAAAACATGCGAGCTGGAGATCAGCGGTTTACAATCTTAAAAGCTCTTTCACGATCCTTCGCCCGACCACATCGTGAGATGCGCTCTAATCTACTGACGCAAACGACACGTTTGAAACGGCAAAGACTAAGCTGCCCTTCTCGCGTGCGAGCAGAAAGTGCGCCTCGTGGAGATCGCGCCGCCCGTGACCAGCAAAACTTCCCCACGCGACCGAACTCAAGTTTCATCGTCCCTGAATATCCGCTGATGTACGCCTCGTTTTTCAGTCGCACGTCGACCGCGCGAAGCAGATTGGTCTCCGGGTCAACGTATAGGTCCGTGAGCGGGTGCGCGGCAGGTTCGGAGCGCGCGACAAGGTGCAAGTGATAAACCGGAGTACCGTTCAAGGCTTCCGCACCGGTGTTTTGGATTTGGTAGTACCGGTCGTCGATGACCAAGGCCTCGGCGATGATCCTCGCGGGCCCTTGCCCGAACATGCTGGTTCCGCGCTCGTCGCCGGAAGCGGGCGGCGCACCGCCGGCAACGGTGATGGCGGCGATCCCAGCGCTGCACCGCGAGCCGACAGCGGACCAGCGGAATGCACTGACAACCACGTTGGAGCCCAAAATATCGAGCTCCCCGAGAAGCGCTGTCCCGTCGTGCGGTCGACGACGTCCGCTGCTCCGGCCGTGTCACGCTGCGTTACCTCGAAGACCTCTTGCTGCGCATCGGGTGAGAAGACCAAGTACGGTCGCGGCCTCTGGCGGCGACCAGCCTCGATCGTGACCTTGAGGCCGCTAGGCGTGAAGGTCTCATCGTAAGAGATCGCTGACGGCGGCGACTCGCGCCGCATCGCGATGACCATCTTGGCGTAGATCGACGACGTGCGTGGCATGGTCGGTGGCGACGGAGACGAAGACGGCGTCAGTTCGACCGCTGGTATCGGTTCCGTCAGCAAAAGACAGGCAACTACTGTAGCATAAACGCTAACGAACGCTGGACGAAACTCGATCCAGCGAATGCGGCGCATGAACATGCTGCATTTCTTCAGTAAACGAGTCGTCTCTGCTCCTCTCCGCTCGTTTGCCGACATGATGTCACTGCGGCGGCAGTTGTTGGCTACTTGCGCGGCCTTCGAATCCACGACGCGAACATCCATCCCGAGTGGCTCGGAGGCACTGCCTCGACGCCTGGATTCACGAACGCGGTAATAGAAAGTGCTTGCGCGAACTAGCACCTATGGACGACGTTTTGACCTGTAGCGTACTTGCCGCGATTCTAGCGGTAGCGGGGATGGCGCCTACTGCGCCTCCCGCAGTTTCGCCTTCGTCGGCAGCTGAAAAGCCGCTGCCCGTCATCGGCCGCGTCCGTGTCACCACACCGTTGTGCAAAACGCTGCTGGGCGACGCCTCACTTGCGGTGCAAATCGAAGCCGAAAACGACCGGCGGCTCGGTACCGCCGTCGCAACGCTAAAGGCGGAGGACCTCGATTCGAGCGCCATCGCTAAGCAGCACGGAATCCACGAACTGACCCGTCAGTTCGTGACTCTGCGCGCAGCCGCGGTTGCGGGCAACGACGCCACGCATAGGTTCCGTGGGCTTATCAAAGACGCACAGTCGGCCGATCAGCGCGCGAAGCTCGGCGCTTTCGCCGACGCGTTAGACGGCGCGCTGCGCCGCCAGCGGCTCCTGGCGGATCGCCTCGGAGGCCTGGTCGCCTATCTGGATGCGCATGAGCCGATGACCAAGGAAGAGCACGATAAGGCGACGTTCGACGTCATAGCGAGCGAAAACGATTCGCGCTTGAGTGCGCGCTCCGCATTCGACGCTCGCGACTTCGGGCTGACGGCCGCCGTCCCCGACCAATTGTCGACGGTGGCGAAAGCCTCGGCCGCGGACATCGAGACCCGCTCGCTTCCGCTCAATCGCGATGAAGATGACGCCTCGGCAAAGATCGAACCCGCCTTTTCAGGCTGCTGACATCTTACTGCCCGCTGCGCCCTCCGCTGTGGCCTTTTCTTATTAAGTTTGCAGTGCCGGCCACTAAGCCGGACGCAGTTGAGCGGGAACAGCATATGCCAGCCCAAGCGAGCCCATGCCATGCCGTACTAGCCGGCAAGTGAGCCGTGGCAGCGACTTGGCAGCGAGTCGCCAAAGGAATCAAGAGCGCCTTAGCGACATAAATCGTACATGACTCGGGCGATTTTTCGCACCGGGCTAATCGCACAAGAAAGGATGCACTGTGGTGTACTCTCCTTTACAACTATCGCAGAAGGGCCGGCTTGTTCTCGGCATCTTCTTAGTCATGGCGCTGTTCTTCAGCACCGTCGGGACCCTCTTAGCCGGGACGACGGGCGGAATCACCGGCACCGTGACCGACAGCAACGGCACCCCGGTCGCTGGAGTGACGGTCAACGCCGTTTCTCCGACCGGCAGTTACACCGCTAAGACTGATACGAAGGGTTTCTACTCCTTCGCTGGAGTCAACCCGGACTCATACACTGTGTCGTTTCAATTGTCGGGTTATCAGCCGACCTCGATTCAGAACGTGAACGTGTTCGCCGATCAAACGGCCAACGCTCCGGAACGGCTTCAAAAATCGCTGCGGACGATCGCGCAAGTGACGGCCCGGAGCAACTCGAGCGCATATCAGCCGAATCAAACGGTCGACACGTACAGCGTCGGCACGAAACAGATCCAGCAGCAGCTCGGGAAGACCTTCAATCCCGACATCACGCGCCTAATCATCAGCCTTCCAGGCGCCAGCCTCGATGCAAGCGGCTACCCGATCTTACGCGGCGGCCGCGAGACCGACGAAGGTTTCCAGTTCGAGGGCATCGACTACACCGACGCGTTCACACATCAGTTCGTCGGTGGTCTCCTCTTCAACGGTGCCTCGGAAATTCAACTGACGCCGGGTGCCGGCGACGCATCGATCGGCAACGTCGGCACGGGCGCGATCAACATCCTGACGAAGCGCGGGACATATCCGCCTTTCGGAACGCTCGATCTCGAGCAACGCGAGTTTCCGTACGCGCACCAGCTCGGTTTGGAATACGGTTTCGCCACCCCGAACGGCCGATTCTCAAACTATGTTAGCTTTCTCGGTATCCAGAATGCCATTCAGTACGGTACCCTCGACTCGCCGGCGGGCCCTCTCGGCGTGTATCTGGGCGGCTTTTCGGAGCAAAATTCAAGACAGTTCGTGGACAACTTGGTCTACAAGTTCGGTCGCAATAACAATCAGTCGCTCCAAGCGCTATTTCAAACGACGATCCGCAGCACCGTTCTGGACTACGGCGGCATCAAAGGCCTGAACTTTCCTACAGCGGATCCCTACACTTTAGCAAACTTGAACGCATTCACGGGTTTGACCACTGCGCAGATCCAGCAGATCGTCGGACTAAGCAACGCCGGTCAAACGGCCGTTATCCAGCCACTCAACCACAAAGACGCCGAAACCGACCCGAACGAAACGTATAAGTTCCAGTACTCGAACAACCTGGACGCTTCGACGTTTGTGACGGCCAAATTCTACCGCGTTCACGCCGTCAGCACATTCGACTATCCCTTTGAGATCATCCCGACCGACTCGTTCTCGGCTTTGCAAGGCGGCATCCGAACCGGCGTCGCCCTCGATGGGACGAAGCAGGCAAATTCGAAGAACCTCATCACCTTCGGCGGCAAGTACGAGTTTCTGCATCCCGTATACGATCAACCCGACAACATCCTCGGCCTCCTCGCCGCCGGTGGATTCGGAAACGGATTCGAAACGCTTGACTTTCTGCCGGCAAACGACCCCGATTGCATCGCAAACGGCGAACCCTGCGGCTATCTCAAGCAATTCCCGAGCGTTGCGAACAACCCAGTGCCGAGCTTCAACGAGCACGTAACGACGCAACGCCATGATTACGCAGGCTACGTGACCGACACGATCACGCCGAATGACCGCTTCAAACTCTCCCTTGGGGTTCGGCTCGACGGGGAGAAGAACGACCTGCCGTCAACGGCTACCGGTCTCTACTTGCCGGCCAACGCGAACGCTATCAAGAATGCGACGGCAGCCGGTCTGACGCCGCCCGCGCCGGTATACAACATCTCAAAGGACGTGACGAATCCGCTGATCGTCGAACCGCGCGCCAACTTCTCGTACCAGATCACGCGGAATGACGCCGTGCGCGGTTCATATGGGCGCTCCGTGCAGTTCACCCCTATCTCCGACATCGACAACCAAGTCGATCGCTCGTACTATAATGCCTACAACAACATCCCGTCGTCCGTCAATGGCGGCAAGCCGGCAATGTACTGCGGCATACTCAGCAACATGTTGTGCGCGAATTACGGCGACCAGCTCTTTTGGGAGAACCAGATCGGTGGTTTAGGTGTCGGTGTGCGACCCGCGTTGCCCGAAACGATCAGCAACTTCGACTTCTCGTACGAGCACCAGTTCCCAGGGAACGTCGCCGTCAAGGTGACACCGTTCTATTCGCGGGGCTACAACGTCGTCGCGCTTACGGCGTCAAATCGCACGACCTCAACCGGCGCCGTGCTCACGGACGCGAACGGTATCCCGCAACTCAATCCTGCGACCGTCACGAACGACGGGATTTCGCGCACGACCGGCGTTGAGTTTCTCTTGACAAAGGATTCCGCATACGGGCTCTCCGGTTCGCTTTCGGCGACCTACATCAACGAGCTTAGTAATGTCGTCCCGCTGACTGCAAGCGAAGACTTCTTCCCGACCATTCCCGGCGCTTCACTGCAGCTCGGCGACCTGTATCGCGTCGGCTTCGTGACACCGCTGACATCGACGCTCGCGCTGTCGTTCCGCTCGCGTGCCAATTACCGGATCAACCCGATCTTGACGTACACGCGCGGCTATCCGCTCGGCGCGGGCCTCAACTCAGCGGCGTTCGTAAACGGCGCTCCCTATAACGTGCCGAACACGAACGTGGTAGCGGGGCAGACGTCGTTCGGGACGACCGGAGCGCCGCAATACGTCGATCCGCAGAACCCGGGCACATACTTCAAGCCCAATATCGCCGCGACGCGCGGTACGGCGGAGACTTCGGCGGGCGGCGGTATTCTGTCGTCGCCACGCGTAACCGGCTCCTTCACCTTCGAGTACGACCCCCCCAATTCGCACAGCACTTTCGGCGTATTGGTCAGCAACATCTTCGGAAATATCTACGGCCGTCCGGTGTACAATTCTCGCTACCAACCCGTCGCGACCGGGATATCCGGACCCAAAACCGGCTATAGCGGCGCCACGGCGAAATACGGAGCAACTGATCCGTTCCTACGCCAGTACGGTTCGCTCGTGTTCGGCAATCAGCCGTATATTATCACACCCAACGGCGGACCGACCTCGATCCGCTTCTACTACCAGCTGGGGCTATGACCATAGTGCGGCATACTCGGCTACTCACTACTGCCAACGCACCAGGAGGTCAGTTGCGAAAATTATCGTTATCCGCGTTACTTCCGAGCGCCGCCCTTGTGGCGGCGCTCGCGGGTTGCACTTCCGGACAAAGCGCAAGACAGCCGCTGTCAACGTCGGTAAATCTTAACTCCAACACGTTAGGATTTGCCGTCGGCGTCGCAACATTCACTGACGGAACGACGGGTCTAAACACGGTCGCGACGTATCGGCAACCGAACGGACTCTCCGGGACGCTCGTCAACTCTCCGACGATTTTTGGGCCGCCCGGGTTCATAGTTCCAACGGTGAAGAGCGCGCGCACCGATGCCGGCACATCTCACATCTCGTCATCGCCGCAAACGCCGGCGGGCTCTAAAGCACCGCCCCTGACGACTTTCAATCAGAGCGGCGGCGTCTTCGCATACGGGTTCGCGCCTGAAAACGTCTCGACGCTGGGTTCAGCCAACTTCAGCCTCTATCGGTTGCCGTTCTACGGCGATCCATCCCAGACGTCGACGTTCTTCGACCTTTCAATGGGTGCACTGAACAACGTTTATCCGTTCGCGGGCGGCCCGCCGGCCTACCCTCAAGTGCGCAACGGTACGTTCCCGCCGGGCTTCCTCGGATACACGCAAGGCTTTACGGCATTTGCGGCGACCCCAGTCGCCGGGACATACGTGCTGCACGTAACGGTCGCCGCGGCCAACGCGCCATCAACGAGCGCTCAAGCAACGGGAACGATAGCGTCGACGACGGGGCTTCCAGCGATCACAACCGCACCGGTCTTCGTGGAAGACGGTACGGGCGGGGGGACCGTCACGATCGCCACGGCGCCGGGATCGACGGAGACGATGGTCGACATCTTTGATGACGGACCCGCCGCAACTCCCGGCAGTGCCATCGCGTACTATTCGCTGCTGCTCCCAGGCGGCGGCGGCACGCAAAGCATGACTTTGCCCGACAATCTCGGACCCCAGTCCACGACGACTCCCACTTCGCCCACCATTCCTACCGGAGACGTCTATGAAGTGACCGCGTTTAGCGTGGATTACCCGCTGTTCGAAGCGGGCCCCCCGCAAAACACGCAAGCCGCCCCGGTAATCTCCGGCACAAGCGGTCAAGCCGACATCTCGTTTTCACCAATCATCACGGCGACGTACGGAACGCCTGGGTCAGCCGCAGTTGGGAACGGACTGTACGCTCGAACGAGGCGTCCGCGCTAGGACGATAATCGTCGACGTAAGAAGCCCGACGCTACGGCGCCGGGCTTCTTTTTTACAGCTTAGAACTTGGAGGCGGGGACGGTGCCGCGGGTTTTGCCATCTCGGCCATTTCGGCCTTAACGGCGTCACGAATACTTACGGCTGAGCCATAGTACGATGACCGTAGCGAAGACGAGTTGTGACCGACGGATGTGCCCCCCGTGCCGTTGGAGGACCTATACGATTGCGACGCCTCCTTCCAATCGATGGTCTCACGAACTCCCTGCAGCGCTGCGGCGAACGCGGCGCGCGCGGCATCATTATTGTCTTCAAGCCGCAGCAGACGGCCCGCAGCAAAGTGGTACTGAGCTGAACGAACCTCCGCATAATGCACCAATTCGATGTTGCCGTTTGAACGATATCCCGTTGCGCAGAGATCGTACACCGCAGCGATTCGGTTCGCCGCGGCGACGGCATCATCGGCCAGCGCCTTCGGGTCGTTCACGAGCGCTGTGTAGCGCTGAACGGGATCGACCGCGGCGGGGCATAACCGGTCCGAAAACACCGCCGCCGCGGTCGGACGCGCCGGCATCATCAGCACAGAAAACAGCATAAGGCCGAGTGACCGCTTCACGGGCGCTCCCTTGGACATTTTCGGAACCGCTTCCCGCCAAGGCAGGCGGCGTACGTAACGCCACCGTGGTCGCCCGATCCGAAGTCCCCACCGCCGACACCACCGTACGTGCCGTCCGCATACGGCGGCTTAGTTAGAACGCAACGCGCTGATGCTCAGCGATGAAGGGCACGAGTCCGGATGAAGCGCGACAACCTGTGCAATTTAGCGACGTATGCGCTGTTGAGTGTAGATTACAGCCCCGGATATCGCGAAAATCGCTGCTACCGCTCCACAAAGGTAAGCCAGCCACGCGTGAAGGTCGTATGCCCAATAAATCGACATCGCGATCATGACTCCCAAGCCGGCGGCCATGGTCGTATACGTTAGCACTTCATCTTTGCGGCTCATCAGCATCCGGCTCATTCGCTGATTATCTCTTAGCTCCACTTTTTCTTTCGAGCGAGTATCAGTGCAACCGTCACAATACTATTCCCCACGCATAGAAAAAGGCCCAGTGCGCTGTGGAAATCGCCGAAAGCATAAAGCGACCACCAGCCTACTGTAACTACAATCCATACTACGGTCAACGCAGCAAGCTGCCTCCCTGCGATGTGACTTTCAGACGTACTTCTGAACGATATGCGACGCCTAGCCGAACCCTACTCCGTCGATGGCAAACGCTAGGCAATCCTGCAGCGAAAGGCCACCCGCTAAAGTGACCCGGGTTGCCTTGCCGGTACCTCAGTATCCGGAACATTTGGGTTGGACACCATACATGAGACCCTTTTACGCCCTCAGTGATTATCTCCCGTAGAACGGCCTCAGGCTATACTGACGCAGAGGGCCGTCGCATCTACGCCCCTATATCCGTGATAATAACGGGCTTCGAGAGGTTTGCTTGCAGCTTTCTACCACGCCGTCTTTCGCCGCAGCGTGATTCTGTTCGGCTAAGAGTTCCTATCATTATATTTCCGGGTGGACTTTCATCACCAAGTTCCGCGCCACGTTCCGCGCTTAAACAAGACGCCCCTCCGAAGGGAGGGGCGTCTTCGAGCCAGCCGGTTTGGGTTTCAGAAATGGAGACCAAGACCGCCAAAAAAGCTGTTCTCCGAGAATGGACCGGGAGCGTTCTGCTTCGGCGTGCCTCGGTCGCCGAGGTATCCCAAGTCGAGGAATAGCGGGGTTTTCGGGACCATAACGTTGAGCCCCACCTGATAATGCAGCAGGCGGTACTGCAACTTCTGCGAGTTAAGGTTCAGGTCAACGAAGTCGCCGCTGACCGCCGGATAGTAGTATACGCTGCCGAAGATGTCGATTGGCTGGTTGAAGTTGGATAACTTCTCAATGCCGCCGCCGATACCGTTCAAGCGCGGATAACCGTAGTTGCCGTAACGCGAGATGTAGCTACCGGCGAGAAATATCTTCGGATTGGCGACGCCGATACCGATGCGACCATCGACGTCCGTATCCCGAGCATCGAACGACGGCACAAACGCCGTGCCGTTCACCGGCCCAAGCGTCGTGACGCAACCGGTGTCGGTCGGAACCGCCCCCGGCCCGGTACATGCCACGTTCGTCGGCGTGGAGGAGCGGTGCGGGTAACGGTATTGCCGGATATCGCCTTCGCCCATGACCGCGAAACCGGCTAAGTTCATTGTTAGCCCGACACGGCCGGCGATGTCCACGGCGCCTCTGTTACCGGGACTGAACTCATTATAGACCTTCGGATCGAACATCGCATCACCGACGATGAAAAACTCTGAGGCGGGGGTCGCCCGTGGCGTCGGCGCCGGGGAGGCCGTCGGCGCTGCCGTCGGGACGGTGGTGGGCGTCGAGGGCGGTGCCGGGGCTGGAGTCGGGGGGATCGAGCTGACGTAGCGCACCACGACGAGACGTCGATCCGGAACCCACAGAACGTAGGCGCCCATGCCTTCGGAGATCACGCGCACGGGGACCAGTAACGATCCGCGATAGATCTCCGGCGGAACATCGAGCGGCCGAGTCTCTCCGTTGATGGTGACTTCCGGCTTGCCGACCGTCACTTGGACGTCGGAGCCGGGCTTGGAGACGTCGACCGTTTTGGTCGAGGCGTTGTACGAAACCGTCGCACCCATCTGTTCGAACATCGAGCGAAGCGGAACGAGGATCGTCTTCCCGCGTACCAACGCGGCCAGGACACGACCCTTCTTTAGGCGGTCGGGCTTCGAATAGACGTGCTGATCGTTAAATAGGATCGGGATCTCGCCGGACGGCGGATTTCCGAAACTCGGAGCCGGAGCCGACGGTTGGGCATGTGCCGGCGCGACGGCTGACACGGCGAAGGTCAACGTTCCGAACGTGAACGTCGCCGCCAACACAAAAACGCGCGAAACGAGTCGTTTCACAGATTCCTCCTGCCGACTTAAGTCGGCGATTTGCTGATTCGTTTGCACTACGACCCGCGAAGCCCTCCAGTGCGAGCCGAGCCTTACCCGTTCCGCTCGGCTACCCCCTGATTCAACGAGCAGCGGACAAACTAGGACGGCGCCGGTTCCAATCAGTCCGCGCTTGGTAGGCGGTTGCAATCTGCGTCAATTTGGCCTCGCCAAAGGGGCGACCCAGAAACGACAAGCCTGACGGTAACCCGTGCACGCCGAAACCGTTGGGTAGCCCGATCGCGGGAAGTCCCGTGGCATTACCGGCAGAGATAAGATCAACGGCGCCCGGATACGCCGGGTACACTTTATCGAAATCGACGCCGACCGGATAGGCGACCGTCGAAAGCGTCGGTGCCGCTATCGCGTCGTACGGCTCGAACGCTCGCTCGAGAGCTTCGACCATGAGCGTGCGTTGGCGCATCGCGTCGAGGTAGTCGACGGCGAGCGTAGCGTACGCGACGTAGCCGCCGGTACGATCGGCGACGGCTCGCAGTTCGCGTGACTTGCCGCTTTCGATCAGATGTCGAAAGGCCGACGCGCCTTCGCCGTTCACGATCGTGCCGACCGCGTTTCCGTAGGGCAGACTCGGCATGGCAACGTCGGGAACAATGTCGCAGAACGTCTCCAATACCTTGAGCGAACGTTCGAAGTTCGCAGCCACGGCAGGCATCGTTTTTTGCGTCGCCTTGGCGACGATGCCGATTCTCGGCCGGCGCCGCAAGGTCGCAAACGGCCGATCGACCGACGTACGATCCTGCGGATCGTGTCCGGCGATCGCACGCAGCACCAGATCGGTATCGCGCGCGCTGCGCGCGATCGGGCCGAGCTTATCGAGCGTCCAGCACAATGCCATCGCGCCGTGGCGGCTCACGCGGCCGTACGTCGGACGTAAGCCGGTTACGCCGCAGCTCGTCGACGGAAAGAGAATCGACCCCGAGGTCTCCGACCCGATCGCAAATGGAACGAGGCCGGCAGCGGTACACGCAGCCGAACCACTGGACGACCCACCGCTCCAGAAATTCCGGTTCCACGGCGTGCGGCCAGGTCCGGTGAATGAAGCATCGGCGTTGTTGTAGCCGAACCCGCCGGCCAGTTCCACCATCGCGAGCTTCCCCAGCAGTACCGCGCCTGCTTCGCCGAGTCGCTTTACCACCGTAGCATCATAATCAAAGACTTGATGTCGGTAGGGCTCCGCGCCCCACGTCGTCGGAGCGCCCTTAGCAGCGAGCAAATCCTTGACGCCGTATGGAATGCCGTGCAGCGGGCCACGTACGCGCCCAGCCGCTCGCTCGCGGTCGGCACGTTTCGCCTCAGCGCGAGCGCGCCCGTGCATAACGGTGACGATCGCGTTATAAGACGGGCCGTACTTGTCGAGCCGCTCAAGATACAGATCCGTTAGCTCGAGCGACGAGATGTTTCGCTTGGCGAGCAGGCTTTGCAGTTCGGTGATCTCGGCAAACGCGATGTCGTCGTTCGTCATCCCGTCACCGTAAAGGTCGTCACCGGCTCGTCCCCGTTGCGGAGCGGCTTCTTCTTCGGATTGAGCGTCGTACCGGCCTTAACGCTGTCGTCGATTCCGCGTGCGATCGTCGCGATCTCGGCATCGTCGAGCTTCGGATCGAACCGGCGAAAGGTCGCCGCCACCGCAAGCGCCGCGGCGGAGGGTCGCTTTTCCGGTCGAGCAATCCGCTTGGGAGGCAGAGCCGGGATGGCGGGTCGCGGGGACATGGTTGCTGCCGGCGTAGTTTCCTGCTGCGCTTCGGCAGCACGTCCGAATGCAATCGCTGCGCCCGCGACGCCCAGCCCGGCCAGAAATGTTTTTCGATCTTTCACAGCGCAGGTATTTCCGGCGGCGCGTTTTAGTCCCCGGTGCCGCCCTAAAAAGCAGCGGAGCCGCCCTTAACGGGCGGCTCCGCTGTTTGCATCCTTCGAGATGCTTACATGTGGACGTTGAGGTTGACGAACAGTTCGAAAGGTAGCGGCGAACTTGCGCTGACCGATTGCAGCGCGCCGCCTAAGACGGGGGTGTACGACTGGTTTACATATGACTGGATCGGGTCGCCGGGGTTGTAAACGTTGGCAACGTAGTTTCCGGCGTTCGAGTAAGCACAGCCGATGTTGCTGACTTGCCACGGCACATTAGAGCCGCCGAAGCAGCGGTTGAGAATGTTCGCGGCGATCAGGTTGAGCCCGACCTTCTTGTTGAAGTCGTAGTTCACACTGAGGTTCGTCGCGATCAAATTCGGTTGAACGTATTCGCCGATCCCGTCGAAGTGTTTGGTTTGCGGGTTCGGGATCGGAACGACGTTCGTGCAACTCGACGCGTCGTAGGGCTGGCCGGGGCCAGGAACGCCGTTGGTATAGCGCGGGTCACCCGCAAGTGCGGCTCCGGGCAGTACGGCGCAGGTGTCGGGCGCGATACCCTGCACCGCAAGCGGGCTTCCGTAACGCGATCCACCCTGGAACTGGAAGGAGGGGGAGATCGTGAGCGGTCCCTTCTTGTACTGCAAGATCAAAGCTGCGACGTGCGGGACGATGTAGCTCGTCGCTCCTCCGGTCACGCCGGCGCCCAGCCCGGTGTTGTATGGGAAGTACGATGCGTTTGGATCGAGCAAGCCAAAGGGCTGCGAATTCCAGTAAGGGTTCGCGACCGTACCCGTTCCGCAAGCCGGGGCTGCGACGGCCACAGCCGTAGCGGTTGCGGGGACATAGCACGGCGCCGCCGTGGCACCGCTTTGCGTGCCGGTTCCGCACAGATTCGACGTCGGGTTCGTCGCACAATACTTTGTATAGGCGTTGTACGACTGGATGCCCGCATTGGCGCCGGCAACGAACGAACCGCCGTTCGGGAAGACTTTGAACTTCGCGGTGGCATACGTGAAGGTGTACGCGAGCTGCGCCGTGATGCCGTCACGATTGAAGTTGCCGGCAGTCAAAGCAAACTCAGCACCTTCAGCTTGCCGGTTTAACCCGTTGATATTGGCGACGAAGTTTGTCTTCGGGTCGACGAGGATTGACACAAATTCGTTGGTCGTCTTGCGATAAAACGGCGACAAGCTCATTTGCAGGCCGAGCCGCGGGATCGCATGTTCGATTGAGAAGTCTGTGTTGTACGAGATTTCCGGTTCGACGTTACGAGCGTAGCTATTGAAGCCGAAGTTCGTGAAGAAGGCGACGTTCGGAACCGCGGGTTGCAGGTTCGTCGCATCGACCGCCGACGTTTCAGCCGGCTGTGTGAAGCGCCCGTACGAAGCCCGTAAGACGGTATTCGGATCGACCGCGTACGTCAAGCCGACGCGCGGCGAGAAAACGTGCGCGTAGTCTTCGCGTAGTGGGCTATTGGCCGACAGCGAGGTCGGCACGTAACCGCCAGCCGGACATGGCGCTCCAGGCGAAGCCACCGTCTTGACGGACGTCCCGAGCACGCAATGGTTGTTGTTGTAGTCGTTGATCAGCAGCTGGTTACCCGGGTTGTTCGTCGGCGCGAGGTTATATGTGAAATCCTCGAACCGCAGCGCTGCTTGGATGGTCAGCTTATCGGTCGGCTTTATCGTGTCGGAGATCGCCGCGTTCGTGAAGGCCGGCCGCACCACGTTGAGGCCGCCGCCGGCGCCTGTCCCGACGGTGAAGTATTCGCACGGAGCGCCGCCGCATGACGGCGGCAGTGCGCCCAGGGCGGGGCTACCGTGGGGACCGGGAACGAGCCCTCCGCCCAGCATAGGTACGTACGTGGCGGCTCGCGGAACCGGGACGCCGGGATGGAAATTGCCGCATTCTGCTGATATTCCCGTCCCGCTGTAGCAGCCGGCCGTGGGATTCGCCGAGCTAACCAAATATGCGACGGGCAGTTCGGCGCCGACGGCATTGTTGAAGCGTGAGGAGTTCGTGTACGAGTACGCTGCGTCGAAAGCGATTAGATTGTGGGGGTCGATCTGATCCGCGAACAGCGCCGCAACACCGCGTGTGTGCGCTGAGATCAGGTAATCAGGCACGAATGCACCGACGTAGTTTTGAAAATTCCCCACGATACCATTGTCGATGCGATCCGAGTAGGATGTGTACCCGTAGACGCGCGCGTAGGCGTTCGAGCTGAAGTTGTGCTGGTATTGAACCTTCGAGAGGGCAAACCCAGTGGTTTCACTGTCTCGCTGATTAAACGGCACCGCCCCGCCGCCTATGCCAAGCGAGGTGTTCGAACCCGTGAAAAACAGGTTCCGCGTCTGACCCAAATTGGCAGCCGTGAGAGCACCGTACCGCGGGCCAGTGTAGACCGTTTGATTCGCATAGAACGGCTGAGCGCCGGCGTTACAGGCGACGGCGGTGGTGCCGGGTGGCGGGGGGCATCCCATCGCGAAGTTCGGAACCGTTCCACCGAACGCCGTTCCGTTTAGAACGTCAGGAAGAACGGGCCCGAAGTCGCTTAACGCGTCGTTAGGCGTGTTGTACGTTTCGCCGGTATTATAGAGTAGCTGGATGTCGTCTTTGAGACCGTCGTGCGCGTGCGGAACGGCTAAGTGGATGTTCGCGACGCCTTCACGGTCCGCAATCGAAGGAATCGAGCCGAAATAGCCGGGGGTGATGGCGTATCCGTTCGGGCCGAGCGGGAGGCCTCCCAAGAGGTTGGCGGTGCCGCCATTGTTGTAGCAGCCGACCGTTGGATGCGCGGTACCGCAACCGGAGGCGACGTAGTTGTACAGCGATCCGTACGTGTTGACGTACTTCGCCCCGTTGTACTGATCGACCAACCGGTTCTGCTGATCGTACCCGAGGAAGCCGACATAGTAGGTGAAGTTGCGATTCGTCGTAGCCCCGCCATACTCGACGCTGAATTTATGGTAGTAACCGGGCGCGCCGACGCCTAAATTCACGTCACCGAAGGCAGGATAGGTGCCGGTCCGGATGACCTGGTTCACAAACCCGGCGAGTCCGTTGGCTTGCGCGTCCACCGGTTGATTGCCGGTATAGACTTGAACCTCGGCATTGCCGATGTTTGAGAGCGGCGAGCCTGCGTACTGGTCGAACTGGCGATTGATTGGGATGCCGTCGACTTCATTGCCGGTTTGGGTGTAATCGCCACCCCGAATGTTAATCGACTGTCCCCAGCCGCCGGAGTTGCTGATCGGCACGAAAGCTCCCGGCGTCGACGAGATCGCCGAATAGGCCGAGTTGAGGTTGTTGCCGCCACCGAGCGGGGCAGCCGCGGCCTGTTGAGCCGGCGTGATGTTGTAGACGTCGCTTGTGACGCCGGACTTCACGAGGCTACCGCTTGATCGCGAGGTCGTGCGCGCGATCGTTCGCAGCGTCCGGGTCGTTGACAATTGAAGGGTTTGGCCTTGGTCCGACTGGACTATCACGCCGGACTGCGAGAACTGATCGTACCCGGTCTTTTCGACCGAGAGTGTGTACGTGTCCGGAGCGAGAGATAGGAACGCGAAGTGACCTGTCGAGTCCGTCGTCGTCGTCTGATTTTGCGACGGACTTGAAGCGGTCACCCGGACGCCGGCGATCGGTGCATTCGTCGCTTTGTCGGTCACCGTACCGGTGATCGAGCCCGTCGTCCCCGCCAGAACCCAAGTTCCCTGGCAGAGTATCAGAGCAAACAGCGCGACAAGTGCGAGGACCGATTGCGCGAAACGGTGTTTCTGCATAATCGTCTTCCTTATGAAGCGAAGTGGCAAATAGATACGTTCCGGCAAGGCCGGCGTACCTAGGGAGAGGATTCTTAAGACTCCTACAAACCCCTACGACTTTTCGCCACAGGCAGCGTTGTGGCACAATTACAGCGGATACCTGGCCAAGCGGGCGGTTTCTCACCTTATAACGTTTTCAGGCGCGCGAGACGCCGTAAAAGTTCGGGCTCTACGCAGACGTGCGCTACACCTTCGTTGAGAAGTCGCGTCGTTGTCGTTCGGTGGTGTACGGCGCATCGGGCGGAGCTTGCACTTATTGCGGTGCCAGGAAGGGGTCGGACAGGAGCATAACGTTGGGTACCGCGACCAAGGCAAACTGGTCGCCATACCCGAGATCGCGTTTATCATTGTACGCGAGGTCCGTGGGTTCGGTGAATCGGATCAGTCGGTTCTTGCCGATGTCGATAACCAGATACTCGCGGATGCCGCGTGAGGCATAGAGACGCTGTTTACGACCGAGATCGAATCCGATGGAAGACTGCGAGACCTCAATGAGGGCAAATATCTCGCCAGGTGAATCGGGGCCGCGCTCGTGGTAATCCCGCGGCGCCAGTACCGCGATGTCGGGCTGGGGCTCGGACCGGCGATCGAGCGGAAACGAACCCTGCGGCACGACGAAAGCGCGAGCCCCGAGCCTTTCAGCGAGATAATGATCGATGGATCGCGTGCCGGGTCCAATGCGGGTTTCCGATCGGCGGCACCTCGATCAGCTCGCCGTCGATGAGCTCGACACGTTCCTCCGGCCCGAAAATCCCCGCGTCTGCCATGCGGTGGTAGTCGTCGACCGTGATGTCTCGCCGCTTATAGTCGATCGCCATCTCACTCATCCCGTTCTAGCCTCCCGACATGTTTGAGCAGGATACGCAAAAGCTTATGATTCGACGGGAATTACTTCATCCGCTCTTAGAGACTTTCGCGCATCGGAGAACACCGCCATCAAAGATTCGTGACGAAGCTGAGGGTAATTATCCAGCACGTCAGCTTCCGACCGTCCTTGCTCAAACACCCCAAGATGAAGTCTACCGAGTCCCGCGAATCCGTGTGGCTCCCGCTACCGTGTCGATGCTTCGCTCGAGATGCTTATCAATGTCCATTCGCGTCTAACCCACGCTCGCCGGATACACCCTAAACTCCACCTAATACTCGCCTCAATGCTGCTTCGGCACGCTTGGCTGGCGACGCCCGTTCGGCGATTCCATGTATGGGTTGCCTCTATACTTCCATCACCACCGGCACGACAATCGGCCGCCGGCGCGTGCGCTCGTAAACCGCCTTCGCAAGCCCCTGGCGTATGTGCTCCTTCACCGTGTTGACGTCGCGGATACCCTCCGCGGAGCAGCCGCCGAGAATATCGGAGACGCGGCGTTCGAGGTCGCGCGTCACCTGTTCGGCTTCCGGCAGGTAGAAGACGCCGCGGGAGATGAGATCAGGGCCGGCGACGACGCGCGCTTCTTCGGCGTCAACCGTCACGACGACGAGCATGATGCCGTCGGCGGAGAGGTGCTTGCGATCGCGCAGCACCGCTTCGCCGACATCCCCGACGCCGCTGCCGTCGACCATCACGTTGCCGGCGTACGTCTTGCCGATCTTTTCCGCGCCGCCGGGCGTGAACTCGACAACGTCGCCGTTTTCAATGATGAAACAGTTCTCGGGTGCGACGCCAGTCTTCTGCGCGAGGCCGGCGTGCACGACGAGCATCCGGTACTCGCCGTGGATCGGCACGAAGTACTTCGGGCGCACGAGGTTTAGCATCAGCAGCAGTTCTTCTTGCGAGGCGTGGCCCGAGACGTGCGCCGTGCCGCGCGCCGTACCGTGGATGACCGTCGCGCCCAGACGATACAGATTGTTGATCGTCTTGCCGACGCCCTTCTCATTGCCGGGGATCGGCGTCGCGCTAATGACGACCGTGTCGCCCGCGACGATCTTCATGCGCGGGGTGATCGCGCACGGCCAAACGCGAGAGCGCCGACATCGGCTCGCCCTGCGAACCGGTCGTGATCACGACGACTTCGTTCGGCGGAAACCCCTGGAGCTGCTCTAGGCGAATCATCCGCTCCTGCGGCAGCTTTAGGTAGCCAAGCGGTCGCGTACTGCATGACGTTCATGAGCGAGTGCCCGAGCAGCGCGATGCGTCGACCGTAACGCAGCGCCGTGTCGACGGTCTCCTGAACGCGCGGAGCGTTTGAGGCGAACGACGTCACGATGATACGGCCGGGTGCGCGCGCGAAGATGCTCGAAAACGTCTCGCTGACCACACGTCTCGGCACAATCATCGGGACGGCTTGAGGCGGCGCGGGGCAGGTAGCGCCGATCGCGCGGCTTTGTGGGCTTTGAAGGGGGCCGCCGCGAGGCCGCGACGTACATCCGATTATGGAGCAGCGCAGGCCCGACCCGTTCTTCGAGCAGCTCAAAGCAGATATTCAAGAAGGCATCGACGCAGGCGATCGCGGCGAGGTCGTTTCGGAGGACGAATTCCAGGCGCACTTCCGCCGGGTCGGCCAAGAACTACGAGCCCAAGAAAAGAGCGCGAAAAGGAGCGGCCGCCGCGCCTAAACGCACGCGCGGTTTGGCGCGTCTTGAATACACCCAACCCGCTTTACGTGACGTTGAGACACTTTACAGGTATGTCGCGACAGAAAGCGTCGCTCGCGCCGACGCTGCGGTTGACCGCATTGTGAGCGCGATCAAGGTAGTGCGAAGGATGCCGTGGTCAGGGCGGCCACGGCCGGAGTTAGGTCGCGACCTCCGATCCGTCGCCGCGCGGCCGTTCATCGTGTTCTATCGCGTTCTCGGTGACGGCGACGTCGTACAACTGACTCGCGTAGTCGACGGCCGGCGGGACCTTGGGACGATTTTATTCGACAAGTGAGTCCTGAGAGAAGCCAAACGGCTAAGAAGGGCGACGGCTGCCGTCGAGGCGCCCTCAGCGCTCAATACGCCGAGCGCCAGATTGGGTTTGTAAAACGGCTGCGTTTTACACTTCCATCACAACCGGCACCACAATCGGCCGGCGCCGCGTCCGCTCGTAAACGGCCTTCGCAAGCCCCTGGCGGATGTGCTCCTTCACCGTGTTGACGTCGCGAATGCCTTCGGCGGAACAGCCGCCTAGAATTTCGGAGACACGACGTTCGAGGTCGCGCGTCACCTGCTCGGCTTCCGGCAGGTAGAAGACGCCGCGCGAGATGAGGTCGGGGCCGGCGACGACGCGCGCTTCTTCGGCGTCGACCGTCACGACGACCAGCATGATGCCGTCCGCCGAGAGGTGCTTGCGATCGCGCAGGACCGCTTCGCCGACGTCGCCGACGCCGCTGCCGTCGACCATCACGTTGCCGGCGTACGTCTTACCGATCTTTTCGGCGCCGCCGGGCGTGAACTCGACGACGTCGCCGTTTTCGATGATGAAACAGTTCTCGGGTGCGACGCCCGTCTTCTGGGCGAGCCCGGCGTGCACGACGAGCATCCGGTACTCGCCGTGGATCGGCACGAAGAACTTCGGGCGCACGAGGTTGAGCATCAGCAGCAGTTCTTCTTGCGAGGCGTGGCCCGAAACGTGCGCGGTGCCGCGCGACGTACCGTGGATCACCGTCGCGCCGAGGCGGTAGAGGTTGTTGATCGTCTTGCCGACGCTCTTCTCATTGCCGGGGATCGGCGTCGCGCTAATGACCACCGTGTCGCCCGCAACGATCTTCATGCGGTGATGATCGCGCACGGCCAAACGCGAAAGCGCCGACATCGGCTCGCCCTGTGAACCGGTGGTGATAACTACGATCTCGTTGGGGGGAAACTCGTCGAGCTGTTCGAGGCGAATCATCCGTTCCGGTGGAAGATTCAGGTAGCCGAGTGCCGTCGCATACTGCACGACGTTCATCAGCGAGCGCCCGAGCAGCGCGATGCGCCGATTGAAGCGCAAAGCGGTGTCGACGA
>JAABUX010003422.1_pt1 | contig 21052 bp, 21 predicted proteins | sample 5561851 | NCBI WGS metagenome assembly JAABUX01 (sample SAMN10711883, study PRJNA513361) | rock metagenome | isolation source: Antarctica rocks | place: Antarctica: Victoria Land, Richard Nunatak red sandstone | collected 2016-01-03 | reverse complement strand
GCAACAAGAAGCACGCCAAGGCCGACTGGCAGTTCACCACCGCCGACGCCCGCGTCAAACTGAAGCGCCTCTACCCGACGTTGTGAATGACTTGGGGTAGTAGCGGTCGGTGCCGTGCGGACGATCGGTGTTCTGGTCCCCGCTCTGCACCTCCGGCCGCTTGGCCGGCTTGCCGCTGGCCGGTGCGGGCCGGGTGCCGCCGGGATCGATGCCGGAAATCGGGGTGTTCGCGGTGGTCTTGTCGGATTCCTGCGAGCCTTTGTCCTGGGACATGCCGCTGCTCCTTGCCTGAGCAGTCTTCACGTCCGGCGACCGGTTTCGTTCCAGGCCGGGCGCCGTTTCCGTCGGCGCCAGGAGCCACTTGTCGAACCAGGCGACGGTCCGCCTGCGCTCGTCGGCACGATCGGCCTCGTTGCGGAAGCCGTGGCCTTCGCCGGCATACACCACGAAGCTCGTCGGCACGCCGAGGGTGCGCAGCGCCTGGTAGTATTCCTGGCTCTGCGGCAGCGGGCACTCCACGTCGCGTTCGCCCACGGTGATCAGCATCGGCGTGCGCACCCCGCGCATGTGGGTGATCGGGGAGGCGCGCAACTGCGGTCGCGGATCGTCATAGACCAGTGTCCCGAATACCGGGTCCGGCAGGTCGGCGGTCATCTGCGGCGCCTCGCCCTGTTCCGATACCCAGTTCGAGATGCCCGCATGGCTGGCGGCGGCCTTGAAACGGTGCGTCTGGGTGACCGCCCACATCGACATGTAGCCGCCATAGCTGCCGCCGAAGATGCCCAGCCTGGAACCATTCACAGGCAGCCTTTGCTCGACGGCATCGAGACCAGCCATGATGTCACGGAAGTCGCCGCCCCCGAAATCGTCGATGTCGGCGGCGGTGAAGGCCTCGCCCTGCCCGAAGCTGCCGCGGTAGTTCGGCAGGAACAGGTCGTAGCCGCCGGCGAGCAGCGCCCGGTCGAGCGCTCTCGGCGCCAGGAAGTCGAAGCTGGGCACGTCTGCCGCCTGCGGTCCGCCATGCACCTGCACCAGCAACGGGCGCTTGCCCGTCCGTACCGGCAACGGGGTCAGCAGCCAGCCTTGCACGTCGTGCTGGTTGCTTTTCCAGGTCACGCTGACGGCCTGGGCGGGTGCCGTCATCCCCGCGTTGACGTGGGTGATGTCGTGCCAGTGCCCGATCGATCCCGCTTCCAGTTCCGGCGGCCGCACGAATGTCTGGTGATAGGCGGCGCTATGCCCGCCGGCGCAGGCGAGGCTCAGGTTCCAGCTTCCGGCGCCGATGCTCTCCTGCCCGGACCAGAGCGTGTCCGGGACCGCGGCCGGCTGCAGCGCCAGCACCTCGGTCCGCGGGCTGGCCAGCGCGGTCGCGGTCAGCCCAGGGCGGCAACCCCAGTCGAGCGACGTGATCGTCGCGTGCAGGCCGGGTGTCAGATCGACGGCCTTGGCGCCGGGCCGGTCCAGCGGCAGCAGGAACGCGTCGCCGCCGTCCGACCCGAAGTCGCTCATCCATCCGGCGATGTAGGCGACGCTCCTGCCGTCCGGTGATACCACCGGATGGGCCAACTGCTGGTGCGGGTCGTCCGGCGCGTGCAGCAGCGAGACCGCGCCATCCGCCGCCGAGACCGCGATCAGCTTCGCCACCAGGCCGGTCCCGTCCGGACGCCAGTCGAACTCGTAGACGAACAGGTCGGCCGGCGAGACCAGCCGCAGCACGCCGTTCCGCAGGATCGCGATCCGCTGCTCGTCGGTGTCGGTCCCGATCTCGCCGGCCATCGGCGCCGCGGCCTCGGTCGCGCCGACCTTCTTGTGCGGATGCGCCGTCGCCAGCACCGCGAGCGCGCCGTGCGGGCCGGAGCGCAACGTGCCCAGCGCGCCCGCGAAGCGCGCCAGCCGATGCGGTGCGCCGCCGCCGGCATCCCCACTGCCGGCATACACTGAGTAGATCGAGGCCGTCTCGGTGCCCGGCGAGCTCAGCACGAAGGCCAGGTGGCTGTCGTCACGCCAGCTCGGCGAGGAAGGCAGGCAGTCCGGCCCGGCCCGGCATGGCAACGTGACCTGCCTGGCGCCGCCGTCGGGCGTGCGGATGAACAGGTGACGCGGCGGCGGCTCGCTGCCGTTCGGGACGGCATCGCTCTCGATGGTGGCGATATGCTGTCCGTCGGGTGCGATCGTGGCCGCGTGGAAGTCATGCACCGGGCGGTCGGCCACCGGGCGGCCGGCGGCGTGGACCGGTGCCGTCGTCGCGACGATCGCGGGCATGATGCCGCAAAGCCATCTGGCCAGACCTGCCAAGTCGTATCTCCTGCAGCATGAAGTCCATTGCAGCATCGCTGTGGCAGGATCGTCGGGCAATCCCGTGCCGCGCTACCGGCCGCACACCAGGTGCGCGAGTTCGATCAGGCTCGGCGCCGCCAGGTCCGGGGCATCCAGGCTGCCCGGCCATGGCAGGTCGCCCAACACGTGCGCGGTCGACAGCCCGGCGGCGCGCGCGCCGTGCAGATCCCACGGATGGGCGGCGACCATCGTCAGCAACCGGGGTGCCAGTTGCAGCCGGGCAGCCATGGCGTGGTAGACCTCCGCCCGCGGCTTCGGCAGTCCGACGGTGTCGATCGACAGCACCTCGGTGAAGCGATGGCGCAGCCCGGCGCGGTCGAGCAGGGCTTCGGTTGACTGCAGGCTGCCATTGCTGAGGGCCGCGCATACCAGGCCGTTCGACTGCAGCAGATCGATGGCCGCGCCGGCCTCGGGATCGGGATCGAGCCGGCTCATGCCGTCCAGCACCGCATCGACGTGCGGGCCGTCCTCGCGTAGCCGGTCTCGGGCCAGCAACCGACGCAGGTTGTCGCGCAGGACCTCCCGCATCGGTGCGGTCCGGCCCGTCACCCCGAGGCAGAACAGGTCGCGCAGGCTGGCGGCGAACCAGGCTTCCAGCGCATGCCCGGGCAGGCCGCAGGCGATCAGGCGTGGCCGCTGGCTCTCCAGCGAGAACAGCGTGCCGATCACGTCGAAGACGACGGCGCGTGGTTGGGCCTGGGTGTTCATCACTCTCTCGCTCAAAAGCTTCGTCCGGGCACTTACGCCAAATCGTCACATTTCTGCAAATGCGATCCATTTGCAACTGGGCCTGACTGCTAGGGCTGCGTGCAGCTCGTACAACTTGGTGTGCCGATGCTTGTTCCGTTCCTCATCATGCTGCGAGAAGGGGTCGAGGCATCCCTCATCGTCGGCATCGTCGCGAGCGATCGAGCAGGCGATCGGTCAGCCGGGACGCGATGGCGGCTCCGGGAGCGACGCGAGGCCAGGACAGGGCTTGGCACTGGTGGGGATGGTGTTCTTCGCCTTCGGCCGTGAGGGACTTGAGTCCGTGTTCTTCCTGCTCGCTACCTTCGAGCAGGATGTCGGCATCGCCGCCCTGATCGGCGCGGTGCTCGGGCTGCTGTCGGCGATCGCGATCGGATACGGCATCTATGTTGGCGGCGTGCGGCTCAACATGCGGCATTTCTTTCGCTGGACCGGCATCTTCATCGTCTTCGTGGCCGCGGGGCTGCTCGCCAGGGCGGTTCGCGTCTTCCACGAGGCGGGGTTGTGGAACGGGCTGCAGGGCGTCGCCTTCGACATGAGCAACATCCTGCCGGCCGACAGCGCGGCCGGTACGGTGCTGGCCGGTATCCTCGGCTACCAGGACATGCCGACGGTGGGCGAGGTGATCGCCTACGTCGCCTACCTGATCCCGGCCCTGCTCCTGCTGCTGCCACGCGGCCGCCTCGCGAGCACCTCCCGCACGACCCAGTCACGCGCCGCAACCGAACCCCATACCCGGACCGGCTGAACGTAAACCAGATGGATCACACCCCGATGCCACCCTCCAGCGTTCTTCGACCGGCTCTCGTCGCCCTGCTCGCCGCGGCCGTCCCCGCTGCCTGCTGGACCTGGCCGGAGCACGCCTCGGCCATCGAGCCGATCGACATCACCGTCACGCGTCAGGGCTGTCAGCCCGGTTCACTCACCGTGCCGGCGGGCGAAGCCGTGTTCCGTATACGCAATGCCAGCGCGCGGGCGATGGAGTGGGAAATCCTGGACGGGGTCATGGTCAAGGAGGAGCGCGAGAACATCGCGCCCGGCTTCGTGCAGAAGCTGACCGCGCATCTCGATGCCGGCACCTACGCCATGACCTGCGGGCTGCTGAGCAACCCGAAGGGCAGCCTCGTGGTCACGCCGGTGGTGAACGAGCAGCCGGTCCGGCCGTCGGCGATGGACCTGGTCGGGCCGGTCGCGGCCTACAAGCCCTACGTCGAGCATGAGACCGACGACCTCATCGCGCATGTCAGGACGCTGGACGACGCGGTGCGCGCCGGCGACCTGGCCGGTGCGCGCGCCGCTTCTGCGCCGGCGCACCTGCCATTACGAGCGGATCGAGCCGGTGGCCGAGCTGTTCAACGATCTCGACAAGAGCATGGACAGCCGGGCCGACGACTACGAGAAGAAGGAGGCCGACCCGACCTTCCGGGGCTTCCATCGCATCGAGATGGCGATCTTCAAGCAGGGCAGCACGGCGGACATCGCCCCGGTGGCCGACAAGCTGCTCGCCGATACGCTGACCCTGCAGCAGCGCCTTGCCGACCTGGTGGTCCCACCCGGCAAGATGGTCGGCGGTGCCGCCGACTTGATCGAGGAGGTCTCCGCCACCAAGATCACCGGAGAGGAAGATCGCTACAGTTGCACCGACCTGTGGGACTTCCAGGCGAACATGGATGGCTCCGACAAGATCTTCACCCTGTTGTGTCCGCTGGTGCACCGTGCCGACCCGGCGCTCGAGCGTGAGATCGCCGAGAACTTCGACAAGGTCGACAACGTGCTCGACCGCTACCGCGTCCAGGCTGGCTTCAAGAGCTATGACCTGCTGACACCCGACGATCGCAAGGCGCTGAAGGGTCCGGTCACGCTGCTGGCGGAGGACCTGGCCAAGCTGCGCGGCACGCTTGGGCTTTGCTGAGGAAGCGCGATGCACGACCTGCCACCCGCCTGCACGCACTTGTCCGCCTCCCGGCGCTCGATCCTGCGCGGGCTCGTTCCGGCAGCCGCCGGTGCCGCCCTGCTTTGTCCGGGACGCTCGTCCCCGCGCGCCGACACGCCGCGGGACGTGGAGCAGTTGGCCTCGCTGCAGAGCCAGCCATTCTTTGGCAGCACGCAGGCGGGCATCGTCACCCCGCGGCCGCCGCCACCGGGTTGCGCCGCCTGATGCGGCGGCTGACGCAGCGTGCCGCCTTCCTGGCACGCGGCGGCACGGTGGTGCAGGTCGATCCGCTGCTGCCGCCGGTCGACAGCATGGTGACGGGACCGGAGGTGCATCCGGACAACCTGACCATCACGGTCGCCGTGGGCGCCTCGCTGTTCGATGATCGCTTCGGCCTCGCCTCGGTGAAGCCCGCGCATCTCACGGAGATGGCGCAGTTCCCGAACGACGCGCTCGATCCGAACCAGTGCCATGGCGACCTGCTGCTGCCGCCCGGTTCCGACAAGCAGACCACCGACACCATCCGCAACATGCTCGGCTTCAAGGACGGCACCTCCAACATCGACGCCCGCGACCGGCAGGCGATGCAGGAACTGGCCTGGGTCGGCCCGACCCGGACCGCGGAGCCGACCTGGACGCATGACGGCAGCTACCTGGTGGTGCGCCTGATCCGAAGCCTGGTGGAACGCTGGGACCGCACCCCGCTGCAAGAGCAGCAGAGCATCATCGGCCGGGAGAAATCCAGCGGTGCGCCGCTCGGCATGACGCATGAGCGGGATGTTCCGGACTTCGCCGCCGATCCCAGGGGTCACGCGGTCAAGCTGGACGCGCATATCCGCCTTGCCAACCCGCGCACCGATCAGACCCGCGCCAACCTCATCATGCGCCGTCCCTACAACTACGACCGCGGCATCGACAGCGCGGGCCGGATGGATATGGGCCTGCTGTTCTGCTGCTATCAGGCTGACCTTGCCGCCGGCTTCGTCACCGTCCAGAACCGCCTGAATGGCGAGGCGCTGGAGGAGTACATCAAGCCGGTCGGGGGTGGATATTTCTTCGCGCTGCCCGGCGTCCGCGACGCCGACGACCATCTCGGCCGCGCGATGATGGACAGCGTTCGGGTCTGACCCCGGACAGCCGGCTAGAGCAGCGTCAGTCTGACTGGAATCGCCTCGCGATCCCAGGCATCTGATAAAGCTGCTCTTTCCTCAGTCGAGCAGAGCATGATCGAAGTGATCATGCTCTAGGCCGCCGCCTCCAGCAGCGCGCGCGCCTGTTTCAGGTCGGCGACGAACGCGGCGTACTCGCGCTGCTTCATCTCCTCGTCCGGCAGGCGGAGCAGGTAGGACGGATGCACCGTGACCAGCCCCTGCTGGTTGCCATCGAGCGCGATCGGCTGCCCGCGCTCGCGTGAGATGGTGACGGTGCGTCCCAATACGGCACGGGCCGCGGTTGCCCCGAGCATCAGCACCAGCGTCGGCGCCACTAGCCGACGCTCCTCCTTGAGCCAGGCGTTGCAGGCGACGATCTCGCTGGTGTCCGGCTTCTGGTGGATGCGCCGCCTGCCGCGCGGCTCGAACTTGAAGTGCTTGACCGCATTGGTCACGTAGACGATCCGCCGGTCGATGCCGGCCTCCAGGATCGCGCGGTCGAGCATCTGGCCGGCGGGACCTACGAACGGGCGCCCCGCCAGGTCCTCCTGGTCGCCCGGCTGCTCGCCGACCATCATCAGGCGCGCATCCGCCGGACCTTCGCCAAACACGGTCTGCGTCGCCGGCTCCCAGAGATGACAGCGCCGGCAACCGGCTGCTTCCTGCGCCAGCGCCTGGATCGTCCCGGCTTCCGGGAGCGCTTCGAGCAGGTCGGCCGGACGCCCGGCGGCCTGGGGCGCGGGTTTCGATGTCGGTGCGGTTCGAGGCATGGTCTGCTGCTCCAGCATGATCCGGGTGCGTTCGGCCGCTCCCCGCACGAGTTCAGGGATGGCGGCTGCCTCGGGGAGGTTGTGCCAGTATTTGCGCGGCATCTCCGAGGTCATGGCGGAGACCTTCAACCGCGCCGGGTTGAAGATCGCGATGAAGTAGGCGCGCCAGTAGCGTTCCAGCGCGTCGTCGTCGGGGACCTCCGAAGGGTTGGCCCCGGGACCGAACTCGCAACTCGTTCCGGTCCAGTGCATGCTGCGATAAGGGGTCAGTATCGAGAAGATCATGGTCGAGAAACGGCGGACGAAGAAGTCCGCGTTCGCCTCGACGATGTAGTGATCCGGCTCGAACCAGGCGACGTAGCGGGGCTCGCCGTCCACTTCCACCGCCCGGAAACGCAGGAAGGCGCGCATCTTGTGGGTATCCCGGCGCACCGACTGGGCAAGGCGCATGGCGCGGTTCACCTGCGGGTCGGCCACGTCCTGGACGATGGCGCGCTCGCCCCGCCGAACGCGCCAGATCAGGCCGTAGAGCAGCGCGAAACGCTCCGGGTCGCGCGCCTGGATCACGGTCTGCGCCAGTTCCATCAACGGACGCGGCACGGAGAAGGCGGGAGCGGGTGCATCCGTCGCCGGCTCCGGACGTTCGGCCGCGAACAGGTCGTCCGGCGCGCCGACCGACCACAGCACGTCCTCCGGCGCGGTGTCGGCAGTGGCCAGGGCGCGGGCCGCGTTGCGCCAGCCGTCGAAATCCGCCTGCTGAGCCAGCACGATGGTCTTCATGACGCTTCAAAGCAGGGCGAGCTGCGACGGTTTCCTGTCCAGGCGCGCCGACAGCCTCGCGCTGTCGAGTTCGGCACGCGGCACGTGGTCGGCGGCGATGACGAACGGCGCGATCGCCGCCAGCGACAGCCGCAGGCGGGCCAGGTCGTCCATGCGCAGCGCCCGATGGCGCCGCGCCGCGATGATGCGGCCGACCGACTTCACCCCCAGGCCCGGAACCCGCAGCAGCGCCTCGCGGTCGGCACGGTTCACGTCGACCGGGAACATCTCGCGATGCACCAGGGCCCAGGCCAGCTTGGGATCGCGCGCCAGGTCGAGGTTGCCCGCGGTATCGGTCGCCAGCTCCTCGACGCCGAAGCCGTAGAAGCGCAGCAGCCAGTCCGCCTGGTAGAGCCGGTGCTCCCGCAGCAGCGGCGCCTGCTGCATCGGCAGCACCGCGGAAGCATCCGGGATCGGCGAGAACGCCGAGTAGTAGACCCGGCGCAGGCCGTAGGAGCCGTAGAGGTTGGTGCTGGCGCGCAGGATGGTGCGGTCCGAACTCGCGTCGGCGCCGATGATCATCTGGGTCGATTGCCCGGCCGGAGCGAAACGCGCCGGTTTCGCACGTCCCGGCCTGGTCTTCTCCTTCGAGGCGTCGATACCGAGGCGGATGCGCCCCATCGAGCGGCGGATGCCGCCCATGTCCTTCTCCGGCGCGAAGTCCGACAGCGCCTGCTCGGTGGGCAGCTCGACGTTGATCGACAGCCGGTCCGCCCACTTGCCGGCTTCCTGCAGCAGCAGCGGATCGGCGTCCGGGATCGTCTTGAGGTGGATGTAGCCGCGGAACCCGTGCGTCTCGCGCAGCGTGCGAGCGACCCCGATCACCTGCTCCATCGTATAGTCCGGCGAGCGGATGATGCCGGAGGACAGGAACAGGCCCTCGATGCAGTTGCGGCGGTAGAAGCCCAGCGTCAGCCGCACCACCTCGTCGACCGTGAAGCGCGCCCGCTGCACGTTGGAAGAGGCGCGGTTGATGCAGTAGGCGCACTCGTACAGGCAGGAGTTGGTCAGCAGGATCTTGAGCAGGGAGATGCAGCGGCCATCCGGGGCATAGGCGTGGCAGATGCCCATCCCCTCGGTCGAGCCGACGCCATCCTGCTTGCCCAGGCTGCTGCGCTTCTCGGTTCCGCTCGATGCGCACGAGGCATCGTACTTCGCGGCATCTGCCAGAATCTCGAGCTTCTTGAGCAGTTCCACGCGGCCATGTTCCCTAATTGTTCCGAAAAATGCAAGTCCTTGCTGTGACAGCCTTGCCGTGACAGCTTTGCCGTAAAGTCATCAGCCCGCCGTGAGCGGCGGGCAGGAACTGCTGGGAAGCCGATGAAAAGCGTCTATGGATGAACGCGGCTGGCCCCGGTAGGCTGCAACCTGAAGCTGATAAAGCGATGTATGAGGTCGACGACATGACGATCGAGGGAGCGGCCGAGCCGATGACCGCCCTGCGCGATACTGCATCGCGGGTCGGCCGATGGTTGAACGAGATCGCGTGGCCGCTCTGGATCGACCGCGGCATCGACCGCGACGGGCTGTTCTTCGAGCAGCTCGATTTCGCCGGCCGGCCCGACCTGACCTCCTGCCGCCGCCTCCGCGTGCAGGGACGTCAGTTGTTCGCCTTCGCGCGGGCGCTCGCCGCCGGTCATGAGGCAGCGCGCGAGCCGCTCGCGCGCGGGCTGGCCACGATCGAGGCGCGCTGCTGGGGACCCGACGGCAAACCAGGCTGGATCCATGTCCTGACCCCCGACGGCGAGCCCCTCGATACGCTGCGCGACACCTACGACCACGCCTTCATGCTGTTCGGCCTGGCCGCGGCTGCCCAGGTCGGCTTCGGGCAGGCCCTGGTCCTGGCCGAGCGCACGGTGGCGTTCCTCGACGCCAGCCTGGCCGACCCCAAGGCCGGGGGCTACCTGGAAGGATTGCCGGCGTCGCTGCCGCGTCGCTCCAACCCGCACATGCACCTGATGGAGGCGATGCTCGCCCTCTACGAGGCCACCGGGCAGCCGGGTTGGCTGGAACGCGCGAACCGGATCGCGGCGTTGTTCGAGACCCGCTTCTTCGATCATGCGGCCGGGACCCTGGGCGAATACTTCACCCGGGACCTCGTCCTCGCCGCCGGACAGAGCGGTGAGTCGGTCGAGCCGGGGCATCATTTCGAGTGGTCGTGGCTGCTGCATCGTCTGGCCGATGCCGGTGGCCGCAACTACCGTGCGCAGGCCAACGCGTTGTACGGCTTCGCGCTGCGCCACGGCATCGGCGCCAGCGGCTTCGCGATCGACGAATGCGTCAAGTCCGGTCGTCAGTTGCGCCTGACCCGGCGCACCTGGCCGCAGACCGAGCTGATCAAGGCGCATCTGGCCAACGGCGCCTATGACGATGCTGCCCGGGTGACCGACATGCTGCTCGACACCTATCTGGCGACGCGCGTGCATGGGCTGTGGATCGACCAGTTCGATGCCAACGGCGAGGCGCGCTCCGAGGTGGTGCCCGCCAGCACGCTCTATCACCTGGTGGTGGCGTTCGAGGACCTGCTGAACGTAGCTGCCCGGAGCTGATCAGCCCGCTCCGTCCACGACCTCTCAGCTCTTGGCGCTGGCCATGTGCGTGGCGGCGGGGGGGTTCATCAGGTCTGCGGGCAGCGTGACCCGGGTGACCTTCCAGTGCCACTTCTCGATCCGCATGGTGATCTCGATCGGAGTGTCGCCAGCAACATGGATGCGAGCCTCGAAACGGGCCGGCCCGACGAAAAACCCGCGTGGCAGGGCGGTTGCGCCATGTTGCTTGGCCGTGGCGCCTTTCAGCATGGTGCCGAGCCGTTCTGGCGTGATGTCGTCGTCGATCATGCCGGAGGCGATGCCCGTGGCGAACGACTCGCCGAAGCCGGGCAACTCGTCCTGCTGGCTGACCTGCTGCACCGGCCGCCGCAGGCCGAGCGAGTCCTTCATTCCGCTGCGCACCTGCTCCCAGTCGAGCGAGGCGCACAAGGCGACCTTGTCATGGCTTTGCAGGGCGGCACCCATCGACCACAAGGTCATGTACGGCGAGGCGAGATAGAGCATGCCGGCCGTCGTCATCGCACCGGCACAGACGCGATTGGCACGTCGACGTCGGCGCAGTCGCGGGGTGAGGGGCGTACGTCCTGGCCGGAACATGCGGGCGGCTCCTATCGCATGGACGCAGCATGACAAGGCTGCCATCCACGTCAAGCTTATCCTGCGGCCGGTTGATGATGTATGAAAATTGCTCCTATTTTAGCTGTAGAAGCCATGGACCTTGATTTCTCGGAGCCGGAGATCCGCCGCTACTCCCGGCACATCCTGCTGTCCGAGCTAGGCGGCACCGGGCAGGCCAGGCTGCGTGCGGCGCGGGTGCTGGTGATCGGCGTGGGCGGACTTGGCTCGCCTCTGGCGCTCTACCTGGCCGCGGCGGGCGTCGGCACCATCGGCCTCGTCGACGACGACGACGTGGAGTTGTCCAACCTGCAGCGCCAGGTCGCGCACGCGACCGCCCGTATCGGGGAGCGCAAGGTAAGCTCGGCGCGCGAGGCGATGCTGGCGATCAACCCCGAGATCGAGGTGCGCCCGCATGCCGTCCGGTTGCGGGCATCGAACGCGATGGCGCTGCTGCTCGACTACGACCTCGTCTGCGACGGCAGCGACAACTTCGCCACCCGCTACCTGGTCGCCGACGCCTGCGTGTTGGCCAGGCGCACGCTGATCTCGGCCTCGGTGCTTCGCTTCGAAGGCCAGCTCGCGACCTTCCGGCCGCATCTCGGCGGTCCATGCTATCGCTGCCTGTATCCCGCAGCGCCCGATGCGGGCGTGGTGCCATCCTGCGCCGAGGCCGGCGTGCTCGGCGCGGTGACCGGGGTGATGGGCACCCTGCAGGCCAGCGAGGCGATCAAGGAGATCACCGGGATCGGCGACAGCCTGGCTGGGCGCCTGCTGTTGTGGGATGCGCTGGCGATGCGCTTCACCACGATCCGGGTGCCGCCCGATCCGGCCTGTGCATCCTGCGGCGCGCACGCCACGCTTCATGACCTGTCCGGCCATGAGCACTGAGCGCCCGGCGGACCGGGCACCGCTCGGCTTGATCCTGCTCGACGGCAGCCATGCGCGGGCGCACGCCGCCTTCTCCTTCGCGGCCGGTGCCGCCGCGATGGATCGTGCGGTGACGCTGTTCGCCACCGGCGCCGGCGTGCGTGCGCTGTGCCGGGACTGGAGCGGTCTCGACGGTGCCGCCCATGATGCGATGCTGGTCGAACGCGGGGTTGCCGGCCTGGACCTGCTGCGCGAGGCGGCGCTCCTGCTGGAAGTGCGACTGCTGGCCTGCGAGGCCGCGATGCGTGGCGAGGCGATCGCGCTGCCGGCGCTGCTGGAAGGCGTCCAGGTCGCCGGCATCGCGACCTTCCTGGCAGACCTGTCGGGCGCGCAAATGCTGTCCTTCTGAACGGCCCCTTGCTCTCCGGGCTCCGGCTTGGCAGGGATGCGCGCATGCCCGCACCGCGCCAGCGCCGCCGCTCGTCGTCATCCTGCCTCCGGGGCTGGCGGCGCGCGGTCCTGGTCCTCGCCGTCTCCTTGATCCCGGCGATGGCGACTATGGACAACGCGTCGTTCGCCCAGACCTCGCATCCCCAAAGTCCGGTCGTCCAGGACGCGCCATCCCGTCCCGAGCATCATCCGCGCCGCACCGGGCATCCCAGGAGCGGTCACCATTCCGCGTCGCACGGCCAGGCGCATCATCCGGCCCATCCCAGACAGGCGCCGCGATCGCCCCAGCCGGTGCCGACGCCCGTCCCGGTGCCCGCATTGCATCCGGTGGCGCCGCCGGTGCCGGCCAACGTGGGCAGCAACACCGGACTGCCGCTGCCACGCTACGCGGCGCTGCGTGCCGACGACGTCAACATGCGCAGCGGTCCAGGCACGCGCTACCCGATCCTCTGGCTATACAAGCGGCGCGACCTCCCGGTGCGCGTCGAGCGCGAGTTCGATGTCTGGCGCCTGGTCGAGGACTCTGAGGGGATCAAGGGCTGGGTGCATCAGGCCACCCTGGTCGGCACCCGCAGCTTCGTGGTCACCGCCTCCGGCAGCGTGGAGGCGGCGGGCGGTCCCGTCCACGGCGCCGGCACCCTGTTGCGCGACGACCCGCGCGACGATGCCGGGATCGTGGCTATACTGCGGCCAGGCGTGATCGGCCGGCTCCGGGCCTGCCCGGCCGGATCAGACTGGTGTCGAGTCAGCGCCCATAGCTACAGCGGCTGGTTGCAGCGGTCGGCAATCTTTGGTCTTTTGCCGAACGAAGCCATCTCGCCTCCCTGAACCGCCCGAACGGAACGTCCTGTATGCAATCTCCCGCACTTCAATCCGGTATCCAAGGCGGTGTTCGCGGCGGTATTGGCTCCGCGCGCCGGACCAAGATCGTCTCGACGCTCGGGCCCGCCAGTTCGACGCTGGCCATGATCACGCGGCTGTTCGAGGCCGGGGTGGACGTGTTCCGGCTCAACTTCTCGCACGGCGCACACGAGGACCACGCCGCGCGGATCGCCATGATCCGTGAGATCGAGGCCCGCCACGGCCGGCCGATCGGTATCCTGGCCGACGTCCAGGGACCCAAGCTGCGCGTCGGCAGCTTCGAGGCCGGCCGGGCCTCGCTCGCGCACGGTGCGCATTTCCGTCTCGATCTCGACGAGGCGCTGGGCACCGCGGATCGGGTCAGGCTGCCGCATCCGGAGATCATCGAGGCCGCCGCGATCGGGTCGATGCTGCTGCTCGACGACGGCAAGCTGCGCCTGCGCGTGCTCGAGAAGGGAAGCGACTTCCTGCACACCGAGGTGCTCGCCGGCGGCATCCTGTCGGACCGCAAGGGGGTGAACGTGCCCGACGTCATGCTGCCGATCCCGGCGTTGACCGAGAAGGACCGCATCGACCTCGATTTCGCCCTGGCGCATGGCGTCGACTATGTCGGCCTGTCCTTCGTGCAGCGTGCCGAGGATGTGCAGGAGGCCCGCGACATCATCGGCGGGCGCGCCTGGATCATGACCAAGATCGAGAAGCCGCAGGCGCTCGACAATCTCGACGAGATCCTGGCGCTGTCGGATTGCGTCATGGTCGCCCGCGGCGATCTCGGCGTCGAGTTGCCGCCGGAGGAGGTGCCTCTGGCGCAGAAGCGGATCGTGCGCGAGGCCCGCCTGCTCGGCAAGCCGGTGGTGGTGGCGACGCAGATGCTGGAGAGCATGATCTCCTCGCCCGCGCCCACCCGTGCCGAGGCCTCCGACGTCGCGACCGCGGTGTTCGACGGCGCCGACGCGGTGATGCTCTCCGCCGAGACCGCCGCCGGGCAGTATCCCGAGGAGGCGGTCGAGATCATGGCCCGCATCGTCCGCCGCGTGGAGCGCGACGCCGGCTGGCAGGCGCACATGCAGGCCTCGCGTCCGGCGCCGGAGCATTATGCCGCAGACGCTCTCGCCGCGGCGGCGCAGCAGGTGGCGCAGACCGTCGATGCACGCGCCATCGTCGCCTACACGCTGTCCGGTCCGAGCGCGCTGCGCATCGCGCGCGAACGGCCGGAATGCCCGATCCTCGGGCTGGCCGGCACCATGCCGACGGCGCGCCGGCTTTCCCTGGTCTGGGGCGTGCGCGCGATCGTAGCCGACCAAGGCTCCGACGCGGTGACACTGGAGCACGTGGTGCTCGCCGCGGCGAATGCCGCGCGCGACGGCGGCCTCGCGGTGGCCGGCGAGGCCGTGGTGGTCGTGGCGGGGGTGCCGTTCGGCAAGGCCGGCAGCACCAACAACCTGCGTATCACCCGGGTGACATGATCCGCCCCATCTGCGCGAGCCTGCTGCTGATGTCCGGCCTGATCGGCACGGCCGCCCAGGGGCAGGACCCGTTCCGGGCCAGCCCGGCCGGCAGCGCGCTGGCCCAGCCGGGAAACTACACCCTCGCGCCGCAGACTTCCGCCCCAGGCGGCATGGCCACTTCCGCCCCAGGCGGCATGGCCACCTCCGCCCCCGGCGGCGTCGCCAGCGTCACCTACGGGTCACGCAACCTGTCGGCGGCCTCGATCGAGATGGACAGCGGCCTGATCGGCAATACCGGCACGCGTGCCTTCGTGGCGCTGGGAGCCGTGCACGGGCCAGATCTGCTGCCTCGCTCTGACGGCGGCAGGACGGGCTTGGTGTCGCACGGTGCCATGGTCGGCCTGGAGAAGGTGTTCACGGACGGCACCACGGTCGTTATCGGAGGCGCCTGGCAGCGCGACCGCCTGCAGCAGATCGGACACTCGCGGCAGGCCTCCTACGATCCGGTGCCTGCGCCATAGAGGCGCAGCATCAGGTCCGCGACCCGCTCGGCGTTGCGTTGATGCGCATCGGACGAGTTGACCACCGACCAGGGCAGCATCGCCTCCAGCTGGAAGTCGCGCATCGTCAGCACGATGAACAGGTCCGCGGCGTCGCGCGGTTGCTCGATGACGAGCCCGCCGCCGGCATGCTCGAGGAAGAACTCCACCAGGGATTGCAGCAGGTCCGCCCGCGCGGCGGTGAACGAGGTGTGGCTGAGCCGCGGCATGCGGGCGCCCTCGATGACGGAAAGCCGCATCAGCGCGACGGCTTCCGGATCGAGCAGCCGGTCGAGCATCCGGCAGCCGATGCTCACCAGCTTGTCGCGAAAGCTTTCGCCAGAGGGGCGTTCGAGCAGGGCTGCGGCATCGCCGGCACGCTCGCTCACCATGTCCACCACGACCTGGTTGAACAGCGCCTCCTTGCTCTCGAAATGCGCGTAAAGCGTCGTCTTGGAGACCCCGGAATGCTGCGATATCGTGTCCATGCTGGCGTCGGCGTAGCCATGCCGCAGAAAGACGTCACGGGAGGTCGCGAGGATGGTCTCGCGCGAGGATTGGTAGCGCTGAGACCGGACCTGAATGTTCATGACGCCCGCCAAGTGGAACCGCCCAATTGACTAAATTTTACGACTGGTCTCGCGGGGGTCAATCGGCTCCACACCGCGCGGGCCGCACGGTTTGGTGATTTCCGTTGTGGGATCGAAATGGCGCATCGCACAATCCGTGATGCTGCGCGCCCGCACGCGATCGCGGACGCATCCATTCCAGGCCAGCCATGTTGTAACGCCCAGATAATCGAATGGAGGATGGATACCATGCGTCATAGGAAGCTCGGCCGCACCGGCCTGTTCGTCTCGGAAATCTGCCTCGGCACCATGACATTCGGCGGCGGCGAAGGCATATGGCGCCAGATCGGGGCACTCCAGCAGGATGAGGCCGAACGGCTGGTCGGCAGCGCGATCGACGCCGGCGTCAATCTGATCGACACCGCCGACGTCTATTCCGAGGGCCTTTCCGAGGAGATCACCGGCCAGGCGCTGCGCAACCTCAAGGTGCCGCGCGAGGATGTCGTGGTCGCGACCAAGGTGTTCGGGCAGACCGGCAAGAGTGCGAACGCGCGCGGCAACTCGCGCAGCCACATCATCGCCGGGGTCAAGGCCAGCCTGAAGCGGCTGCAGCTCGACCACATCGACCTCTACCAGATCCACGGCTTCGATCCGGCGACACCGATCGACGAAACCATGGAGGCGCTCGACGTGCTGGTGCGGCACGGCCACGTGCGGCATGTCGGGGTGTCGAACTGGGCTGCCTGGCAGATTGTGAAGGCACAGGGCATCGCGGAGCGGCGCGGCCTCGCGCGGTTCGAGAGCCTGCAGGCCTACTACACGCTGGCCGGGCGCGACCTCGAGCGCGAGATCGTGCCGATGCTGCACAGCGAGCAGGTCGGGCTGCTGGTCTGGAGCCCGCTCGCCGGCGGCCTGCTGTCGGGCAAGTATGGTCGCGACCGTCAGGGCGAGCAGGGTAGCCGTCGCGTCGATTTCGACTTTCCGCCGGTCGACAAGGAGCGCGGCTATGGCGTGATCGATGCGATGCGGCCGATCGCCGAGGCGCACGGCGTGTCGGTGGCGCGGATCGCCCTGGCGTGGCTGCTGCACCAGCCGGTCGTCACCAGCGTCATCATCGGCGCGAAGAGCCGCGAGCAGCTCGCCGACAATCTGGGCGCCGTGGACGTCAAGCTTGAAGCCGAACAGCTCGCGGCCCTGGATGCCGCGAGCAAGCTGCCGCCCGAATATCCCGGCTGGATGCTCGAGCGTCAGGGTGGTTATCGTCGCGAACAGCTCGCAGCTTCCGAAAGCTGATCAGGACCAGATCAGGCGAGATCCACCAACCACATCCGATACGGTCGACGATGACAGCATCGTCGACCCATCGCGCGACATGCTTTCCGAGACGCCTACGCCCACATGCTCCTGTCCGGAGCTAACGCATCATCATCATCCCAGGGGCCATGACGTGGCCGTAGAGCTGGCTGAACATCCATAACGTCAAGCCGACCGATAGGACCAGCAGAGGAACGTTCAGCACCAGCGTCAACGTGTTCCAGCGCTGCGTTTCGGAGAAGTCGAGATGGAACAGCAGCTTGAGTTTCACGATCACTGTCGCGAGGCAGATGACCGAGATCGTCGCGAGCAGGGTCACCGGTGCCATCATGTGCCTAGTGACCAGGACCAACGCGATCGCCGCCAGGGCGACGGAGAGGACGTAGCCGAGGATGTACCGGGGACCGCTGGCCAGACTGACCTCGGGATGTTCCCACGGAGCTTGGTTGTCGACAGCCATCAGATCGCCCCTCGAAGGTAGACGAAGGTATAGACGAAGGTCCAGATGAGCGCTTGGTAGAGCTAGAAGATCTTCAGGTTGGCCAGCCTGTACGTCACCAGCAGCGTGAAGCCGTTCCGCGCGACCTGCAGCAGCATCACCACCATCCACAGCAGGCCGACGAGGAGGTGGATTCCGTGCACGGCGATCAGGGTGAAGAAGATCGAGAGATAGCCGCTTCGCTGCGGGACGATGCCGCGCCGGGCGAGGCCGGCGAGTTCCTGCCACTCCATGCCGATGAAGCCGGCGCCGATCAGGAAAGCGACGAGCAGCCAAGCCATCAGCGCTTTGGGGCGGTCCCGCTTCAGCTCTACCATCGCCAAGCCGTAAGCCAGCGCGCTCGTGAACAGGACCACCGTCTCGGCAAAGGCGTGGATTGGAGACGTCACATCCTTGGCGGCCGGACCGCCAGCGGCGTTATAGTCGTAGCCGAGCACGCCGTAGGCTGCGAACAGGGCCGCGAATATCAGCGAGTCGCCCAGCATATAGAGCCAGAAGCCGAGCAGGCGCGTGCTCATCATGTCGTGTTCGTGAGCGGTGGTGTCCCACAGCTTCACGCCACGGAACTCGATACCTTCGACAGAGTCCGGGCTCATCGATCACGCTCCAGGAGGCCGATGGGGAGGATGCTCATCGGACGTAGCTCGAGCCGTCCGGCCCGTCGATCTGGCGGTCCGCCGCGCGGACCTCGGTGTCGAACGCTATGACGGCACCGGGCACCATGCCGCCGGGATGCCTGGAACGCTGATGCCGTGCTGCCGCCTGCTCGAGGCGCCGGACCTCATCGGCCGGGATCTTGGAACCGGTGTCGCCGCCGAACGAGCGCACCACCACGATGCAGACGATCGCGGTGATGGCCGCGATTGCCAGCCACCAGATACGCCAGACCATCGCGAAGCCGAAGACTGCGGTGCACATCCCGATGAACAGCGGCACCGGGGTGTTGAGGGGAACCTCTATGTCCTCGTAATGCTCCGGTCCCACGCCGAGATAGCCATGCTCGCGGCGCCAGCTCGTCTCGTCCCGGCTGTTGATGTACGGGATGACCGCGAAGTTGTAGGCGGGAACTGGAGAATGGGTCAGCCACTCGAGGCTTCGGCCGCTTCCCCATGCATCGATGTCGACCCGGTTCGCGGCCCGGTCACGGATGCTGACGTAGATCTGGTAGACGTAGACGACAAGCGCCGCGCAATAGAAGAAGATGCCCAATTCGGCCAGGATCATCAGGGGCCGCCAGCTCGTGAACGGCACGTACGACATCCGGCGGGGCATCCCGTCGAGGCCGAGCGCGAACATCGCGTTGAAGACGGTGAAGGTCCCGGCGATGAACAGCCAGAAGACGAGGCGACCACTCGGCTCGTGAAGCTTGAAGCCGAACACTTTCGGGAACCAATACGTCGCGGCGCCGATCGAGGCGAAAAGCGTCACCATGACCACGCAGTGGAAATGGGCGGCGACGAACAGGCTGTTGTGGGTCATGTAGTTGATGGCCGGTATGGCCAGCATCATGCCGCTGAGGCCGCCGATCAGCTGCATGAAGATGCAGCTGATCGCCCACAGCATCGGAGTCGTGAAGCTGAGGCGCCCGCGATACATCGTGAACGTCCAGTTGAAGACCTTCACGCCGGTCGGGATCGAGACCAGCATGGTGGTTATGCTGTAGAATACGTTGACGACGGGGCCCGCGCCCATGGTGAAGAAATGGTGCAGCCAGACCGTCCAGGAGATGCATCCGATGCTCAAGGTCGCCGCGACCATGACGGCGTAGCCAAACAGCGTCTTCTCCGAGAAGGTCGGGATGATCTCGGACATCATTCCCCAGGCCGGCAGCACCAGGAAATACACCTCCGGATGTCCCCAGATCCAGAACAGGTCGGCATACAGCATGAAGTTGCCGCCGACGCCGGTCGTGTAGAAGTGGGTGCCGATGTAGCGGTCGAGGGTGAGCAGGCCCACCGCCACGCCGAGGACCGGGAAGGCGGTCAAGCCGATGACGTTGGTCGTAAGCGCAGTCCAGGTGAACATGGGCAGGCGCATCCAGGTCATGCCGGGCGCGCGCATCTTGATGATGGTGGCGATGATGTTGACCGCACCTATGGTGGTGCCGATACTCGATATCTGTAGTGCCCAGCTCCAGTAGTCGACGCCGACATCCGGGCTGTAGGACAGCTCGGTCAGTGGCGTCAGGCCGACCCAGCCAGCCTGACTGAAATCACCGACGAACAGGGAGATCATGACCAGCCCGGCGCTCACCGCCGTCAGCCACAACCCGATCGAGTTCAGGTAGGGGAAGGCCATGTCGCGAGCGCCGATCTGCAGCGGCACGAAGAAGTTCATGAAGCCGGCGAGAATCGGGGTCGCCGCCAGGATCAGCATGATGGTCCCGTGCGACCCGTAGATCTGGTCGTAGTGATATGGTGGCAGGTAGCCATGTGCCGCGCCAAGATAGCCGGGCGAGTTCGCTCCGACCGCCATGACCTGCTGCGTCCGCATCATGACCGCATCGGCGAATCCGCGAAACAGCATGACGGTTCCGACGATCACGTACATCACGCCGATCCGCTTGTGGTCGACGCTCGTCAGCCATTCACGCCACAGATAGCCCCATTTGCCGAAGTAGGTGACGGTCCCGAGCAGCCCCAGTCCGAGGATGGCGGCGAAAATAAATGCTCCGCCGACGACCGCGTTGTCGTAGGGGATTTCCGAGAGGGTCAGCCTTCCCAGAAGAGGGCTCCAGGAACCTTGCACATGGATCATGAACGGTTCCTGCTCAGAACTTGGATGCGGGGGACGGACCGTCCTGCTGCCGTGGTCCCTGCAACTGGGCCGCTTTCTTCTCGACCATGCCTGGCGGTGTCGTGAATTCCTTGCCTGCCATGACTTCCTCGATGACGTTGTCGAACAGTCCGTTCTGGGCCTGAGAGAACAGGATCACGCTTCCCTTGTCGTTGATCGTCGGCGCGGCAAAGCGGTCGAACCCCGCCTTGTCCATGTGTTGGGAGGATTGCCGTGCACCGGTCACCCACTCATTGAATGCCGTCTGCGACACGACCTTCGTCTTGAACTGCATCCACGAGAAGCCGGGTCCGCTGAAATCGGCCGCGAGTCCCTGGTAGACGCCGACCTGGTTGGCGATCAGGCCCTGCTTGGTCTGCATCCCCGGCATCACGTCGATCTGGCCCATCAACTGCGGGATGAAGATGTCGTTCGGCACGGTGGCCGAGGTCAGCCGGAACCGGATCGGCGTATGGACAGGCACCACCAACTCGTTCGCCGCCGCGATATGCTGGTCCGGGTAGATGAACAGCCACTGCCAATCGGTCGTGACCACGTCGATGTTGATCGGGTCGCGGTTCGTGTCCGTATTCAGCCCGCGTGCCATCACGCCGGGTGCGAACGGGTTCACCTGGAACGTGCCCAGGTATGAATAGTAACTGAGGAACGTGACGATCGCGAGCGGGAAGCCCCAGGACCAGCGATTCTAACTGAGCCATGGCTGACGGCTCACATTGCGATTTGGTCTGCGATTTCGGGAGGCGGTTTTGAGGTGATGAGGGTCTGCATGAGGGTATTCCAGTTGG
>JAABUX010003421.1_pt1 | contig 21054 bp, 23 predicted proteins | sample 5561851 | NCBI WGS metagenome assembly JAABUX01 (sample SAMN10711883, study PRJNA513361) | rock metagenome | isolation source: Antarctica rocks | place: Antarctica: Victoria Land, Richard Nunatak red sandstone | collected 2016-01-03 | reverse complement strand
CTCGACCACGTGAACGCTTGCCGGGTCGGCGATGGTGACGGCGGTGAGGACGTGGGCGACGGTGTCGAGCACGCGGAAGCCTTTATGGACGGCGACTTCGAGGATGGCGGTGGCGGGGTCGACCGAGCAATACACGGCACGAACGCCGCGGGCGTTCCAGCGGCCGCCGGCGCGCCAAGCGCCTTCGCCGCTATCCCAGGCGGCAGCGAACCGGGCTATGTCGATCCGCCAGGCAACGAGCTCCCGGCCGCCGAGCGGCGGCGGAAGCGGGGTCAAACGTAGACGCCGTACTCGAGGCGGTCGAGGAAGTCCTGGACGAGGGCGGTGCCGGCGGGGGTTGCGAGCAGGTCGAGGGGCCGGCATTGATCGAGCCCTGTAGCGGGGCGCTCGAGCCATAGCTCGGCCTCCGCTCGCGAGCCTAGGACAGCGGTGGCCTTGGCCAGTATTTCGGCGAAGCGGAACACCCGGCCGCTCTGCTCCGGGCTGAGCGGTTGCGCTGGCGCGTCCCGGCGGCGCTGGTAGGTGCGGAGGCTCATGCCGATAGCGCGCTCGAGCGAGGCGGACATCTGGAGCGTGACGAAGCTGCCAACGAGATGGCGGAGCGCCTCGCCGGGCAAGCCGCGCAGCAGCAGCGCGTGGGCGTCGAGGGACGTACCGAGGCGGTGGTGCAGCACCTGCGGACCGCCGAGCATGGCCGCCACGCTGGCAAATTCCGGCTTGGGGGCGGGAGCCTCTAGAACCTCACCCATGATCATCTCCGTGACATGTGTCGTATATAATATGACTTATGACCGCGAGAAGTCAATCAGCCCTGGGCAGGCTCGTGGGCGTTGACGAGCGCGGGATGGTGCACTGGGGGCAATGTGCGGACTTGGCTGGGGTTGGCCCGGCGGTGGCGCTCAACCGAATCGAGGGAGACGGGGCGGCCCGAGGTCAGCGACTGCTCGATGGCGGCGAGGATGCGGACGTCGAGGCGGCCTTCCTCCCCGTCGGGCTCGGGATGCTCGTTCCTGAGGATGCACTCGCTGAAGTATTGCAGTTCGCCGCCGAACTGGTCGGTTGCGGGATAGTGGCGCGGCGTATGGGTGGAGCCCTGGGTGAGCGTGAGGGCCAGGGGCCCGGGGAAGGTGAAGCCGGGGTCGACCGTGATGGCGCCCTTGTCGCCGACAATGCTGTAGGAGCCGATCGAGTTCAGGCCGTAGCTTACGCTGAACTGGGCGAGGCGCTCGCCGGGGAAGCGGAGGGTGACGGCGACGGTATCGTGGAAATCGAACGGTAGGCCGGGGCCGTGCGTGCCCAAGGCGATCACCTCGATCGGCTCGGCGGCAAAGAGGTTACGCACGGCGTTGATCGGGTAGGGACCCATGTCGGGCACCGGGCCGGCCCAGAAGCCTTGGTGGGCGCGGTGGTTGGTGGCGGCCACGTGCTGGCTGAAGGTGGCGGTGAAGAGGCGGGCGGTACCGATGCTGCCGGCACGGACCTCGCGTATGGCGTCGAGCGTTGCCGGCTCGAAGTGGAGGCGGTAGGCGAGCATGAGTTTGGCGCCGGTGGTGGCCGCGGCCTGTTCGATGGCGCGGCAGTCGGCTTCCGAGGTGGCCATTGGCTTCTCGAGCAGGACGTGAAGCCCGGCTTCGAGGGCGGGGACCGCGAATTGGCGGTGCTGCTCGTTGGGCAAGGCTAGATAGATTGCGTCGATGTCCGGGTCGGCGAGGAGGGCGTGGTAGGCGTCGTAGTGAAAGGCCTTGGTGATGCCGTAATGGCGGCCGAGCGACTCGGCCTTTTTTGGGTCGCCGGTGACGAGGGCGGCGAGCTCGGAGTTACCGGTATGGGCGGCGCCGGGCATGAGGGCGGCTTGGCTAATCCAACCGGCGCCGACGATGGCATAGCGCACGCGGCGGTTCTCGACTTGGCGGGCCAGGGGCATTGGTGCTCTCCGATCGGGGTGGGTAGGGAGCGCGCGGGGCGCGGCGTGGGTTCCCGCTACTGCCCGATGCTGCTAGGCGAACAGCATCGCCTGTCAGGAGAGGCCGCCTTATTGGATCGCCAACTGCGTCGCGCCGCCATCGTGCTCATCCTGGCCCTGCCGTGGTTCCTGCTTCATTCACGCGCGGTGGCCGAGATCGGCATCGATCTCGTGGCGATCGCCTTCCTGGCGCGCTGTGCGGTCGGGCGGCGCTGGGCTTGGGTGAAGCAGGACTGGGTGCCAGTCGGGCTAGCTTGGTGGGGCTGGCTGGTCCTGTGTACGGTGTGGAGCGTCTCCCGGTTCGGCGAGGGTGGGACCGCCGTGCTGCAAGCCACGCTAATGGTGCGCTTCCTGGTGTTCGTGGCCGCACTCGAGCATTGGGCCTTACGCGGGGAGCGGGCGCGGCGATGGCTGCTTGGCAGCCTGACTCTGGCGACGCTCTACGTCGCGGCGCAGACGCTGCTGCAGTTCGCGACCGGCCGCAACCTGTTCGGTGCGCCGCGCTACGGGGACGGGGAGCTCACCGGGCCATTCACCAAGCCGCGGGACGCGCCGACCTTCGTGCGCATGCTATTCCCGGCGCTGGTGCCGCCGGCGGGCACGCTGCTGGCTCAGCAAGGGTGGCGGCCGCGGTTGGGCGGAATGGCGCTGATTATCGGCGGCGTTGCAGTCGTCGTGTTAATTGGCCAGCGCATGCCGGTGCTGCTGGCCGGGCTCGGGCTGCTGGTGACGGGGCTGCTGCTCCCGCGGTTGTGCGGACCGGTGGTGGTGGCGGTGGTCGCTGGGGGGGCGTTGATCGCCGCATCCGTGGTCGTTTCGCCGCCGACCTTCTACCGGCTGGTCACCAAGTTCTCGCGGCAGATGGAGGATTTCCAGGATAGCCCTTACGGGCTGATCGCCGAGCGCGCCGTTGCCATCGCCGAGCAGCATCCCCTTACGGGCCGCGGCTATGACGGGTTTCGCACGGGTTGCCCACTGCCGCGCTACTTCCAGGGCTGGCACTGGCCCGGCACCCCGGCGCCGCCTGGCGGTGACGCGACCATGTGCGTGACGCACCCGCATAATCACTATTTGCAAGCGGTGACGGATGCCGGGCTGCCGGGGCTCGTGCTGTTCTGCGCGCTGGTGGGCGTTTGGCTCTATCGGCTTGGGCAGGGGTTGCTAAATGACCCGGCGCCGCTGCGCGTCGGGCTGTTCGTGGCCGCGCTGATCCAGGAATGGCCGATTGCCTCCACGAGCCCGCTCATCTCGTTGCCGATCGGTGGCTGGTTTTTCTTGCTGCTCGGGTTCGGGCTGGCCGAGGCCGCTACTGCGCGGTCCAGCCGCCATCGATGATCAGGCTCTGGTCCGTCATGTAGGCGGAGGCGCCGGAGGCCAGGAATACGGCGGCGCCGATCAGGTCGGTGTCACCGCGCCGCGATAGATCGGGTTCACGCCGGCGTTGTTGACGAGGATGTCGAGCTGGCCGAAGCGGGCGAGGGCGGCGTCGCGCAGCGCCAGGATGTCGGGTTCGCGGGAGATGTCGGCCTGAACGGCGAGGGTTGCCTGGGTGCGGCCGGCTAGGACCACCTGCGCGCCGTGCGCGGCTAGACCTTGGGCGATGGCGCGGCCGAGCCCCCGGCCGCCGCCGGTTACGACGGCGACGCGGCCCTCGAGAGAGAACGTCACTGATTGTTGCCGTGCCGGGCAATTTTCTGGGCGAGGCTCCAGCGATGCACCTCGCTCGGACCGTCATAGATGCGGAAGCCGCGAACTTCGCGGAAGATGCGCTCGACCACGGTCTCGTCGGTGACGCCAGCGCCACCCAGAACCTGCACGCAGCGGTCGGCGATGCGGTAGATGGCCTCGGAGCAGACCACCTTGGCGATCGAGCTGTCGGCTCCCGCCCGCTCGCCCTGGTCGAGCAGCCAGGCGGTGTGCCAGATGAGCAGGCGGCTCGTGCGCAGGTCCATGGCGTTGTCGGCGAGCATGAAGCCGACGCCCTCGTGCTCGGCGAGCGGACGGCCGAAGGCTTGGCGGGTGCGGGCGTAGGACGTGGCCACATCGTGGGCACGGCGGGCGGCGCCGAGCCAGCGCATGCAGTGGGTGAGGCGGGCGGGGGCGAGCCGGATCTGGGCGTAGCGGAAGCCTTGGCCGAGCTCGCCGAGGATGGCGGCGGCGGGCAGGCGAAGGCCCTCGATGCGCAGCACGGCGTGGCCGCCTGGGAAGCCTTGGTCGAGGCTATTCATCTGGCGGACGAGATGGATGCCGGACGATGGCAGATCGGCGAGGAACATGGTGGCGGCGCCGTCCTCGCCTCGGGCCATGACGATCGCGAAGGCGGCGCCGTAAGCGCCGGTGGTGAACCATTTCTCGCCGTTCAGCAGATAGTCCTCGCCGTCGCGGACTGCCGTGGTCGCGAGGGCGGCGGGATCGGAGCCGGCGCCGGGCGGCGGTTCGGTCATGGCGAAACAGGAGCGGGTCTTTCCCTGGGCTAGCGGGCGGAGGTAGCGCTCTTTCTGCGCCGGGGTGGCGACGGCCTCGAGCAGGTGCATGTTGCCTTCGTCGGGGGCGGCGAGGTTCATCGCCAACGGGCCGAGCAGGCTGTAGCCGGCCTCCTCGAAGATTACGGCGCGGGCGGTATGGGTGAGACCGAGGCCGCCGAACCCGGGGCTCACCTGCGGCGCGAGCAGCCCGGCGGCGCTGGCTTTCGCGTTCAGCTCGCGGCGCAGCTCGTCGTGCGGGCCGTGCCGGTCCTGACGCGGGTCCTGCTCGGCGGGCAGGCAGTGGTCGCGGACGAAGGCGCGGGTGCGGTCCTGCAGCTCGGCGAGGGTCGGGGGAAGCGAGAAATCGATCATTGCGCTAGCTTAGGGCCGAGCAGGCGGAGGGGCGAGGGTGATCGAGCGGTATAGCGATCATGCGGCGAACGAGCGGACGTTCCTGGCCTGGGTGCGGACGGCCGTGGCGGTTATGGCGTTCGGGTTCCTGGTCGAGAAGTTCGACCTGTTCCTTGCGATCACCGCCAAGTCGCTGGGCGGGCGGGCGGCGTCGGTGGGCGGGCAATTGGTCGGCAACATAGCCGGGCTGGCGCTGATCCTGCTGGGCGGCACGATGATGGTGTTGGCGACTTTCCGGTTTCGGCAGACAGCGCGCGACATCACGGCGAAGGAGGTGCGGCCAGGGACGGGGGAGCGCATGGATTTCACGCTCGTGGGGCTGCTCGTGCTGCTTGGGACGGTGCTGTTCGTATACCTGATGTACACGGTGATCAGCCGGCTATAGGGCGCGCCCTTGGGCGAGGTCGCGGGCGAATAGCAGCAAACCCTCGGCGAGGGGGCCGAAGGCGGCGTAGCGCGGATCGGCGGTGGCGCCGGTGCGATGCAGCGCGTGCAGTTGCAGGAAAATGACCCCGAGCTTGAGCTGGGCGAGGACCCGGTGGAAGCGGAGCGGCGCGAGCGACCGGCCGGTGCGGGCGGCGCAGGCTTCGGCGGCCCAAGCGCGGCCGGGAAAGCCAGGCGCAAGCGCGAGGGGAGAGGTCGTCTGGAGTAGTGGCGTGGAGTGCGAGGTGGGTAACTCGCGGGGGCAGAGTAGCGAGGCGGAGGAAGGCGGCGTTGGCGCCGTGGGTCGTGCCGAGGTCGTCGACGTGCGGAATCACGGCGCGCGGGGTGGACATGACGCAAGGGTAGGGGCATGGCAGCGCGATGACTACGCTGTTCACCGCGGATACGCATTTCGGGCATGGTGGCGCGCTGGGGTTGTTCCGAAGACCGTTCTCGAGCGTGCAGGAGATGGATGCGGCTTTGATTTCGGCCTGGAACGCGGCGGTCCAGCCGAACGACGAGATCTGGCATATCGGGGATTTCGCGGTTCGGCACCGCGACCCGGCGGCGCTGCTTGCGGGGCTGCACGGGGTGAAGCATCTGGTGCCGGGCAACAACGACGCGGCGGGTATCCGGGAGCTGCCGGGATGGACGAGCGTCTGCCCGCTCGTCGAGCTGGAACGGGATGGGGTCAAGCTGATCCTGTGCCACTATGCGCTGCGGACTTGGCCCGGCATGGGCCGCGGCACGCTTAACCTGCACGGTCATAGCCACGGGCGGCTGCCGCCGAAGCCGGACCAATTCGACGTGGGGGTGGAGGCGCGGGGCTTCCGGCCGGTACGGCTGCGAGAGCTTTAGGCTTGAAGCAGGTCGGGGCGCTCCGCCTATTGCTGCCGATGCTGCGGCCCTATGCGGGCCGGGCGGCGCTCGCCGGGGTGGCGCTGCTGCTAGCGGCGGCGCTGGTGCTGGCGCTCGGCCAGGGGCTGCGGGAACTGATCGATCACGGGTTCAGGGGGGCGAAGGCGCTCGACGGGACGGCGCTCGCGATGGGTGGGTTGGTGGCGCTGCTGGGCGTGAGCACGGCGGCGCGGTTCTATGCGGTGTCGTGGCTGGGCGAGCGGGTGGCGGCGGACTTACGGCGCCGGGCGTTCGACCACGCGGTGACGCTCGATGCGCAGGCGTTCGAGACGATGCGGACGGGCGACCTACTCGCGCGCCTCCTGGGCGACGTGGCGCTGCTGCAAGGGCTGATCGGGTCGGCGGTGAGCGTCTGGCTGCGCAATATGGTGACGGCGGCGGGCGCGCTTGCGATGCTGCTGGTGACGAGCCCGTTTCTCGGGCTGATCGTGGTGGCGGTGGTACCGGTGGTGGTGGCGCCCCCGCTGGTTGCGGGGCGGCGGGAGCGGAAGCGGTCGCGGGCGGCGCAGGACAGGGTGGGCGATCTGGGCGCGTTCGCGACGGAGACGCTGGGAGCACTGCCGGTGGTGCAGGCGTTCACGGCGGAGGCGATGGTGCGCGGACGATTTGCGACGTTGGCGGAGGCGGCGGTGGGTGCCGCGCTCGCGCGGGTGCGGGTGCGGGCGGTGCTGATCCTGGCGGTGATCCTGCTGGGGTTCGGGGCGATCACCTTCACGCTGTGGGTGGGCGGCCGGGAGGTGGTGGCGGGGCGGATGAGCGGGGGGGTGCTGTCGGCGTTCGTGTTCTATGCGGTGCTCGTGGCGAGTTCGGTGGCGTCCTTGAGCGAGGTCTGGGGGGAGGTGCAGCGGGCAGCGGGAGCGGCGGCGCGGATCGGCGAGCTGTTGGCGGAGCGGCCCGGCGTCGTGGCACCGGCGCGGCCGCGGGCGTTGCCGTCAGCGACGGGGCGGTTCGGGTTCGAGGCAGTCTCGTTCCACTATCCGTCGCGGCCGGGCCGAGCGGCGCTCGAGAGGGTGAGCTTTGCGGTGGCGCCGGGGGAGACGGTCGCACTGGTGGGGCCGTCCGGGGCCGGGAAGAGCACAATGCTGCAATTGCTGCTGCGATTCTATGACCCGGCACAGGGCCGGGTGACGATGGAGGGGGTGGATCTCCGCGATCTCGATCCTGCGGCGCTCCGGGCGCGGGTTGCGCTCGTGCCGCAGGATGCGGTGATCTTCGGCGCGGATGCCTGGGAGAACATCCGGTTCGGGCGGCCGGGGGCGAGCGATGCGGAGGTGCGCGCGGCGGCACGGGCGGCGGCAGCGGACGAGTTCCTCGAGGCGTTGCCGGACGGGTACGGGACGTTCCTCGGGGAGCGCGGCGTGCGGCTTTCGGGCGGGCAGCGGCAACGCATCGCGATTGCGCGGGCGATCCTTCGGGACGCGCCGGTGCTGCTGCTCGACGAGGCGACCAGCGCGCTCGACGCGGAGAGCGAGGCACTGGTGCAGGCGGCGATCGGGCGGCTCGCGCGCGGGCGGACGACGCTGGTGATTGCGCATCGGCTGGCGACGGTACGCCGCGCGGACCGGATTTTGGTGATGGAGGCGGGCCGGATCGTGGCGGCGGGGGCGCATGACCAACTGCTCCGGGAGGGCGGCCTCTATGCGCGGCTCGCGGCGCTACAGTTCCAGGCGGCTTAGGGCTTGTTTCAACGGGCAGCTTCATCGGAGTGCTGACGCACTTAGTTCCGATGCTGCCCTTAGGGCTTGTTTCAACGGGCAGCTTTATCGGAGTGCTGACGCACTTATTTCCGATGCTGCCCTTAGGGTTCCGCGTCAGGCTGGCGTTCGGGGGCGGTGTCCGCGAAGGCAGGAAGGGTCTGGCAGGCCGCCTCGGCGGTGAGCAGTCGCGATGGTAGATCCGCGACGTTGAAGCGACGGGCGTTGTAGAGCTGGGGAACGAGGCAGAGATCGGCGAGGGTCGGGGCGGGGCCAAACAGGAATGGGCCAGGGTTGGCCTCGGTGAGGGTGGCCAGCGCAAAGAGGCCGGCGGCGTTGGCGTCCCGCGCCCAGGCCTGGGCCGCGTCATCGCCGCCGAGCTTACGCACGCGGCCGAGGAGGGAGAGGTTCTGCAGCGGGTGGGTATCGGCGGCGACGACCAGGGCGGCGGCGCGGATGCGGGCACGTTGCCACGGGTCGCCGGGCAGGAGTGGCGGGGCGGGATGGGTCTCGTCGAGCCATTCTATGATGGCGAGCGATTGGGTGAGGATGCCTTGGCTGGTCTCGAGGGTGGGAAGGAGGCCTTGGGGGTTGAGGCGCAGGTAGTCCGGCGCGCGCTGCTCGCTGCGGCGCAGGTGATGGTAGGCCTGCTCGGCGGTGAGGCCTTTGAGGGCGAGCGCAATACGGACGCGCCAGGCGGCGGAGCTGCGCCAATAGCCGTGCAGGATCAAGGGTCGCCTCGCAGGGTACAGGCAGCTAGGGTGCGGGCCACGCGGCGGCGGTGTCAACGGGAGGGCGTGGGATGCGGGTGATGTGGATCGTGCTACTGCTGGCGGGATGCGGGACTCTCGGGCCGGCGGTGGTGGGCGACCGGGACGCGGCGAAGTTCAAGGCGGATCTGGCGGCGTGCAACGAGAGCGCGGGCAAGGCGGTGTACCTGCGGAATGCGAAGCATGTGCTGAGCTGGGTGACTTCGCAGCTATTCGAGCGCGGGGAGATGCATCAAGCCGTGACGGCGTGCATGCTGAAGCGGGGCTATCCGGGAGCGCCCGATGCAGACGCATGAGATCCCGGACCAGCGAATCGACTGGCTCGAGGCGGGTCCACGCGATGCCCCAGCGCTGGTGTTGCTGCACGGGGTGGGTGGCGCGGCGCGAGGGTGGGCGCGGCAGATGGAGCATTTTGCTGGGCGGTGGCGGGTGCTGGCATGGGACATGCCGGGCTATGGTGGGTCGGCGCCGATCGAGCCGGTGACGGTGGTGGGGCTGGCTGCGGCGCTGATGCGGTTCCTGGGGGAGCGCGGGGTGGAGCGGCCGGTGCTGGTGGGGCATAGCCTGGGGGGGATGATCGTGCAGCAGGTCCTAGCGGCGGCCCCCGGCGTAGCGCGCGCGGCCGTGCTGGCGCAGACGAGCCCGGCATTCGGCAGCCGGGACGGGGCGTTCCAGCGGGAGTTCCTGGCGGCACAGTTGGGGCCGCTCGACGCCGGATTGGGGATGGAGGCGCTGGCGCCGGGGCTGGTTGCCGAAATGGTCGGGCCGGAGCCGGATCCGGCGGGCGTCGCGCTTGCCGAGGCCTGTCTCGCGTTGACGCCGGAGGCGAGCTACCGCGACGGCATGATGGCGCTGACCGGGTTCGATCTGCGGGAGGCGCTCGCGCGCATTGCGGTTCCGACGCTGGTGCTGGCGGGGGAGCGGGACCGGAGCGCGCCGGCCGCGATGATGGAGCGCATGGCGGGCCGGATCGCGGGCGCCCGGTATGTGGCGCTGGAGGGGGTGGGGCACCTCGCGCACCAGGAGGCACCCGAGCGGTTCAATGCGGCGGTGAAAGATTTCTTGGATGCGTGATGGCGCAGGATCGCGTCGCTGGGGCGCAGATAGCCGGCCTGCTCGTTACGCTGGCGCGCTGTTCTGCACCTCATAGCCTTCGTTGGTGATGGCGGCGCAAACGGCGCTTGGGTCGGGATGGCCGGCGACGGTCACCTCGCCCCGGTCGAGCGCGACGGTGACTTCGTCGACGCCGGGTACCGCCCGCACGGCCGCGCTGACGGCCGACACGCAATGGCCGCAGGTCATGCCGAGAACCTTCAACTGCAACATGGCTTATTCCTTCTGCAAAGGGGATTCATGTCTCGTACTGCAACGTGGTCATCATGCCCGCCTCCATATGGTAGAGGTTGTGGCAGTGAAACGCCCAGCGTCCGGGGTTTACGGCATCGAACGGTACCGTCACGGCCTGCATCGGCGGTACCAGGACCGTGTCGCGCACGGCGCCGCCGAAGCGCTGGCCGTCGATGGCGACGACCTGGAAGGCGTGGCCGTGCAGGTGCATCGGGTGGGACATCGGGGTGCGGTTGGTCATCACCAACTCGACACGCTGGCCCTCGGCCACCATCAGCGGCTTGTCCTGACCGTAGACGCGGCCGTTCAGTCCCCACACGTAGCCCGCCATCGAGCCCGTGAGGTCGACTTGGTGAACGCGGTCGGCGGGCCGGGGCGGGAGCGACACCGCCGCGCGCAAGCGTTGCTCCAGCTTGAAGTTCAGCGGTTCGGTGGCGCCCGGCGCCGTGTCCGCGAGCTTGGCGACCCGGCCATCGGCCGTCGCGAGCACAATCCCGGTGCGCTTGCGCTCGCCTTCGAGCGTGGCGAGGACGGGGACGACTGTCTGGTCCGTCGCCAGTTCAAAGGCGAGGTCGAGACGCTGGGCGATAGCGACCGGGAAGACCGAACCCGTGACCGGCTGCACCGGACGCCCATCCACGGCGACGAGCCGCGCTTGGGTCTGGCCGAGGTCGATTTGGAAGTTGCTCGACGCAGAGGCGTTGATGACGCGAAGCAAGATGCGGCCGCGCGGCTCGACCCGGACCACTTCTGGGTCGGCGAGGGTGCGGTCGTTGGCCAGGAAGGCGTCGTACAGCACGTCGTTCAGGTCCATCGCCATGCCGGCGGGTCCGGCATCTGCGGACTGGCCCATGGCCATGCCGGGCATTGCGTTCATGGCACCGCTGGCGGGGGTTGCCATGGTCATTCCCTGCATATGATTGCCAGCCATCGCGGAGGCTTCGTCCATGCTCTGGCCTTGGGGGGAGTTGGCGGCGCCGCGCAGGCTGGCGTAGATGTCCTGGGGCGAGCGGAACGAAAAGTCGTGCAGCATCAGCACGACTTCCTGGCGGTCCGCGGCACTCTGGTCACGCACGATGAGGGGCGCGCTCAGCAGGGACTGCTCCTGGAGGCCCTGGTGCGAGTGCATCCAGAACGTGCCGGAGAAAGTCAGCGGGAAGTCGTAGGAGGCCGTGCTGCCCGGGCCGATCGCCGGACCCGATATGCCGGGAACGCCGTCCTGCCGGTAGGGCGGCTCGAGGCCGTGCCAGTGGATCAGGGTTGGCGCGCCGGCGTCGTTCTTGAGAGTTACGCGGAACGGCGTGCCTACTTCGGTGAACAGCCCCGCCGTGCCGTCTGGCTGCGTCAGGCCGAACACGGTGGCGGCGCGGCCGTCTACCTCGAGCGTACGGCGCCCAGCGGTGAGCGTCACCGGCGTCGCGGCGCGGGCGGCGCCGGGGAGCAGCGGCGCGGCCAGCGTGCCTGCGCCGATGGCCAGCAGGTTTCGGCGGGAGAGGGTGAGCGGCATGGTGACGGTCCTAATGATGGTGGGCATGGCCGGGCGCGGCTTCGGGCGGGGCGGCCATCATGCGCAGCATCTTCGGGCCACCCGTACCGAGGAAGCGCCAGATCAGCAGGGCCGACAGCGCCAGAAACAGGATGTTGAGTACGGTCGTGTAATTCCAAGTGACGGCCGCATCGAGCACCTGCGCGCTCCGGTGCGTCGGGACGAGCCCGGCCACGCCGAATAGCAGCTCCACGATGTAACCGGCTGCCGCCATCGCCGCGTAGAACAGGATGAACAACAGCGCGGCCACCCGCATGCCATAGTATTTACGGTAGATGTTGAGGATGGGCAGGATGATCAGGTCGGCGAACAGGAACGCGACCACGCCGCCGAAGCTGATACCGCCGTTCCATAGCACGGCGGCGAGCGGGACGTTGCCGACGGAGCAGACGAAGGAGAGCACGGCCACGACCGGGCCGATGAGTGGTCCCACGATCTTGGACCAGACCGGGTCGTGGGCCAGGAACAGCACGGCCCAGAATTGGTTTGGCACCCAAGCGGCGAGCGCGCCCGAGATCAGCAGGCCGAGCGCGATGTCCTGCCAGATGCTGGCCCAGTCCATGACGTAGAAATGGCTGATCGCCGTGAAGCCGCGAGGCGAGAAGGCGCGGGACAGCAGCGAGCCGCCCGAGAGCGACATGTCCATCGCCGCGTGGCCCTCCATGCGCCCGGCCACGCCGCGCTCGGCTTGCGCCCGCGCCGCTTCGACCAGGCGGGGGCGGAGCGTCGCGCGCAGCAGCAGCACGAGCAGAACGATCATGATCGGGCCGCCCACGAACTCGGCGGCGGTGAACTGCCAGCCCATCAGCACGGCCAGGATGATGCCGAGCTCCAGCACGAGATTGGTCGATGCAAACTGGAAGGCCATCGCCGCGATGAAGTCGCCGCCTTTGCGGAAGATCGAGCGCGCCAGGGCCACGGCCGCATAGGAGCAGGAAGAGGAAGCGGCACCGAGCCCGCTCGCGATCAGGATGCTGCGCGGCCCACTATCCGGGAGCAAGCGGACCATCTCGCCTTTGGAGACCACGGCTTGCACGGCGCCCGAGAGTGTGAAGCCCAGCACCAGGGCCCAGAGGATTTCCCAGCCCATTGCGAAGGCCATGGAAAGGGCGTTGCCGATAGCGCCGAGGATGCCGCCGTGGTGCATGACGCCGAGATGGGGCTTCCCACTATGGCAAGGTCAAGGGCGTCGCTGCCTTGACCCGAGGCGTGCTTCCGCGCGAGCGTCGACGGGCTTTGTGGGAGGATAAGCGATGCGCCGGGCTTTGCTGCTTGCGACTTTTCTGCCGGGCTTGGCCGCTGCCCAGGCGCTTACGCTCCGGGACGTGACGCTCACCACGGGGGGCGTGGCGCAGCTCGGCTATACTGCTAGCGTTTCCGGCGCTGCCCACCTTGCGCTGTCGCTGCCGCTCGATCAGGTGAGCGACGTGCTCGCGAGCGTTGCCGTGGAGAATCCCGGGGGTGGGCTGCCGAGCCTGAGCCTGCCGGGCCGCGCGCCGCTCGCCGAAGCGTTTCGCGGGCTGCCGTTCCAGCCGGGCACGCTGGCTTCGCCCGAGGCGTTGCTGGGCGCTCTCGCCGGGGCCAGCGTGCGCATTCCCGAGAGCGGGGTTGCGGGCCGTATCCTGAGCGTCACGCCCATTAACGAACGCACCCGGGACGGCACGGTCCTGACCCGGCATCGCCTCGCTGTGGCGACCGCGGACGGGATCGCGACGGTCGTGCTCGAGGACGTGCCGGGGCTCACTTTCGATGACCCGGCGCTCCGCGCTCAGCTCGGTACGGCGCTCGATGCGCTCGCCGCGGCGCGGGCGCAGGATCGCCGCCAGGTCTCGATCGACCTACCCGGTACCGGGCAGCGAGAGGTCCGGCTCAGCTATCTCATTGCCGCCCCGGTTTGGAAGCCGAGCTGGCGGCTGCGCCTCGCGTCGGAGGGATCGGCGCGGCTGCAGGGGTTTGCGGTCCTGGAGAACCTCACTGGCCAGGATTGGACCGGGGTGCATCTCACGCTCACCAGCGGCGACCAGGTGCTCTACCAGCAACCGCTCTACGACCCGGCGTTCGTGCGCCGGCCTACAGCGCCGGTGCCGGTGGCGCGCCTGCTGGAACCTAGCGCGGATCGTGGCGGCGCACTCAGGATGCAAAACGCCGCGGGAGCGGCATCGGCTCCGGCTCCCGCTCTGGCTCCCATGCCGTCTATGCGGAGCTATGCTCCAACCCCGCCACCGCCGCCGCCTGCCGTCGCGGCCCAGGCTATCGCGGCTGTTCGCTATGCGCTGGCCGATCCGGTGACCGCGGCCGCTGGCCGGACGGTGCTGGTGCCGTTCCTCGATGCGGCGGTGCCGGCGCGGCGCGTCGCTCTCGTGCAGCCGGATACCGATGCCGAGCACCCGCTCGTGGCCGTCGCGCTCTCGAACAGCACGGGCGCGGCACTGCCGCCGGGTCTGGTGGCGCTGAGCGACCAGGACGGGTTTGCCGGCGAGGCGCAGCTCACGACGCTGATGCCGGGCGACACGCGCCTGCTCGCCTTTGCGGCCGATCTTGCCGTGGCGCTGCGCGTGGAGCAGCAGGAGGACCAGCAGACGGTGGGCGTACGCGCGGCCAGAGGCGTGCTGGAGACGATCGACCGGTCGGTCAGCACGACCGTTTATCGCCTGCATGGGGCGCCTGGCGCGGCGCGGACCGTGCTGATCGAGCAGCCGCATCGGGAGGGCTGGACGCTTGCTAAGCCGCAAGCGGGCGTCACCGATGCCCGGGATGCTTGGCGCATTGAGCGGCCGCTTGCGAAGGACGGGGAGCTCGTGGTCCGGGTCGTGCTGCAGCGCGAGCGCGGCCAGTCGGTCGAGCTGGCCGATCAGGATGAGGCCGATTTCCTGACGCTCGCCTCGAACACGGCGCTCACCGAGGCGCAGCGGGGGGCACTCCAACGTGCGGCGTCGCTGAGTGCTGCGGCCGCGCAGGCGCAAGCGGCGGGGAAGACGGCCGGCGCGCAGCTCGACGCGATCGTCGCGGACCAGGCCCGGCTACGCGCCAATCTCGGCGCGGTACCGGCGAACAGCGCCTTGCAGCAGCAGTATCTCCGCGAACTCACCGCCGAGGAGACCCAGATCGGGGAGCTGCGCACCAGCATCGAGCAAGCCCGGAGCGACGCCGCGACGGCGAATGCGGCGCTGCGCGACTACCTGGCTAACCTCACTCTTTGACCCGGTCGCCTCAGCCTAGCCATTGCGGGTGCTGCACCGTGCCGTCGAACTGGTGGGAGACCTTGTAGCGCTCGGTTCGCCCGTCCTTGGCAATCGCTTCGGTCTTGGCCAGCAGGGTTGCGCGTTCCTGTGGCGTGAACGGCTTGAAGCTGCGGACCGCATCGAGCGCCTGTTGCAGGATGGGCAGGCTGTCGATGCCGGTGACTTGCAGGCTGATGGGCAGGCTCATCGGGTAGTGCAGCATCTCGACCGGGGTCGCGGCCTTGCTGTCCAGGATAAACGGGTCGCCGAAGGCCTTCATGCCGATCACGCCGGTGCCGTGGGCGAGGGCTATGGGCAGCACGCCCTGCTCGAAGCTGTCGAAATGCGCGTCCATAACGTTGAGCGGCATCTGCACGGTGTCGAAGCGGAAGCCGTGGCGGTCGGCTACCTCGAACATGTGGCGGTGAATGGCCGGGCTCTTGTGCCCGGTGAAGCCGATGTAGCGGATTTTGCCCTGCTCCCGGGCACGCAGCACGGCCTCGAGCGCGCCGCCTTTGGCGAAGATGCGCTCGGGATCGTCCATGCGGATGATCTCGTGGAATTGCAGCAGGTCGATATGCTCGGTCTGCAGGCGCTGCAGCGACTGGTTGAGCTGGCTCTGAGCGGCGGTGGCGGTGCGGCCGTCGATCTTGGTCATGAGAAAAACACGCTCGCGCCGGCCGCCTGCGAGCGCGCGGCCAAGCCGAAGCTCGCTCTCGCCGTCATTGTAGTCCCAGCAATTGTCGCAGAAGGTGATGCCAGCATCGAGCGCGGCGTGGACGATGCTGACGGCTTCCCCGGCGGTGGCGCCGCCGGGTTTGGCGAGGTGGAAGCCGCCGAGACCGATGAGCGAGACGCGCTCGCCGGTTTCGCCGAGCGCGCGGTATTTCATGGCGGGGTGCTCGGTGAAGTTCGCGGTTACCGGGCCGGCGGTTGCAGCCGTCATGACGTCACCTCGTTCCATCGTGCTCTCCGGATTGCATGCCAAGGACGCGCAGCGCGGCGCAGGCGGCGCCGTAGCCGTTATCGATGTTGACGGTGACGATGCCGGGGGCGCAGCTCGCGAGGATCGCGTTGAGCGCCGCGTACCCGCCCGCGGCGACGCCGTAGCCAACCGAAGTAGGCACGGCGATGACGACGCCCGGGACGAGGCCGCCGATGACGCTTGGGAGTGCTGCGTCCATGCCGGCCGCGACGATCACCACGCGCATGCCCCGCAGCTCGTCCGCGCGCCGGAGCAGCCGCCATAGCCCGGCAATGCCCACATCGGCGATGAGCGAGGCCGCCCGCCCCTGGAACTCGAGCGTACGCAATGCTTCGCGGGCGACTGGCACGTCCGAGGTGCCGGCCGTCACCACGGCGATCTGGGCGGGAGCAACGCAGGGCAGCGCCGCGCCGGAGTAGGCCGTACAGGAGAGGGGATCGTAGTCGAGTGCGGCTTGATGGGCCGTGGGCAGCGCGGCGAAGCGCTCGGAGGCGAGCCGGGTCAGCAGCATCGGCACCGTGGCCCGGTCGAGGATCGCGGCGATCTGCGCGGGGGATTTGCCGGCGCAGAACATGGCCTCGCCGAAGCCGAGCCGCCTGGTCCGCTGCTCGTCGAGCACGAACTCGGCATCGCTCATGCCGATGGGCGCAGGAAGGCGCTGCCGTTGCGATAGGGCGCGAAGCGGACCGGTGCGGCGAGCCTGGCGCCGTTGGCGAGGGCTTGCAGCTCGGCCTCAAGTAGTGCGCTGACCGCCGGGTCGAGCGCGGCGAAGGCCGCCGCATCGAGCTCGATGACCATGCCGCCGGCGCGGACGCGGCAGCGCACCGTGCGGGGCGCGAGCCTGGCGGCGACGAGCTGCTCCGCGGCGTGCACCATGGCCAGCACCGGCGCCTCGATGCGTATGCCCGTCTCGACCCGGCTCGACAGGCATGGCGCGGAGGGCAGCTCGGATAGCTCGCCGAGCCCGAGCCTGGCGGCGAGGGCGCGGACGGCCGCCTTGTCGATCCCGGCCTCGACCAGCGGATGCCGCACGCCATGCTCCCGGGCGGCGTCGAGGCCCGGGCGGTACTCGCCGAGATCGTCGAGGTTCGTGCCGGAGACGATCTGGTGCGTAGTGCGGCGGGCTACCGCCCCGTAAAGGTTGGTCTTGCAGAAGAAGCAGTGGTTCACGGGATTGGCGCGATAGCTGGGATCGGCGAACTCGCCGGCGTCGAACACGTCGAGTTGCCAGCCCTGGGCGGCGGCGACGGCCCGGGTGCGCTCGGTCGCCTCGGCCGGGACCGCGGGGGATGTCGCGTGGTGCATGGTGGCGGCACGGCCGAGCACGCGGTGGGCGGCCGTGGCCAGCGTCAAGCTGTCGATGCCGCCGCTTACCGCGACGGCGACGCGATCCATGGCGGCGAGGGCGGCGCCGAGGCGCTCGAGCGGGTCATGCGGGGTCCTGGGCTTCGGCCATGCGCTCCGCCTTGCGGCGGAGGCGGGCGCGGGCGGCGTGGGTCGGGATCGTGCGCAGATGGTCGGCCTCGGCCTTGCCGGTGACCGGGCCGGTTGGGCGGTCCACCAGCTTTACCGTCATGACATGGCCCTCGACCTCGACCTCGGAGAATCGCCGGGGGAGCGCCCTGCCCTGCACCAAATGGGTGCGAAGCCCGATCGTGGTGGTCTCGCGGAAGCAGGCCGCGACCACCTCGTCGAGCGCGTCCGGCGCTGCCAGCACCTGGACGTGCACGGCGAGACGGGACTTCTTGCCGAATGCCGCCATTTGAACCACGTCGTGAACGCCGGGTAGGGCGCGCACGCGATCGAGCCCGGTCGCGAGTTCTTCGCCCGACTGGTCGTCCACCTCGAAGCTGACGACGCCGAGCTCGCGGTGGCCGGCCGGCTTGCTGGGACCCGAGGTTTCGAGCACGAGGGCGCGCAGGCAGTTGCTGAGGCCGGGCAGGCGCCGGGTGCCGAAGCCGTAGCCGGAGCGGCGGAGCGTGCCGGCGGCAGGGGCCTGGGTGCAGCCGAGATAGCGCAGGATCGCTGCCCCGGTCGGGGTTACGCGTTCGCCCGCAACGCCATCGTCGTGCAGGGAAAACCTTCGAGCAGCAGCGCCGTAGCCGGGGCGGGGACGGGCATGGGGCCGTGCGCGGTGCGGACCGTGCCGCTGCCGATCGGCAAGGGGGCGACGCTCCAGCGCGCCGGGCTGACGGCCTCAATGATTGCGGCGGCAGCGGCGATGTCGGCGATTGAGTCGGCGGCGCCGATCTCGTGAAAGGTTACCGCATCGGCGGGGACGCCGTGCACGCGGCCCTCGGCCTCGGCCAGCACGGCGAAGATGCCGATGGCGTGGGCGCGCACGGCGGGGGTTAGCGCCGAGCTTTCAAGCCGGGTTCGAATATCGCGCCAGGAGGCGTGGTGATGGTGGTGCGCGTGGCCGTGCGGCACTTCGGCGACCTCGAAACGCGCGCCCGTGAGCGTGCCGTCCGAGTGCGGCAGGAGGCGGCATTCGACTTGGGCGAGAGCACCTGCCGCCGCCGTCACGGTGTCGACGTATTCCGGAAACGCATCGAGGAGGCAGGCGACGAACATATCGCCGGCGGCGCCGCCCAGCGGATGGAGGTGGATGTGGCGCATTCGGTCGTCCTTGGAGCCGCAGCCATAACGCGGCCAACCCTTACGCAGTTAGCACGCAGATGCGATTTGTCGACGGGGCGCGGACGCGCAAGTCTGGCGGAGTTGTCGGAGGAGGCGGTCGTGGAGCGTCGTGATTTGTTCAAGGGAGCTGCAGCGCTGGGCGGCATCGCCGCACTGGCGGCCGCGCCCGCCCTGGCGCAGGGCAGCTTGCCGCCGCTACCGAAGCTCACCGACCCCGGCGAGCGGCGGGGCGACATGCTGTACCGCAAGCTCGGCCGCATTAGCGAACTTGTCTCGGCGATCGGCTTCGGCGGTTCGCACTTCGCCAAGCCCTCGATCGGCCAAGCGGAATCGATCCGCCTGTGCCATGCGGCGATCGACCGCGGCATCACGTTCATGGACAATTCCTGGGACTACAACCAGGGGGTGAGCGAGGAGCGCATGGGTATGGCGCTCGCGCAGGAGGGCTATCGCAACAAGGTCTTCCTGATGACGAAGGTGGATGGCCGCACCAAGGAGTCGGCGAAGGCGCAGCTCGAGACCTCGCTGAACCGGCTGCAGACCGACCACCTCGACCTCTGGCAGTTCCACGAAGTGCTGCGCTTCGACGACCCGGACCGCATCTTCGCGCCGGGTGGCGCCATCGAGGCGGCGGTGGAGGCCAAGCAGGCTGGCAAGATACGCCATATTGGCTTTACCGGGCACAAGGACCCGGCGATCCACCTTTACATGATGCAGGTCGCCCGCCAGCACGGCTTCCAGTTCGACACGGTGCTGATGCCGAGCAACGTCATGGATGCACATTTCCGCAGCTTCGCGCGGGAGGCGATGCCGGTGGCGTTGCAGGACGGGATCGGCGTGATGACCATGAAGTGTTTCGGCGGCGCGGACGGGGTTATCCTCAAGAGCGCCGCGGTGACGCCGATGGAGTGCCTGCACTATGCGCTGAACCTGCCCACTTCGGTGGTCATCACCGGGATCGACAACGACCGCGCGCTCGACCAGGCGCTCGAGGCGACCCGGACCTTTCAGCCGATGGACGAAGCGGCGGTGGGGGCGATCCTGGCCAAGAGCGCGAAGGCGGCCGCGGGCGGGCAGTTCGAGCTGTTCAAGACGACCTCGCATTTCGACGAGACGGCCAAAAACGCGGAATGGCTGGGCGGAGATTCGGCGCGGGTGAAGGCGCTCGCGCCGAAGAACTCTGGGTAGGAGCCTCCCCCGGGCCTACTCCACGGGCCAGCTTTCGAGGGTGGCGACGAAGCGGGTAAGCCAGGCGTTCGTCTGGGCGCCGTCGATGGCGCGGTGGTCGATGGTGAGCGAGACGTAGGCCATCGGGCGGATCAGGATCGCGTCGGTGCCGCCTATTTCGCGCACTACCACCCGCTTCTCGACCCGGCCGATGCCGAGGATCGCCGATTGCGGCTGGTTGATGATAATGGGAGCGGCGATCAGCGAGCCGGAGGTGCCGTGGTTCGAGATCGTGAAGGTCCCGCCCTGCACGTCGGCGGGGGTGAGCCGGCCGTCGCGGGCGCGCGCCGTCAGCGCGTCGAGGCGGGTCGCGATGCCGAGCAGGGACAAGCCTTCGGCGCCCTCGATCACCGGCACGATCAGGCCGCGATCGCCGAGCGCCGTGCCGATGCCGATATTGACGTGCGCGAACAGCTCGAGCCCGTCCTCGTGCCAGCGGCTGTTTACGGCGGGGGCGGCCCGCATCGCGGCCACCGCGGCCTGGACGAAATAGGCGGTGAGGGTGAGCTTCGCGCCCTGGGCGGCGAAGGCGACCTGGTGGGCGCGGCGGTGCGCCATGATGGCGCCGAGATCGGCCTCGAACACCGCGGTGACGTGCGGCGCGGTCGCGACGGAGCGCGCCATGTGCTCGGCGATGCGCCGGCGCATGGAGTCGTGCGGTATGCGGCTGGGCTGGGCTGCGGGGGTTGGGGCCTCATCGCGCCGGGCGTTCGCCTGGACGACGTCGTCCCGAGTCAGCCGGCCGTCTTTGCCGGAGCCCGGGATGCCGGCGGGGTCGAGGCCGGTCTCGCGGAGCAGCTTGCGGACGGCGGGCGAGAGGCGGAGCTCGGGCGCGAACTCCTCGGTCTGCGCCGGCATCGAGTCGGCTGACCGGGGGGACGCCGGCGCGGCCGCCTCGGGCTCGATCTGCGCGAGCAGGGCGCCGGGCTCGACGCTGCCGGAGGCCACGAGGATCGCCGCGACCCGGCCGGTTACCGGGCTTGCGACCTCGAGCGCCACCTTATCCGTCTCGAGCTCGACGAGCGGGTCTCCCTCCTGCACCAGGTCGCCCACGGCACGGTGCCAGGTGCCGACGGTGGTGGCCGTGCCCTCTTGCTGTAGGGGCGACAGGACATCCATCACGGTCAGAATGCCACGAGCGCGTCGATGGCGGCGCGGATACGCGCGACCGACGGCAACACGTGGTCGAGCAGCACCGGGTTGTGCGGGCTCGGCACGTCGGGCATGGCGAGCCGGCTGACCGGCGCATCGAGGCTGAGGAAGCCTTGCTCGGCGACGACGGCGGCGATCTCGGCGCCGAAGCCGGCGGTGCGCAGGTCCTCATGGACGATCAGGCAGCGATGGGTGCGGGCGACGGATCGCAGCACGGCGGCGGCGTCCCACGGCATCAGGGTACGCAGGTCGATCACCTCCGCCGAGCGCCCGCTCTCCTTGGCGGCGATCT
>JAABUX010003420.1_pt1 | contig 21059 bp, 12 predicted proteins | sample 5561851 | NCBI WGS metagenome assembly JAABUX01 (sample SAMN10711883, study PRJNA513361) | rock metagenome | isolation source: Antarctica rocks | place: Antarctica: Victoria Land, Richard Nunatak red sandstone | collected 2016-01-03 | reverse complement strand
CCACCGCTCTGGCACCTCCGAGATCGCCTCCTATCGCCGCCATCTGGCCGCTCATCCCACGCAAGCCCTGCGCCTTCTGGTTCCCAGGACGCACTCTCGCCGATAATTTTCAGACCGTGTTCAATGGTGGTCCGGCCGGCCACCGGGCGTGGCGCTCTGCTATACTGAGCCTGTCCGCGCCGGCCCTTTCCGGCCGCGACCATCATCGTGAGATCTCCTCCCATAAACGTGCTGCATGGACCGTGTTCGACGGCGCCTGCGCGCCGGGATCGTGGCCGGGACCCTTGTCCTCGTGGCCGCCGGCGCGGCCATCCTGGTCCTGGCACGCGGCGGCGCCGCGCCGCCGGGGCAAAATAACAGCCCCATCTTCGCGGGGGGGGAACCGGTCAGTACCCGGTTGCAGGCCGTCTATGCGCGGGCTCCGCTCGGTCCGTCATCCAGGCCCGACGCCGACGGGTGGGACCAGTACGGGGGCGATGCGGCGCACTCCTTCACCCCGCCAGCGGGCAACCGCGTCTTGCGCGGGCGCATCGCCTGGTTCGCGCCACTCGGTGGCCCGGCGCTGTCCGCACCGGCCGCCGTCCGTGACGCCCGCGGGGCCAACGGCGGTCACGGCACCGTGTATATCGCCGGCGTCGACGGCTTCCTGCGCGCGCTCGACGCGCGGACGGGTACGACGCGCTGGCGCGTGGGGCTGGGCGACAGCCTGAGCGACGGCTCGCCAGCCACCGGCGGCGGCCGCGTCTACGTCGCCGGCTTCGGCACACTGACGCTGGCCTTCGACGCGACGACTGGGCGGCCGCTGTGGCAGGCCGACAACGGACACCTGCCCACCGCGCCGCCAACCTATTTTCGCGGCCTCGTCCTCGTACCCAGTGACGGCAATTTCCTAAGTTGCTACGACGCCGCGACCGGCAAGCTCTACTGGCGTTTCCAGTCCGAAGACGCCCTGGCCGACTTCTGGCCCACAACCGGGGCGGCCGCGGTGGCGGGACGCACGGCCTACGTGGCACTGGGCGCCTCGGCCGAGTTCATGGCCATCGACGTGGTCACCGGGCTTAAGCGCTGGGAGTACGCGGTGCGCGAGCGACCTGCCGGCGCGCCGGTACTCGCGGCCGGCGCCGTCTATGTCGCGACCGCGTCTGGTCATATCCTCAGCCTCAACGCGGCGGACGGCGCGTTGCGCTGGGAGGCGGCGCTGCCGCAAGGGGTGGGCAAGGGCACGCGCGCGTCTCCCGTCGTGGCTGGAGGCCGTCTCTTCATCGGCAGCGACGACGGCCGGCTCTACGCCCTCTCCACGCGGACGGGTCGCCGCTTATGGACCTTTCGCACCGAGGCTCCCGTGCTCAGCGCCCCGATCGTAGCGGACTCCGTCCTCTATCTGCCGGGTGACGATAGCCTGCTATATTGTCTCGACACCGCGACCGGCCACCGCCGCTGGGCGTTGCGCCTGGGCGAGATGCGCGCCGCCCCAGCTCTCCTCGACGGGACTCTGTACGTTGGCTCGCGCGGCGCCGGTGGCCTGTATGCGGTTGAGTAGGCGCCGGTGGGCCGCGTCGTCCGCGCTGGGCGCGGTGGTTCTGCTGGCCGCGGCCCTGGCCGCCTATATACTGAACCGGCAGGCTGGCACAGGCGCGCCGCGCCGCATGGCGGTCGCGTCGCCCGCGCCCACCGTCTTCGTGCCGATCGCGTCCGACGGCGATGATCTCTCAAGCGGCGTGCAGATCGAACGACTGGACCATCCCGGCTTCCAATTCGGAACCGGCGGCGCGACGCTCACAGTACAGGCGCGCGACCGCGATGACGGCCGCCCGTTGAGCGGCGCGCGTGTCTGGTTAACCCTGGCCCAGCGCGCCTTCGCGCCGGCGTCCGCGCTGGTGGCCGCCACGACCGACGCGCGTGGCCGCGCCGTGGTCGCCCACCTGGCGCCGGGCCAGTACATTCTGGCCGCCGCGCGCCCCTTCGCGGGTGCGCCTGGACCCGCGCCGTACGCCCTGTCCAGCCGGCCATTGACCGTCGGCGTCGCGGACACGATCACGGTGACGCTCTCGCTGCGACGCCTTGCTACCGGCGCGCCGGATAAGCGGCACGGCACGGCGCGCAACGTCATCGTGATCGAGTTCAACGGTAGCTACGCTGAGACCTGGCAGGACGACCACAGCGTCGCCGCGCCGACGATACGGCGGCTGGCCGCAGCGGGTACCACGGCCACGCAGGTGTGGGCCGACTATGGCTGGCCGTTGATCGACGACACGGTGCTGGCTACCGGCGGCTATCCCGCCTGGCGCCTGTTCGACCCCTGGCCGCGCCTGGCCGCGTGGGGTGAGCAGGACGGGATCGACCAGGCAACGTGGTACGGGCAGGACGGCGTGCCGGGGATCGGGCGGGCGGACTTCTGGGGCCAGGATTCCGTCTTCGATGTGGCGCGGCGCTTCGGTCTGGCCACGGGTTGGCTGGGAGCGGACGAGCGCCGCCCGCTGCATCTGAACCAGGCGGCGCTGACCGTCGTGCAAACCCTGGGACCGCCCGTGAGGTGGGAGACCGCGCTGGCGATGATGTTGGACCGCCTTGCGCGCGAACACCGTGGCTTCCTGCTCTACGTCGACCTCGCGCCGCCGCCCGCGCCGCAGGGCGAACAGGAAACGAGCCCTGCCGCCGTGGGCGGACGCTACCAGCAGACCGTGTCCCTGTACGACGCCTTCGCCGCCACCCTCGTACGCCGGCTCGCGGCGGACCGTCTGACGCGGTCCACGGCGCTCGTGCTGACGGCGGGCGAGGCGCAGGCCGGGCACACCAACGCCGCGAACTACTATGGGCTCGGCGTGACGGGGCGCGGTACCAGTCTGCACGTTCCTCTTATACTGGATGGACCGGGGATCGCGCGCGGACGGCGTTGGGATCGTCCTGTGGACGCCGACGTGATCGCGCCGACCGTGACGGCGCTGCTGGGCCTGCCGCCGCCGGCGGACGCGCGCGCCGCCGCGCTACCGCTCGTCCCTTCGGTGGCAGCGTCCGCTCTCACCGGTATGCGCTACGTTGTCGCGGCGAATATCCACCGGGCGCCCGTCGGCGTGCGAGGTCGTCATACACACCAGACTCTCGCGGTGGCGCCATGATGGGCGAGCGACGATTCGGGTGGGCGATGCTAGGCGCCTTCGCGTGGCGGCAGCGGCGCGGCGGGCCAGCGCGCACGGCGCTCGCGCTGGCCGCGCCCGCGCTGGCCGTGCTCGGCTTCGCGCTGGCCGACACGATCGCCACCAACGCGGCGCTGGTGACGGGGCGCGACCTGGCCGGGCAGCGCCCGGGGGTGTATGACCTGCTGGCGCGCCCGCGCGGCGATGTGTCCGCGGTGGAGCGGGCGTCGCGACTGGTGGCGCCCAACGAACTGCGCTGGGGCGTCGGCGTCACCATCGCCCAGTGGCAGGCGATCGCGCATCTGCCGGATGTCGAGGTGGCCGCCCCCGTCGCCCCCGCCGGGACGCTGGCGCTGGGCATGACCGCTACGGCCGCACGCCGCGCGGCGGTCGTAGATGTCACAGTGGCGGGCATCGATCCCACGGCCGAAACACGCCTGGCGCGCCTGGACACGGCGCTCATCTCCGGCACGCTCCTGCCGGCGGCCATCCCGACGCGCGACTGGCTGACCCCGCCCTTCCTGCTGGTGGCGACCTCGGCCACCGGTCCACCCGGACACGGCGTGCGGACGGCGCGCCCAGACACCGCCGACCTGCTCCACCTGCCCGCTCCAGGTACGATGGGGGGCGGGCTGCTGCCGCCGCCGGTCGATCGCTACACGCCGGTCGATCCCCTCTCGCCTGGCGCGATGCCCCTGGTCGAGCGGTCCGGCGCCGCGGGACTACCATGGCTGCCGCGTACGGCGACGTCATGGCTGAGCATCGGGAGCCCGGCCGGCGGCGTCGCCGGCGCGATCGACCCCGCGCGTTTGCCGCTCGGCGATCCGCGCCTGGACCCGCTGCCCTTCGCCCTCTACGGCCGCACGCCGGGTCCGCCCAGCCAGGTCACGAGCCCCATGCTGCTGACGGACGTGCGCGCCGTCTGCCGCCTGCTCGGCGACGGGTGCATCGGCGCGGTGCGCGTGCGCGTCGCCGCGCCGACAGGAATCACAGGAATCAACGGTCGGCGCGCGGCGGTCGTCGCCGCGGTCGCGCGCGCGATCGAGCGGCGAACAGGCCTGTGGGTGGATGTGACCTACGGCGCGGCGGGACGCACGATCCATGTCGTGAACGCGGACGGGGATCAGGGGGGTGGCGGGACAGAGATGTGGCTGGCCGAGGGCGCGACGCTGGCGATTAGCCGCGGCGTCAACGCCATCAACCTGCTGCTCTTCGGCCTGATCGGCGCCGTCGCCGCCCTGTCCATCGTGTCCGGCGCGGTGGTGACGGCGCTGCGGCGCGCTCCCGAGCGCGAGATTTTGCTCCACAACGGCTGGAGCGGGGGCGCGCTACGGCGGCTGACCCTGGCCGACACCGCCCTGGTCGGCGGCGGTGCCGGGCTGCTCGCCCTGCTAGTACTGGCCGCGACGCTGATCGCCGGGTGGACCGCGCCGGCGCCCGCCCTGTGGGCCGTCTTGCCGCTCACCATCGTCGCGTATGCGCTGGGCGCGGCGCTCGGCCATGCCCTCGCGCGGATCGACCGGGTCATCGGCGACGGCAGGGCGCGGGCCGGCGATAGCCGCTTCCTGCCGTGGTGGCTGATCCTGGCCCTGCGCAACGGGTGGCGGCGTCCCCTGCGAGCCGCCCTCGCCATCCTGACCGCCGCCGCCGCCGCCACCGTGTTCACGATCCTGCTGCTGGGCGTCACCACCCTGCACGGTCTCCTCTCCGTCACGGTACTGGGTCAGGGCATCGCCGTCGAGCTGGCGCCCTATCACGCGGGGCTGGCCGCCATCGCGGTCGCGCTCACGCTCGTCACCCTGGCCGACCTGGCGACGCAGGGCGTGCGCGAGCGTCGCGTCGAACTGGGGACGCTGCGCGCGCTGGGCTTCTCGGCGCGCGCCGTCCTGCGCCTCGTCGTCGTCGAGGCTGGACTGGCGGCGTCCATCGGAAGCCTGCTGGGCGTAGCGGCGACGACGCTGGTGGTGGTGTGGGTCTACGGCGCCGTGATCGACCGCGCGCTGCTGGGTCCCGCCGTCATGGCGTCGTGCGGCGCGGCTGTCGCGCTCTGCATCGCCGCCACCATCGTACCCGCCGCACGGGCGACGCGCATCACACCGGCCGAGGCGCAACGCGATGAATAGGCCGGCGGGGGCGGATAAGCCCGGTATGGATAGATCGAGCGACGGGAATACGGTCGCCCTGTTGCGGGGGGCGTCCCTGACCTATGCGACGGCAGGCGGCCCGCTGGCGGTACTGCGGGGCGTCGACCTACGGCTGGCGCGCGGCGAGAGTATCGCGTTGATCGGGCCGTCCGGGAGCGGCAAGACCACGCTGCTGAACGTGCTGGCCGCGCGGCTGCGCGTCGACGCGGGGCGTGTGACGCTGCTAGGGCGTGATCCGTCCGCGCTCGACGACGATGCGCGCGCCGCGCTGCGCCGCGAGATTGGCATGGTGGACCAGGGACATCGGTTGATCGACAGCTTGACCGTACGCGAGAACACGCTGGTCCCTCTGGCCGGGCTGCCACGCACGCCTGCACTGCTGGCGCGCGTCGACTGGCTGCTTGACGAGCTTCGCTTGACGGGGCGGGCGCCGGCTCGTCCCGGCCGCCTGTCCGGCGGCGAGCGGCAACGGGTGTCGATCGCCCGCGCGCTGGCGCCGGCGGCGGCGCTGCTGCTGGCCGACGAGCCGACAGGCCAGCAGGACGGCGCCGGCGCCGCGGCCATCGCCGGCCTGCTGCTGCGCCACGCCGCCGAAGGCGCGGCCGTCGTCCTGGCCACGCACGACCTCGCCCTCGCCGCGCGCGCGTCCCGCGCCTACCGGCTGGCGGATGGGCGGCTCATACCCGTCGCGATCCGGCGCGCTGCCGTGACTGACGATGGGGTGGTCACGTTCGATGTGGTTGATGTCGCGGATGTGGATGTGGCGGAGGCCGCGCGACCCGACGCGCAAGGGACCGATGACGTGTCGCCCGGCGCGGTCTTGCTGGCTCCGCCGCCCCGGCCACGATGGAAGCGCGGTAGGATAGCAAGCGGCCTGGCGCGGCTAGGCGCGGGGGCGCTGGTGGCGGCTGTCCTCGGCGCCGGCGGGGGCGCCGCCATCCACGGCTACCTGCTGTCGCGCCAGCAACAGGCCGATGCGCGGGCTGCCGCCCGCGCGCTGGACCTGGAGCAGCAAGCCGGACTGCGCAACGCCGAGTGGCCGCAATTCCTGCACGATCCGACGCATAGTGGGTACAGCGGGCAGGGCTCGGCCGCCCTTGTCTTGCGGGGACGCCGCGCGTGGGTCCGCCCGGTCGTCGGGCCGGTCATCGCCTCGCCGGTCGTCGCGGGCGGCGTCGTCTACATCGGCGGGACCGACGGCTACCTGCACGCCCTCGATGCGCGCGACGGCCGGGAGTTGTGGCGCTTCGGCGTCGGCGCGGAGTTGGTCAACACTACCCCGGCCGTGCATGGCGACCTGGTGTACACGGGCGCCAGTGGCGGCGCGTTCTTCGCGCTTGACCGGCGCACGGGTCGGCCGCGCTGGAGCGCCGCGCTGCGCGCCGAGCCGACCGCCCCGCCGGTCGTCGCGGGCGGGCTGGCGCTGGTCGTGGCTGGCCCGGCCACGCTGCAGGCGCTGGACGCGGCTAACGGGCGGCTACGCTGGCTGGCCCACCCGCCACGCGTGCTCGATCTCGGCTACCCGACCGAGAGCGCCGCGACCGTGCGCGACGGCACAGTGTACGAGGACTTCAGCGGCTCCGATACCGTCGTAGCGCTGCGGTTGAGCGACGGGCGCCTACTCTGGCAGTTCGGCCCGGTGGGCGATCGGCTCGGCGCCGCTCCCGCCGTCGACGCGACGACGCTCTACGCCCCGACCGAGTCGGGCACGATCATCGCGGTGGACCGTGCGCGGCACAGGCTGCGCTGGTACCGCGCGCTGCCACCGGGACATGCGCAGGGCGTTTCGGCCGCGCCGGTGCGGACCGGCGCGCTGCTGCTCGTGCCCGACCAGGACGGCCGGCTCTACGCGCTGGATAGCGCGACCGGCGGCATTCGCTGGCGCGCCACGACCGGCGCGGCGTTGTTGGGGTCGCCGGCCGTGTCCGACGACATCGCCTACCAACCGTCCACCGACGGCCTGCTCTACGCCGTCGACACGCGCGACGGCCGGGTGCGCTGGACGCTGCCGATCGGCCAGTCGCGCGGCACGCCCGCGCTGGCCGATCGGCGCCTGTACGCCTCCTCACTCGGCCTTGACGGCGTCCCCGGCCGCGGCGCCATCATCGCCGTGCGCTGAGTTTTGCCGATCGATTAGCACTGCTACGATTATTATGGCGGACCGCCCCCAAAACCCCTATACTGTACCTGGAACGCTGATAACGTGCGCCTGAATGGCCGTCGACGCCTCCCTATATGCGTCGCGCCCTCGTGCTTTGTGGGTTGTCATGCGCCGTTCGCCGTCTTTCATCAGGAGGTGCGTGCTTGTAGCTGAGGCGTCCCCGGCGACCTGTCCGCATAACCTATTCCCCCCTGCCACCCATCATGCGCGAACGCAAAGACCGCTCGAGCCGCCACCGTCGGGTGGCGGCAAGCCTTGTAGCGCGTAGCCGCCGGTCACGAGGCATGGATCGCATCGCGTCCGTACGCCGGTGTGATTGAGGGCCGGCCAGCATGGATATGGCGCCGTGTTGCGGCGTCTTCGGCGATGACAAAGGGATAGTACAGATGGCACACAATCGTGAGCAGTCACGGGGAAACGACGCACAGCCCCCGCCCTCCAGCAGTACCGGTACCACCGGTAGCGGGACCGGTCGCACGAACTCGATGGGCCGCCGGCCGCGCCTGAGCCGGCCCCGCGTGAAAGGGCGCCTTGCCCGGTTCCTCATCCCCCTGCTCCTCGTCGCGTTTGGGTTGCCGCTGACGGTGCATGCCGTCGGCGACGCGAGTCGCAACCCGCATCCGACGGCGAGCAACAACTACAATGACGTGCAAGATCTGCTGCGCGTGCATAAGAGCGGGACACGCATACGCCCCAACATCGCCTCGGGCAGCGATACGATCAGCGGCCGCGTGACCGACGCCTCGACCGGGGCCGGGATCAGCGGCGTGACCGTGTACCTGTCCGACGTGCCCTCGCCGTGCAACAACAGCATTAGCGCCGGCGCCTGCGCGCCGGCGATGCAGACGACCACGACCGACAGCAGCGGCGCCTACTCGTTCACCGGCATCGGCAACGGCAGCTATAACCTCGCGGCCAGCCGCCTCACCGCTGGCAGTACCATGTATCCGCAGACCGCGCCCGGCGTGGTCCCCACCACCAACAGCAACCAGCAAGGCGTCAGCCTCAACCTCACCGTGAGCGGCAATACGACGGCCAACTTCGTGCTGCGGCCGTTCGCGGCCCCCGGCAGCCGCACGGTGCCGAGCGGCCACGCCAAAAACCTGATCGTGGTGGACTTCGACGAGACTTATGCCAAGAGTTGGTTCGGCGACTCTAACCTCACCAGCCTATCCACCAACGTGAATACCTTCGCCAACGGCGGCGTGAACAACACCAACGGCTTCGCCACCTACGGCTGGTCGCCCGTCGACCACTACTCCATCGCCACCGGCCAGTATCCCTACTGGCGGTTTTGGGATCCCTGGCCCAATAATCTGTGCAACTGGGCCACCTCGGGCAACGGCGGGGCCGATTGCGGCATCGACACCAACAAGTTCTATTGCAGCGGCTCCTGCGTGCCCGAAGCGTGGGGCCAGATGTCGATGTTCGACGTGGCCAAAGCCTACGGCATGAGCACGGCCGTCATCGGCGGCTCGGACTACCCGACCGGCCACATCAACAACGCCAACGTCGATTCGATCCAGCTCGGGTCCAACTCGCAGTGTCCCAGCGCCGGCTCGTCCTGCCAGTGGGAAACCGAGGCCGAAAACTGGATCACCGGCACGGGCGGTCCCAACAGCAACGGCTTCCTGCTCTACATGCCGGTGACGCCGGCCGAGGGCAGCACGCCGGAGAGCGCCAGCCCCGACGCCTCGGGCAGCGCCTATCAGACCGCGCAACAGCGCGACGACCAGGTGTTCGGCGACTTCCGCGGCTGGCTCAGCAGCAACGGCTATCTCGCCAACACCGATATCGTGCTGGTCGCCGATGAGGCGGAGAACGACCACACCAGCTACGACAACTTCTACGGGACCAACACGACCAAGAACGTGCCGGTCGTCTTCGGCGGCCCGGACTATTCCACCGGCCAGCATCCCACCAATCTAATCCACCTCGACGACGTCGCGGCCACGTCGCTCGGCGGCCTCTGCTTGCCAGCGCCGGCCGGTGACCGCGGGACGGTGCAGACCTCCTACTTGAAAGCGCCGTGCGCGAGCGGCGGCCCCACCGCCACGCCGCCCGCGGCCACCAATACGCCCGTGCCAGTCGCGGCCACCAATACGCCCGTGCCAGTCGCGGCCACCAATACGCCCGTGCCAGTCGCAACCAGCACGCCGGTTCAGGCGACGAACACGCCGGCGCCGGGCGCGACAGCGACCAATACGCCGGTGCCCGCGGCCACGAATACCCCGACGTCGGGCGCAAACTGCACCAGCGACAACGTGTGCCTCACCAGCTTCACCGCCAGCGCCAACTCGGTCCCCGTCAACACCAACGTGACCCTGACCGCCAACACCAGCACCAATGTCGGCCCCACCCCCTACTACATCCTCATCGTGGACGAGACGGGGGCGATCCTGACCAGCTGTAGCAGCGGCCTGAGCTGCACGGCGACGGTGACCTCGGCCGTGGTGGCGACGCACCAGTACACGGCCTACCTGAGCGGGAGCTCGACGAGCAACTCGGCCAACGCGCGGTCGAGTACGGTGAGCGCGAGTTGGACCAGCGCGAGCGCGACGGCGACGCCGACCAAGCCGTCGCTGCCCATCGCCACGCCGACCAAGCCATCGTTGCCCACCGCCACCAATACGCCGGCCCCGGGCGCGACCAACACCCCGACCAACACCCCGACGAACACGCCGCGCCCAGTCCCGACCAATACGCCGGCCCCGACGGGCAACATCGTGGTCAACCCCGGCTTCGAGAGCGGCCCCGGCGTGGGCTGGTCCGAGTACTCCAGCGGCGGCTACGAGGTGATCGACACGTACCGGCCCCACGCGGGCTCGTACAGCGCCGACGAGTGCAACTACAACAATTGCACCGACTACGTACAGCAGCAGTTGACAATACCGAGCAACGCCAGCCTGCGCTACTGGTGGTACATGACCAGTTCGGAGGGCTCGACCACAGCGTACGACTACCTGAAGGTGCAGGTGTACAGCACATCCGGCACGTTGCTGGGCACGCTGCGCACATGGAGCAACACGAGCACGCGCAACGCGTGGTTGCAGGACACACTGAGCCTGGTCGCGTACGCCGGCCAGACCGTCGTGCTGCGCTTCACCACGACAACCGACTACACCATGCCGACCAACTTCTTCATTGACGACGTATCCGTACCATAAGTCTGCGAGAGGGGGACGAAAGCATCATCTCGATACGCGGCGGAGCCGGCTAGCTAGGTGGCTAGCCGGCCTTGCTGCCTTTATCTATCTATACCGGTCCGTCCATCCGGTCCGTGAATCGCAGCGATCCGTCAACGCAGCAGTGGCACGTTAGGGTTGCTACCCTACAGCGACACTTTGCCGCTTGTCCACTACAGGCGCGTCAGGGTTGACACATCGAGCCACTACATGTAGTGGTCGCGGAGCTGAAAAAGCCGGAAGTGTCGCTGTAGGGGCTACCAGCCTGTTGAAAAACCCCTCCCTTGACGTGTCTGGCTAGCCTTCGTCGATCGAGCCTCGCACGTAAACATGCTAAAGGCATGGTTTCAAGATCATTATGGTTGCTGATAGCATACAGCGTGAGGCTACTAAGGAGTCGGCGACAGAGGTACCACCACACGGAAGTGTGCTCATGCGACCCTCCCCGTTTGTGGGGGCGCGGGGCGGGCGGGGAAGGGGAGGAGACGGCCATGATCGCGCGTCCGACCACGCGGCGGTGTCGTCGTGACCGTCCGCGCGTGGGGCGGGACGGGATAGCGCAACAACTCGTCCATGGTCCACGCATGGTCGGCCAGCCCAGCGGCCATCGCTGGCGTCCGCTCCTGCCATTTGCGCCCCCCGATGGTGCGCACGCGCAGGCTCTCGTGGGTCCAGCAAAAGTTGTAGGCGCAGCCGACGAGCCACATGCCGCTCTCCACAAGGGCCGTCCCGTGCGCCAGGCCCCGGCCTCGTCGGACCAGCGGCGAGAGATGCGTGCGGAAGGTGGCGTTCAGACGCTCGATATAGGCGGTGTTGATGACCGTGCCACTGCGTGTTGCCGCGATGACGCGGGTGACGGCGTCCTCCGTGCCGACGACCACGCGCCGCGTGATCTCCGCCAGCCGTCGCCCCTGGCGGCTCTTGACCACCTGGGCGAGCAAGAAGCCCTCGGGCAGCACCAGCCGGGGGCGGCCGCGTTTGCCCGTGCAGACCGGTGCCCGGAAGACCGTCCGCGCCGCGCCGACGTAGGCGGCGAACCCATCCACGCACAGGAGGAGGGCGCGGCTGGCCGCGCAGGCGCGCACCCGCTCCAGCAGTCGCGTCACCAACGCCCCGTCGCGCGTCCGGCCAACCACCCCGCCGAGCCACAGGCGCGAGGGCAGGGCGACGGCCATAGCTTGCCACACGACCCCGCCGCGCACCTTGACGCGGATCTCGTCGGCCTGGACGTGGCCCACCTCGACCTGCCCGGCCTCGACCAGATGGCTGTGCAGCGCGGCGCAGTGGCCGCCCGCGCGGTGCAGCCACGCCGTGACCGTGCGCTCGTCCAGCTCGAACGCGGCCACGATGGCTTGTGGGGGGCAGCCATGCGCCAGCAGGACCAACACGGCGGTCATCCGCCAGGCCTCCTTGTGCAGGCGATAGTAGGGCGTCCCACGCGTCGCGCTAAACGTGTCGCCACAGGTGTGGCAGCGGTAGCGCCGCTTTGTCCGACTGTGAATGCCGATGTTGCCCGCGCCGACCCGCCCCTTGTCGGGACAGGTCTCCGTGGCGCAAAATACGGTGGACGGGTCCAGGCGGCCTGCGCTCCTGGCCATGTGGATCGGACACGGCTACCGATAGCATGCCCTATGTGGCCCGTCCCTGTCACCCTCGCCTCGCTCCACACTTTAGTGGGGTTGTACCTCGCGACGGACAGGCAGAGGTTTTTCAACAGGCTGCTACCCCCTACAGCGACACTTCCGGCTTTTTCAGCTCCGCGACCACTACATGTAGTGGCTCGATGTGTCAACCCTGACGCGCCTGTAGTGGACAAGCGGCAAAGTGTCGCTGTAGGGTACCTAGTGCAGGATCAGGGGACATAGTTTGATTTGACGCGCGGTCTATCTGGCCGCAGTCGCCCTGGTTTGCCATGCGACCGCAGTCGCAGGCTTGGCGCTAATCCAACAATGTCGTCTGAAACAGCACTAGCGGCGCTCAAGGCCTGTCATGCACGAGCAAACCGGCTCCTGCGTAGTTTAGGTCACGGGCGTATTAACCTTTGGTGCTAGTGGCATGCTGTCACAAGCTGAACGGGGCGATGGAGCGATGGATGCGCCCCTGCGCGTCGAGCGGGAGGCCCTCCCATTGCACAAGGATATTGAACAAGGCCACAGTGCAGGCCAGGCGCATGGTAAAGTAGCGCCAGGTGCGGTGGGCGGCTTTCTTACTGTGACAAATCTGCGTGAGCATCGAGAAGGTGGTCTCGATGAGCATGCGGTCGTTCCAGGTACCGCGCGGGCAGACCTTCATGTTGGACGGATTGCCCTCCTTGCGCCCGAACGTGGTGTCGGCGAACACGATCATCTGCTCGGCGAAGCGGGTGACGAGGGGGTGGAAAGTGCTGTCGTGGGCGTTGGCCGTATCCGCGCCCCAGGCACACACCAAGCCCCACTTGTTGAGGACCACGCCGAGCTTGCCCCCGACGATCCAACGGTGGTTAGACACACCCTTACGCCCGATGCGCGCGAGCCGACGCCGGCGCTGCTCCCGGTACGGATGGGTCAACTCCACGCCGTAGCTGTCGGCGACGCCGCAGATGGTCGGCTCCGTCAGGAAGCGATTGGCCCAGTCCTGGTGTGTCGCGAACAGGCGGAACAGGCGCGTGCGCTCGGGCAAGTGGGGGAACAGCGGGCGATAGTCCCGCTCCAGCCAGCGGTAGAAGGCCCGCTCACCACCCCCTTTGAGCACAAACAGCAGCGACAAGGTCACCACCTCGCTCGGATACAAATGCGCCTGCGGGTGTTTCGGGATGTCTCTCATGGCCTCATCCACACGGTAGAACAGGCCAGTGATAAAATCGACGGTGGACATGGGGTGCTCCTCTCGTCTGGTGTCCTAACACCATCAGAATCGAGGGCTTCCCATGTCCTTGTCAACTAGCACCAAAGGTTATTAATCGGTCCCCGCGCCGCCCACGTTCTCCGTCACGCGCGTCACCTTGACGCGAACCATGGCCCAACTGGCAGCGGTGACCGAGCCGGTCAGGGTATACGCGACCTTGCGGCCCGGCTTGAGATCCTCGGCCTTCCCCATGGCATGGCCAACGACGCCGCCCTGTCCATTGAATAGAGTGGCGGACAGGAATGCGTCGTGCTGCTTGCTGTCGGCATTCATCGCCATGCCCTGCACCCGCACCTGCGTACCGACGGTCAGGCGGGCGACAGGGTGGCCGAGCAACTTGATCTTGGCGAGCAAAGCGGAGGCAGTCTGCGCCGGTGGCGGCGCGGCGGCACCGGCCGGCGACAGCGCCAGCGCGTCAGCGTTACAGGCGCAGGCGATCCCGGCGGCAACCATGGTGCGTAGGTAGAGGGCGCATCGGCTGTATCGAGCTCTCGTCATCGGTTCATTCCTCAGTGGCGGTGGTCGCTGCTGTCGCAGCAGATTCTGTCGCAGCAGATTTTCCCGCCCTGAGCATACCGAGCCGTGTCGGCATCTGTCCAGGGATGTTGTCCCGGTAGGGGGTCTTCGTCCGTTTTGGGGGTTTCTGCATAACCTGTATTACATGCCTCGCCAGGTGATTGGGGATCTCCCGCAGAGTTGGTGAATGCGGTTGAAGCCGTACACTGAGGATAGTACACCTTTGTCCTACTCCTTAATCATCGAGGCCATGTCCACACTCACCAAAGTTCTCCCCTGCCTTAGATATTTTCGTTTGGACGACATTTATAGCGATGGCGATGGAATCACCATCGCCGGTGTAGGATTCCACGCGACGTGCGCCCTGTTCCACTACACCTGCGCCCTTGTTCCGCCGATCCTGCGCCAACCCTACAAAACCGCCTCAGCACGCGTCGCCCGTCGCGGCACGACGCGTGGATTGGCACAGGATCGGTGGGACGTTCTGCAGGATCGGCGCACCTCGCGCGGAACAAGGGCGCATCTCGCGTGGAATAGCCCACCCTCTCACACCTGAGAGTGGCGCATCTCGCGTGGAATCCTACACCCACACGCGCTACGCGGACCACAAAGGCAATCCCATTCTGATCGGTCATCCTGTAAGGCGTCAAATTAGATGAGCCAAACGTCACAGTAGGTGAGCCGCTTGCGTCACATTAAGTGAGCCAACCCGTACGGAGCCCCCCTCCCGGCCCTCCTACCCGTCGTATCCACACTCACAAGACCCCCCATAGGGACGCCGCGGACGCGAGGAGTACGAACATGCCGCGCGCGGATCGGCTCACCTAATCTGACGCACTGCACAGGTTGGCTCACCTAATGTGACGTTTTCCGCTCACCTACTGTGACGTTTCCTGCCGCTGTACGTGTGAAACCCGCTCACCTAATCTGACGCCTTACTACTGGGTAGGAACCCCGGCACAGCATGGCCCCCACCACTGCGCCGGCGCACGCGGGAGCCCGTAGGACTAATAGGCCCTTTCGCAGACGCGCCACAAGGTCGATATAAGGGATATGGACATCTTACTCGTTGAGGACAACCCCGCCGACGCCCGCCTCTTCGCCGAGGCCCTCGCTGAGGTCAATCCCGCCACGCACCTCGCCGTCGCCCCCGACGGCCCCGCCGCCCTCGCCCTCCTCCCGCTTGGACTGCCCACTACCCCCGCCCACCCCTCCCTCATCGTCCTCGACGTCAACCTCCCCGGCCTCTCCGGCCACCAGGTCCTCGCCGCCCTCAAACTCGACCCCGCCCTCCGACGCATCCCCGTCGTCATGCTCTCCACCTCCTCCGCCCCCCAGGATATCGCCGCCGCCCTCGACCGCCACGCCAACGCCTATCTCCTCAAACCCCCCGATCTCGACGCCTTCGTCGCCGCCGTCGCCGCCCTCGACACCTTCTGGCGCACCGCTCTCACCCTCCCTCCTATCTCCTAAGGCGGCCCTCTGCCCCTCGTGTAAGACATCACATTCGCTGAGCCGAACCGCACGGTCATTGAGCCGAAACTGCACCGTCGTTGAGCCATCCGCACGCTGTCCGCTCGGACGCCCTTTTTCATACCTGAAAACGGCTATGCACCGCCGCCTCCCTCCCTTTTTCGCGCCATGACTGTATCGTGGATGGCTCATTTACTGTGCGGTCTTTGCTGGATGGCTCATTTACTGTGCGGTTTCGGCTCAACGATCGTGCGGTTTTTTGCCTGCCTCAGCTGTGCTTTTGGCTCAGTGAATGTGATGTCTTACACCTGTGGCCTCCTCCCCCACGGGAACCCTGGCATACCATGGCCCCCTCCACAGCGCCGGGGCACGGTAGGACGGCCCAGGGCAATTGCATCTAAATTCGCTTTCACGCTATTGTGAGACATATTTATCAGGAATGATGCGACCTATGCGGCCGAGAATCCCGCGATTGGCTCGTATAGACACGCGGCCGCGCTTCTACGTGGGACGAAAAGGTGATGCATGACGCGGTACTGCCGTACGACGGCCTAGATGTGGGCCTCTCAAGGCCCGAAATTTAGATGCGATTGCCCTGCCTGGACCCCCAGAGTGCTGGCGTGCTTGGAGCGGCGTTTCGGTTCCGACCCCGGCCTATCTCACCGACATATGGAGGCGTGCGGCACCCGTCCCGCAGGCGCTCCTTGTCGAGGTTACCTCACCCGGACTGCGCTGATCCGCGACCGCGCCAGCAGCAGCCCCCCCTGACGGAAGAGGATTGACGGCCGGCCCTGCACCGCAAACAGGGGCGCTACATCCGCCCCTGTGACGCCGTCATAACCGACGATCCAGAGGCGGGCGTGACCGGCGGCCAGTCGCCGGGCTACCCCCACATCGGACACCGGGCCTGTGCCGTGAAGCCACGCGGCGTCATCCTGTTGCATGGAGGAGAGGAAATAGGCGTCGCGGAAGGACTGCCACGTCCCCGGCAACCGATACCGCGGCGAGAGTAGCAACGCGGGGCAACGCCGGTCGACGGTATAGTACGCCAGCGCGGCCACCGTGTACGGCGGTGTCACGGCGAGGACATCGCCGGGACGGGCCTGTGCGCAGAGCAGCGCGGCGAGTGCCTGCCACGGCGCACGCGTCGGGCCGTGCGCCAGCGTGGCGAGGTTGATGGCCGCGACGAGGGCCACGCTGCCGAGGGTGGCTGCGCGCGGCAGCCGCGCCAGCCCACGCCCGGCCAGGAGGGCGAGGCCGAAGACGGCGGTTAGCATGGCGCGCGGCGCCCAGACGTGCGCGTGCAGCCCGATCGCGAACAACAGGAGCGCCGGGCCAAGCAGCAAGAGCGCCTCGCGCCACCCTCTACGGAGCGACAGGGCGACGAGCGCCAGGAGGAGTACCTCGACGCCATAGCGCACGCTGTCCTGCCCCGGCAGCGGGAGCCAGTGGCCCGTCCCCGTCCCCTGACGCAGGACATCCAGTCCATCGCCAAGGCTGGCATAGGGGATCCAATCCGTCTGCCCGCGCGCCTGCTGCCGCAGCAGCGACGGGACCCAAGGCAGCCACAGGGCAAGGGCCGCGGCCATGGGCCACAGGGCCAGCGCCCGCGCGCGGACGCTCCCGTCCCACGCGCCGGCATACCGGCGCGCGAGCGCGACGCCGACATACACGACCTGCGCGGCCACGAAAAGGGGCGCCGTGCTTTGCGCATAGAGCAGGATGACGTCGGCAAGCGCGACCATGACGCCCCAGCGGGGGCGGGCCGTTTCGACCCAGCGCACCGCGCACCACGCCGCGCCCAGAGCGACCGTCGCCACCGCGGCGTACGCGCGCGCCTCCTGGCTGTACCAGATGTGGAACGGGTTGACGAGGACGAGCAGCGCCGCCAGGAGGGCCGCCCGCCGTCCGGCCACATCCCGCCCCAAAGCGTAGACGAGCGGGACGGCCAGCGCGCCGAGGAGCGCCGAGGGGAAACGGACGGCGACCTCCGACCGCCCGACTACCCCCATCCATCCATGCAACAGCGTGTAATACAGTGGGGGCGCGGTGTCGTTCTGGGGCAACAAGGTCACGATCGTGCGGACGGGCAACGACGAGTACCAGGCCTGCCAGGCCTCATCGAACCAGAGCGACTGCGCGCCGAGCGCGTGGGCGCGCACGAGCAGCGCGAGCGCGAACAGCACGAGCGGGATCGCCGACCGACGCCCGACGCTGCCCCACCGTGGGTCCGCCGTCCCATCCTGTCCCACGACACGGCGCGCCTGTGCCGTCGGCGTCGTGCGTATCCGCGGCGCGTCACGGCCCCCATCTAGGGGCCGCGACGCCCCGTGGCGACGCTCGCGCCCGAGGGTACCCAGGGCGAGGGCGACCGTCTGTGCGACGCCCCTCATGCCGACCGCCCCCACGCCGTCGACGCCGCTGACGTGGCTAGCGGCGCGGGGACCACCGGCGCCCCGTCCGTCCAGGCCCCCGGTTGGCCGCGCCCGACCGGGGGGCAGCGCCGGCGATAGAGCCCGGACGCCCCGTTCAGGCGGATGCGCAGGAGCTCGCCCACCATGCCGAGGGAGTCCGGGAGTCCGCGCACGCGGCTGTCGGCGTCGTAGTACCAGTCGATGCCCAGTTGCCGCACGGGATAGCCACGTCGGCGCGCCAGGTGCAGGATCTCCACGTCGAAGGCCCAGCCGCGCATGCGCTGCAGGCTAAAGAGGTCGCGCGCGACGGCCCGCCGGAACGCCTTGAAGCCGCACTGCGTGTCCGCGATGCCGGGGACGAGGAGGGCCTGCACGCCGCGGTTGAAGACACGCCCCATCAGGTGTCGCCGCGGCGGCTCGCCGTGGCGCTCCGCGCCGTCCATCTCGCGCGACGCGATGACGATGGGGGCGCCGCCGTCGAGCAGCGCGGTGAACCGCGCGATGCCCTCGACGGGCATCGAGAAGTCGGCGTCACAGAACATCAGGTGCTCCCCGGTCGCCGCGAGCATGCCGGCGCGCACGGCCCAGCCCTTCCCGGCGGCGGGGACGCGCAGCAGGCGCAAGGACGGCATGTGGCGCTGGAACTCCTCTACGACAGCGGCGGTGCGATCGGCGCTGCCGTTCTCGACGACGATCACCTCGGCCTCGCGGTCAAGGGTGCGCAGATACCGGTCGAGGCGCGGCAGGCTGCGTCGCAGGCGGCGCTCCTCGTTGTACGCGGGGATGATCACGCTCAGGCGCGGCTTGGGGGGCGCGGCGCTCGCGTCCTGGGTAGGCGTCGCCGCCGTGTCACTGTAGACGGGGGTCATCGTGCTAGTCATGGTTCTCTCCTTGCGGGACGCCGGCAGGCGAAGCGGGCTGCTGTCGCCCGACCGGGCCTCCCACACTAATGGTGTACAGGCGCCAGTGATAGTCCTCCGACGAGTAGGCGCGGAGGGGGAATTGCGCCGTCAGCCTGGCCCACGGCTCGCCGCTCCGCCACAGCGTCGGGTAGCGCACGTTCACGGCGTCGAGCTGCCCGAGGCCGGTCTTCTGCGGCTCCGGCACCAGGATGGCGTCGACGCGCCCCCGCGGGTGGTTCAGGGCCTGCGTGAAGTCGCGGTCGGACGTGATGACGAGCCGCGCCGGCCGGTGCACGCGCAGGACGATGGGGAAGGCCAGGAACGAGTCGGTCAGCACGGTAAGGCGCGGGTGCGCGTCCAGGTAGGCGACGATCGGGTCGACCTCCGCGAACGTGGCCGGGGTCTCGTAGCGGAAATGCCAGCGCGGCGTCAGCGCGGCGCTGAACGACGCGACATCCCCGGCGGCCAGGGCGGCGAGGCCGAGCGTCCAGGCCGCCCGGCCAGCGCGGCCAGGGGGGACCAGGCGCAGGGCGTAGACCACCGTCAGGAAGCCGAAGGGGACGTAGCTGATGAAGTAGCGCAGCCACCCGTCGCTCTCGCCACGGGACAGGAGCAGCACCTGCAACAGGGGCACCCCCAGCGCCGCAGCGACGAGGATCAGCGCGTCGCGGTGCCGCGCGCCGCGCCCCACCAAGCCGTACCCGAGCAGCGCCAGCGCCCCGAGCGCGACCGGCGGGAACAACAACGTCTGGCGCGCGATGAACGCCAGCGCCCCGCCGAGGCTGCGGGCGGCGGCGAGCGGCGCCCACGCGTAGTGTCCGGTGGCATTCTGCGCCGTGTTGCTGTACGCGCCACGCAGGAAATAGAGCGGGTCATGCATAATCGCCCAGTTGGCGAAGATCCAGGCCGTCGCCGCGTAGGTCAGGGGCGTCAGCCAGAGCAGTAGGAAGCCGCGGACCCACTCCCAGCGCTCCGCCGGCGCCGCGCCCTGATAGGGCGCGCGGCCGAGGGCTAGCGCGGCCATCCCCGCCACCACGACCGCCCAGATGACGGCGTCGTAGCGCGTCAGGAAGCCGACGGCGACCCAGACGCCCGAGGCGAGCAGGTCGGGCACGCTCTCCTCGTGCAGGTAGCCCCACAGCCCGTCCACCGCCGCGACCAGGGCGGCCATCAGGATGAGGTCGGACATGCCGTTCGCGGCGTAGAACGCGATGGCCGGGTTGAGCGCGAATAGGGCGGTGACGGTCCAGCGCAGGCGCCGGGGCAGGCCGACGCGCCGCATCAGGCGGAGCCAGTAGAACACGGTGACGCCGCCGCAGAGCGCGGTCACGAGGTCAGCCGCGATGCCCCGCGTCGCCAGCTCCGGCCACAGCCCTTTGAGCGCGACGAGCGGCAGGGCGAGCATGCTGGGCAGGGGATTCCAGATGAAGCCGATCGCCGCGGGGTGCGGGTCGCGACTGAAGAGCACGTAGTAGGCGTTGGCCAGGTGCGCCAGCGTGTCGCGCATGGCCCCATAGCGGTAGGCCATCCAGACGCCCAGCGCGCTGTAGAGCAGCCAGGCGGCCGCCCCGCCCGCCCACGGCTCGCGGCCGAAGGCGAGGCGCGCCGCCGGCGCGGGCCGGCGAGCGGGCGCGTCCGCCGGTGCGGACGGGGACGGAGACGGAGACGGGGACGGGACGGTGGCCTGCGGCGCGGACGGCTGGTGCGCCCGGGCACGGTCGATGACGAGGCTCATCGGGCAGCGCTCCCGTCCGCCATAGACACGCCGACGGGGGTGGGCGCCGCCAGGGGGGCGAGCGTGCCCCCCGCGCCGGAGATCAGCGCCGGCGACGCCAACCCGTGCTCCGTCTTTTCCCAGTAGGAGGGCCGCGTGATGAGCTGTGCGAGGGCCTTCCACGCCGCGATCGACATGAGCGTCCAGTACAGGGGGGAGAGCGCCGTCCACGCGATGATGTCCCAGACGCGCCGGCGCGCCACGGCCGCCATGTTGGCGTAGGTGAAGGCGAAGTTGCCGACGAACAGGTTGGCCGCCGCTATCATGTAGACCCAGCCGGGGAAGAGGGCCTGCAGGACGCCCACATGCGTGAGATACCACAGCGTGGTCAGGGTCGCATAGACCGGGTTGAGCAGGAGCGTGACCGGCGTCCCGCCGACGATGAGCTGGAACCCGACGAACGCGCGCGTCCCCATGGCCCGCCGCAAGGCAAGCGGGTGGCGCATGTGCACGAGCCAGGTCTGCATGTAGCC
>JAABUX010003418.1_pt1 | contig 21061 bp, 24 predicted proteins | sample 5561851 | NCBI WGS metagenome assembly JAABUX01 (sample SAMN10711883, study PRJNA513361) | rock metagenome | isolation source: Antarctica rocks | place: Antarctica: Victoria Land, Richard Nunatak red sandstone | collected 2016-01-03 | reverse complement strand
CAAACGGCTCCAAATACGCCGCCAATTCTGGTAAGGAGTCCGGTGATCCCTTTGGTAAGGCGAGTGTCTTCATCTTCCTATCGTATCACCAAACTAACAGAGTAGTATTAACGCGATGTGCAAGTATTGTTAAGCCACTAAGCGATCAAATTGCAGATAAGGAGCGTGATCTTGCTGGTTGAAGAAAAAGCACACGGTATGCATCAAAATGTATCGCAACAAGCACGTGCGCAAATGCCAGAGATCACGCGCCCAGACTCGTTTCATCTGACACCGATCTGTCAGTTGTCCGAACACCGTATCGATACGGTAGCGTACTCGTCCCAAGACGGAACTTTGGTAGGTGGAAGCCTTGGGCGAATGCGCTTTACGCAAGGGAGCTTGCAACACACTACCTTTCGTTCGCAAATGCGCTTGCAAATCGGGAAGCCAATAGTTGCGATCCCCCAACACGACCCCTGTTGTCCCTTCCAACAACACAGGCGCAATTTCTCCATCCGACTCATTGGCGGGAGCCAAAAACACGCGTGTCAACAGACCAGGCCAACTCAACTGGGCATGCAGACGAAATCCATAAAAGGTTTGTCGATCCGCATGATCTTTGTCATACCCCGCTTCGCCTCGGAAGCGGACGCACCAGGGAGCACGAGCAAATCGGCACACCGGAACTGGCACGCTGTCTATAATGGACAGACAGGGATCATAGCTGATCATTTCATCGCGCAACCAACACCACAAGCGTTCTTTGATGGCCCACAAATTGGCGGCCTGACGAACAAATGTGGTCCGATGCACCTTTGCCAGTGCAGGGAAAAAGTGCGGATAGTGCTGCCGAAAATAGTCAAAGAGCTTCTTATCTTGGGACAAACCCACGTAACTTCCCACCACTTCCATCGTGATCACTTCGCTGTCCGACAGTTTTGGGGCGGGACCTTTGGCTCGCAGTCGTTGGTCTTTCACAATCATTGGTATCATCTCGTCAATCAAGCAAAAACATGTGATAATAAAGTCGTCCAAGTTCATGAGGCTTCTCCTTGCAAAGATGTTTTGGTCTTCTGAGGATACCTCATGAACTTTTTCTTTGGCAAGTTTACTTGCACATCGCGTTAGTTATTTAGGAGCCACCAATGAGTTGGGGCACTTACATGCCGGAGCCATCTTAGGAGCCAACGTACCCGATATCGGAACCAATGTGCCTAAACATGGGAACCACTCTTCGGGAGCCACTTATGATCAACTATCTGCCTAATCAGCTAATCGGCTCCCCTCCGAAGAAAGCACTTGTTTTCCTACATAGTATGTTTTTCTCATAGGGTCTCCCATTGATATGTTTACTTCACTCTACATTGCGTTGTATCTCCCAAGAGAAAGTACGGCACTCTTTTCTTGAAATTTTTCAGAATTGAGTAGACGTTCCTGTACTATCAGAGATAAATACAGTTAAACACAAACATTCATATACAAATATATACAAACATTTTTAATTGATTTATCATATTAATGATGTTATACTCATTTCGTTTTTAGAGGAAATTGCTCCACCCTGACGGGGCTCGGTTGATCCACGCTACGGATGACGGAATGGTCCACGTGCTTCTTCAAGTGAATGTGACTAGGCTCATTGCCTCGACTGTCTGTGCTTCGCGGGTCGAAAATATGGAGGAATGATCCGTCCTCGCTGTCAACAGAGGCAACAAGATCATCGACTATTGTTTTCGTTGTTTGTCTCCGTTTTGTCACCCTGGAAGGCCGTCTTTTTCGTGCGGTTTGGCGTTGGTGAGAGTCCTTCGCCAAGATCATAAAGTGTTTTTGTCGTGCTTCCTTCGTAGGTTATGTTCTCATCCACTCGTTGGATGTTCGTCTATTCTCCGCCTACTGTTTTTATTCGGTAATGAGCAGGGGCTGTATGTACGGATAAACAGACGAAAGAGAAAATGGATGATCGAGGAGCGTCACTAGTTCTCTGGAAAATGCAAGCTTCGGAAAATTCTCACCTCTCCTACTGTCAAACACCCATTTCACTGGGAGGTACACATGGGCAAGCGAAAAGGATTGAAATACATAGCGGTACAGCGGTTCGACGAACTGATGGCAGATGGACAAAAGCGATCAGAGGCTAAGGCAGAAGCGTATACGCGAGGTGAATCGACCTTTGCCTTCACTGATGGCAAGATTCATGCCTTTGAGACCAGAAATAATTATCAAAAGATCGTGATGCGTTTCATCGACTGGTGTCGAGATGAACACGACGTGCGCGGCCCGGACCAGTTCAACGTGCGTGCCGATGAGCTAGCATCACGCTATCTCGTTGAGCGTATTGAGAAGGGCTACAGTGCCTGGACGTTGCAAACCGAGCGATCAGCATTACGAACCTACTTTGGGAGCCGCACCTTGGCAGGGGAGGTTGTACTCCCGAAGCGCAAACGCGAACACATTATCCGCTCACGACTCTCAGTTGTGCGGGATCGACATTTTCAACCCGCCAACTGGCCGCTACTGGTAAACTTCGTTCTGGCGTGTGGCTTGCGAAGGGAAGAACTACGTGATTTACTTGTGAGCGATATCTTCTCTCGAACAGATGAGCAACTAGTGGTTCACGTGCGTAAAGGGAAAGGTGGCAAGGAGCGTAAAGTACCTGTCTTTCCCGGTCGCGAACAGGCTGTGTTGATTGTGAGAGAGGGTCGGACCGAGGATGAACACATGTTTGAACGGCTCCCAAGTGCGATGGATATTCATGCCTACCGTCGCCGTTTTGCCCAAGAATTGTATGAACACGTCTCTGGTCGCCCCCTCCCTTCGCGTGAAGGACGCCTCCAAGCTGATGACTTTGATCGACAGGCTGCTCAGTATGTCACCAGATGCTTAGGCCATAATCGTGTTGATGTCATCTTTGGACACTACATTCGTTAAGCAAAGATATCTAACAATATGATGTGGCCCAGCTTTTGTGGTCTATCCGCAACTTTCATGCTATAAGAACCATCTTTGAAGGCACTGTATCAGGAGACCAGTTAAGAGACAGAGTTGATCAAAATTAAGTTTTTCTCATGGTACAGCTTAGCACGAAAGTTGCGGATGAACTATTAAAGTGGAGCCACATCAAGATATGCTTTTCCATACGTCATTCTACAATGTTGTTTCTCTACTCCTTTCTCCTATCTCATTTTACATGGATTGGTGCTTTCGATAGATATCTCCCACTAAATTTGACAGGAACCAATCATCGGTAAAATATACAAACTTTTCCTCCATTCCTTGTAAAAGCTGAGCATATTCCTTTCTCATCTGTTGGACAAGTGCGTCCTCTCGTCCTTTTGTTTGTACAGCAATCCTTAATGCTTGTTGATAATATGGTTGTGCCTTTGGATAGTTGCCTGTGAATCCATAAAATCTTCCCAAAGCGAAATAACTAGCTGCAGTATATGGATGGTTTCCTAATAATTTATTGCGAATGGCTACTGCTTCGAGAAGAAACGCTTCTGCCTCCATGAAGCGCTCTTGATGGAACATATGCACTAATGCAAGATCCATGAGTACTTGAGCTTTATCCACATACTCTTGCCCTTCATCCTGATCATAAATTGCCAGTACCTCCAGAAACAGGGATTCTGCCTCTTCAAATTGCTCTTGCACTAGATAGGTCTCCCCCAAACCTTTCAAGCAACGCGCGAAGTTTGCGTGTATTGGCCCTTGCACAGTTCTGTAAATCTCTGTCGCTTTCTGATAGAACGCTCTTGCATCTTCTGGCCGATGCTCCTTCAGAGAAAGGTCTGCAAGCCCCTCAAAGTTATCAGCAAGGGTAATATGATGACTATCAAGCGTTTGTTCGCATATTCTTAGCGATTGCTCAAAGTATGATTTTGCTTCTTTATATCGTTCTTGATCAACATAGAGTCGGGCTAAAGAGCATAAACTCACTGCTACCACTGGATCATCTGGTCCGAGGAGGTGCGTACGCATTTCAAGAGCCTTCTTAAAGAGAGGTTCTGCTTCAGTATATTGTGCCTGCATCCAATGCAGTTCACCTAGATTATTCAGGCTCGTTGCTCTGTTCAAACTGACCTGTTCATGATTCTGTTCGATTACAGCTTGTAAAAGCAGTTCAGCTTCCTGATAACGACCTTGATTAAAATAGAGGATACCGAGTGCATTCACACTGGCTTGTCGAAGAGGATGTTCCGGTTCGAGTGTGCTAGTGAGGTTCAGTGCCCGTAAAAGAAGAGGCTCACTCTTGCTGTTTTGTCCTGTTTCGCCAAGATATTCCCCAACCCAGATGAGTAGCCTTACTGCGTCCGGAGAACGTAGTTGATAGTCTTCAATCAAAGAAAGAGCGGATTGCGCTTGAGCAACATAGCGTTGAAAGCGCGACCAATTTGTAGAGTCCAAAGGAGGAAGGATATGACTTACCACATTGACTGCATATGCTGCCCAGCTGATTTGGCCTCCTTTTTCCGTTATCTCTTCCTTGAGAATAATTTGAACTAATCGATGCAAACTCAATGTTTTCTCATTCATATCACGACGAACAAGAGAGTATCTCCGTAAGGCACCAATCGCTTCATCAAATAGGTGTGGATCAGCTACTACAGAACGAAGGGGAGGTTCAAGGAGAAAGGCACCTTGAGTGATCATCTCTTCTGGAATATTTTCGGCATGAAGAAATGCATACAGTCGCAGTAATTCGACTGCTGCAGAATTCATTTCGTGAACCTTCTCAAATGTGAGAGATAATGCAGTTGCCAGAGAGAGTTCATGCATTGTACTGCTCCACCCACGCCGATTTAGAAATTCAGCACGCCGGGATCGATACCTATCGAGATAGTCACCAAAAGTACACAAAACCTCCTCAATATAGGCACCAGCCTGATCAAGTGCAAGGGATAAGCCACCCAACTCTTCCACAATATCCCCTGCTTCCCGCAGGTGCTCTCTCCTCGCCTCGTCAAGCCCATGTTCCTTCGTAGTACATTGCGTTCTTCGGAGCAGAAAAGCTGTTCCCTCTTCGGGATTCATTGAAGGAATTTCTACGCTCTGAGTAATAAAATTGGTCGGAGGAAGTAGTGTCGTTAGGAGGATGTGACCATTACAATTTTGAGGAAGAAGATTGGATAGTTCTTTCATATTCTCAACATTGTCAAAAATAATAAGCCAGTTTGTATTCTGCTGAAACCATTGCTTGACTGCATGTACCAGAAGAAAAGTATCTGATTCATGCCTTTGAGGAAGATCTAGTATCTGCGAGATGTGGCGTATTTCTTGTAACGCGGCTTCAACTGAGATCCAAAACAGGTATTGATAGTCTCGCTTGAAGCGATAGGCGTACTCAGCAGCAATGTGGGTCTTTCCTACACCAGCCAACCCAGTGATTGCCAAGACCGATAGACCAGCACAGCCAGCATTAAGCTTGTCATGGATCTCCTTCAATATGGACTCGCGTCCTGTAAAGAATGGATCACGAGGGTAGGACAGTTTGTGGTAAGAAGGAGGTTGTTCATGAACGGACGGTAGAGCTGATTTCTCTTCCCTGACAATTGAACCCTGAGATAGATTATCTTGCTCTATACCCTCTTCGCTCCCTGAATACAAGCCTAGCTCTTTAATGGACATTTTAAGATGCTCCACAAGCCTCTCACGTTGGTGAAACTGAGGCAATACAATACCTCGTTCCCAATCGCTGATCATTGACTGGGTTACGCCGAGTATATCTGCTAACTGTTTTTGCGTCCATCCTTGAAGTTCTCGAGCTTTCTTCAAGTTGTTCTTTGGCGTCCTCTTTGGGCTATGAGCCATCGTTGATTTCTCCGCGAGATATCGAATGCTCCTCATCTCCACTTTCTTAACGAAGTTATTATATATCGCTTGCCTATATGAACACAAGACCTTGTGTGAAATGAAAAGCACAAGGAAATTAAGCTCACAATAAAAGACATATATATCTCGTATATTTTTGGATATTCATAATTCATTCTATACGTTAAAATTCTTTTGTGACTAAGAGATAGCTGAAAACATTCATGAAAATGCAAAATGACTAGCATCTCTATAAGCAACTATTTCTCTGATCGCAATCTTCTCGAACGGCGAAGAAGTTCTCACCTTACCGTAAAAAAAGGAGCAGTATATATGCAATCGGATCATAACATTTCGCGTCAACAACTTTTACTTACTATTCCGCAGGTCGCTAAGACTCTAGGACTTTCGCGTGCGATGGTCTACTCACTCATTGCAAAAGGAGAAGGGCCGCCTGTCATCCACTTTGGAAGAGCGGTTCGAGTGTCTGTCGCATCATTACGTAAATGGATCGAGGAGCAAGAGCAGCAATCAAGCTAACTTTGCCTTGCCTTGGTACATCCTGTCCTCCTTATGTCGTTATGGGTAAGTATGCCAAAGCTATTCGCTCTAGTACGAACCGATAGAGTTCAAAATCTCTACAAATTCTAGTAATGAAAGGAAAATTCATGTTAACACCGTTTTCTTCATATTCCAACGACGCTCAGCACCTCCTCATTCAAGAGATGCAGGCGGAACAGCAAGCACTCTCTGTATTGCGTGGAACTACGTTTACTGAATGCCTCAAGCTGAACATCCTGACTCCTGCGCTGGAAGTCTTAACATCAAAAGGAACGACGATTTCTATTCGTGGTGCCGACATTTACGATAGTCACACCTGGAAGAAATTTCTAGTAATCAGTAATCAAGAAGAAGTCTTGTATCAATTGACAGAAGTTGGCGAACGATTGACAAAGCAATACAAGAGCTGGTTACTCAATGAACATACGGCGCGCTATCGTGAACTCTCAACGGAGGCTGACCTTGCATGGTTTGAACGCGTTGTCATGTTGGCAGTGACTCGCCATATTATGGAATACAAATACGAGGTCTATGTAACGCAGGGAAAAAAGACCTTTGCCGATCCTCGAATAGCTTTAGAGATGGGCAACCTGCTTCTGCTCAACCGGATAGCCAAAGAATCCGCACGTATGGTACATCACATTGTGAAGGAGCCAGCACAGGCACGCTCGATTATTCAGCAGTTTTACGAGGAAAACTATCGCCAGATGCATAACCGGGCACTGATCTCGGGTGAGCAACTTCCATCGTTGCCAGCCGAAACGCTACCAGCATCAGCCCTCCAATTAAATGAAGGGGAAGAAGCACATGAGTGAATCCGACACCATATCATTCGAGTATGATGCTCTCACTCCAGAAATACGACAGTTCGCTCAACAGAAGGCTGACGAGACACATGGCTTGCTCAAACGAACAGCCGAACACGTCCTGCAGATTGGGCAGAACCTCAAAGCGGTCAAGGAGAAATTGCCTCATGGGCAATTTCTTCCATGGATCGAAAAGGAGTTTGAAATGTCACGCTGGACAGCGCGTAACTTCATTCGCGTAGCTGACAAGCTGGAAGACAAATGGAGAAACTTTCACCATTTGCCAGTAAGCGTCCTCTACGAGCTAGCCTCCCCATCTGTCTCTCAGGAGGTGCTGACCCAAGTCCAGGTAGGGCAGGTTCCTCCTACAGTAGAAGCGATTAGAGAAGCAAGGGAAGCTGAACGTCGTGCTAGAGATGCAGAGCAAAAAGCTCTTGCGGAGGTAACCGATGTTCAGCACCAGTTTACTAATCTCAGCCAGGAGGTTCAAACGAAACAAGGAATGATAGAACGACTCACCCATGAGATAACATTGCTCCAAGAGCGCATAACAGAACTTTCCTCCTCAGCAGTAGAGATCAGGGAAGTAGAAAAACTTGTCGTACCACCAGAAGTAACAGAGCAAATGGAACGGTTGCAACAACAAGCAGCTGTGTTGAGCCAGCAGCGCGATGTACTCAGCCGACAAGGAGAACAGCTCAAGGAAGAAATCAGGGCAACCGCACGAAAAAGTGATGAAGGAGAGCAGGAGCGTCGTATCCGTCTCAATTGGTATAAGGTGACCAACGAATTCAGAATAAGCATAGTGAAACTGCTCTCTCAATGGCCCTCACCTCTGGATACACAGGTCTTTGAGGCTGATGATTGGACGCGACTATCTCAGATAAAAGAACTAGCGCAACGCTTCCTTGAGGAGTGTGCCCAGTTAAAACAAAATGGAGCAAGAGTTGTTGAGAGTACGGCAGCACATTCTAAACAGAGGAAAAGCGAAGAGACGTTATAACACTCTACATGCATATCAACGAGGAGAGACCACATAATGGCTGAACAGAGACAGCGTCGCCTGCACAATTTCGCCTCACTCAGGTGGTATGAGGAAGGCATTCGGTTTGTCTTCACGTTCGCCGCCAAGACGTCCGAGGTACTTCTAGCCGCAGGCTTAACCGTAAGTACCGCCAATTTTCTCACAGATGGAAAAACAATGGAAAATAATAACTTGGCAACTACATGGGCCTGGGCCCAAGCACTAGCAATTGATAGTAGCCTGGGGGTAACCTTCTACTATGTCTTTATGAGTATCAAACAGCGCGACTGGGCCAAAGTGTGCTGTTACGGGCTTTTAACATTGCTTCTAGCGGTCGTAGCTGGAACGATTACTAATGTCGATACCTTTAGTCATGCTATTCATATTCCCATTGCAACTGCGATTGCACAGGTTGGTCTTAATGTCAAACTCCTGACTACGTTGCGGGCGATTGCTGTGGTTGGTTTTGTACTGATGAGTCGTCTCAAGGATATGTCCTTTAAGGAACTTTACGAAGCGACTTCTTCTACGACGACTCCACCTCTCCAAACAACCGAATCATCTGAAGAGATGAATAAAACAGCGACACTCCTACGCAATCTTATTGCAGAAGTGCTTGCACAACAAGGAAGCGTCGTCGTTACCGAACAACAAGAGGTATTGCTTCCTTCAGGAAGTCAAGGAACAAAGGAACCATCTCGGAAACCAGTTGATATCTTCACCGAGCAATCTGGAGCAAAGAGTAATCTGGAGGAGCAAGATTTCCCAGAGCAACAAGAAGAAACTGCTGAGAGTCGAGAGTCAAGATTAGCGTCTGCATATCAAGAGCTAGAAGTAGAAGGGAAGCGCGTCTCTGGACGTGCATTAGCGGCTCGTGTTCATGTACGCAGATCCACTTGTAATCAGTGGCTAGCAACACATCATCCGGAGGTCCTAAATGATGAGCTAGAATAGCATCAGGGTGCATGTATGGATCTAGGGGGAAGCAGGATGACAGAACGACAAGATCGCTCCCTCACTCGTTACAACTCGACTTCCTTCCAAAAAGTACTTCTGTTTCGGTGAATACATACTACATGATATGATACAAGTGTCTGCTAGATTAATGGCTGGGCACAAGATAAAAAGGAGTGTCCTTATGGCAAAGCGCGGACATCGAGAAGGTTCGATCTATCGACGTAAAGATGGTCGATGGACAGCCGAAATTTCTCTCGAAGGCGGCAAAAGCAAATTTCTTTATGGGAAAACCAGAAAGGAGGCCCAAGAAAAGTTAAAGACAGCATTATATGAGCAACAGCAAGGGTTACTCATTACTGGGCCACAACAAAAAGTCGGACAGTTTCTCACACAATGGTTAGAGAATGTACATAAACAGAGTGTTCGTCCTCGAACCTATGAACGATATGAAGAGATTATACGACTTCATCTTGTGCCAGGAATTGGGCATCACCAGCTTCAAAAGCTGTCGCCACAACATCTTCAGTTGTTTTATAAGAAGAAATTGGAGGAAGGTCTTTCGACAGCGACAGTCATTAGCTTCCATAACATGCTGCACAAAGCCCTAGAAACTGCCGTTCGTTGGAATATCATGACACGTAACACCTGTGATCTTGTCTCACCTCCCAGGAGAAAGCGTTTTGAGATTCAGCCACTAAGCATGCCGCAAATTCATCAACTCCTCGTAGCAGCATGTGGGCATCGACTCGAAGCCCTGTTTATCCTCGCCTTAGCAACGGCAATGAGACGAGGAGAGCTACTTGCCCTTAAGTGGCAGGATATCGACACTGAGAAAGGGACATTGCAGGTACGACGTATTCTTACGAAAATTCCTGGCAAGCTTCCAGGGAAGGGATTTGAGGAAGGGGAACCAAAGACGGATAAAGGACGACGAAGTATAGTTCTTCCCACTTTCGTCGGAGAGGCTCTCAAGCAACATAGAGTTCGGCAATTGGAGGCAAAGCTGAAAGCAGGGGCGGCCTGGCAAGATCATGACTATGTGTTCTGTACTTCGATTGGAACACATCTTAATCCAACACGAGATGTTCTCGATGTACTCAAGTCCTTACTAGAAAAAGCCGGACTTCCAAACATCCGTTTCCATGATCTCCGTCATAGCTCTGCAACGATGCTTTTTGGCATGAAAGTGCATCCGAAGATTGTCCAGGAACTTTTAGGGCACAGTCAAATCAGTATTACGATGGATATCTACTCACACGTGTTACCAACGATGCAAGAAGAGACAATGAGTAAGATCAATGAGGCCTTTCAGGAATAGATTGATCTTTCCTGTCAATCTTCCTGTCAACACCTCGTAGTAGAAATTATGAACATCGTGAAGTCAGAAGGGAAGCCAATTGAGATACAAGGACAGACGAAGGAGGGTTCGAATCTCTCCATCGGCACCTAGAGGATGATTAGAGGCGTCTCAAGTAAGGCTACAAGCCGTTTGGGGCGTTTTCCATTTTATAGCAAAGCCAACTTACGACAAAACTTACGACAATTAAGAATAGGTCTGTCAGAATGCGTAAGGGCCAAAATAGACAATTTAACAAGAGCAATAAGGATAATGAAAACCTTATTATAGAAATGGCTTCAAAACTAGATGAGGCTGCACAATCTGCCAACAAACGTATTGCAGAAATGGCATCTAAGATTGATAGTATTAAAGCAGAGCTAGAAAGAAGCCGTTTTGAACAGGACATATACAAAATAAAGTTCGATGTTAAAGAATTAACTAAAGATTGCCTAGAGACTATAGATATTCTAAAAAGTTTTGCCACCGAATACAATGTAGCAGAGAATATTTGCTATAAAATCAATAACTTAAGAGTAGATATAGACAATAAATGCAAATATTTATTGTTAGCATTTACTAACTTACAATACTCCTCAGAAGAAACTGCCCAACATGCGTTATCAGCAATAACATCAAGCTATATAGAAGAGATTGATATCCTTTTCTCGAATGTTCTTAATGATTTAAAAAATGTACAAAGTGAGGTCCTACACTTCATAAAAGAGGAGCAAAAATTTCAAATTGAAGAAACTTCTCAGAAATTAAGGGATATGGTAGCAGAGCATAGTAAAATGCTCTTACAGAATTGTTCTCTTATTGCTAATGTAACTAAAGGCTTAAAAGCAGACGAAGGTCTTTTTCGTGAAATTGAAGAAATTAGAGAAATCGTTAACAAAAGAGGAAATTCTCTTGTAGAAGAAACTTTTACTTTGAGAGCTTCAATAGAAAAATTCGGATTATACGAAGCAATTAAGGGGGGAAATTTGCTTCAAATAGCGACCGAAACAAAGAATTATTTGGAAGAAGCTTATGCAAAATTTGAGAACATTCTAAGCAAGACAGAAGTTCTCAAGGATGCTAAGGAGCATCGACAAAAGAAAATAAATGGTATATGGTTTACAGCTTGGTTCTTAATAATGCTTATCATGTATGTAATACAACAGTATTTAGATAAGGAAATACCTTTTGACTCACTACAATTTATTGGATGGTTATTTATATCTGCTATTTCATTGTTTATCTATTTCTCCTCATGTATTCTCTGTACTATACTAATAATAAAATTCTTTTCTAATTTTCCAAATAAAATAGGATTAAAAATCTTAATAATAATTTGTATGGTACTTATATGTATAGTGTTTGCTTTAGTAAACTACGTTTCTTTTTACTTTTTACCGCATAAATTGTTTATACTCTCCTTGCCTATTCTCAAGTCTTTATCACAACCTAATTCTACAATCGTAGTCTTACTAAACTTAGCAACGTTTTTAGGCTTTCTTGCTCTTATCCCTCCAATTATCTGGTACTGCAAGTTTATAAAGAAGCAGATAGATAAGGTATTCAACAGTTAAATTATTAGAGGCGTCTCAAGAGAGAATGTAGGCTACATGAGACGCTCTTTTGTAACGAAATTAACTTACGCCTATCAACAAATTTACTCGTTGAGGGCGTCGTTCATTTTACTAATAGCATCTTGCTGCATTGTCGGCAACACATGCGAATAGATATCCATTGTCATGGTAATGGTACTATGTCCTAAGAATTCTTGTACCACTTTCGGATGCACCCCTTGACTCATAAGAAGAGTCGCAGCCGTATGACGCAGGTCATGAAAACGAATATGTGGGAGACCTGCTTTTTCTAGGAGTTCGTTTAATGGGTCCGCCATATCTCGCGTTGGGTGAATATGCGTCCCAATCGTCGTACAAAAGACATAATTGTTGTATTGCCACAACGGACCAGCCGCCGCTAATGCGTGCAATTGTTGAGAGCGATGTTCTCGTAAGGCTTCAAGCGCAAACGAAGCAATGACCACACTACGACGACTCTTTTTTGTTTTCGTTTCGGACTCTATATAACCCTTGCCAGGAAGTTTACTAGGAATGCGAACGAGATTACGCTGAACTTGCAATATACCTGTAGTTAAATCTATATCTTGCCACTTCAAGGCCATCAATTCACCACGACGCAAACCTGTTGCAATGGCAACCTTGATAAGAGCTTCCATAGGATGCCCTTTCGCTACCTCTAAAAGCTTGCGTATTTGCTCGACAGTTAACGGTTGAATTTCAAAATCTTCTACGCGAGGGGGAGAGACAACATCACACACATTTTTTGCAACGAGGTTCCAGCGCACCGCCATATCTAGTGCCTTGTGTAAGACATTATGAAAACTTGCAACCGTGATAGCCTTATAGCCCTCTTTTATCTTCTTTGTGTAGAATGACTGAACTTGCTGCGGTGTCAATTTTTGTATCTGGACATTGCCAAGCACAGGTACAATATGAAGACGTACTATTTCTTCGTACCGCTCAAAGCTTCGAGGTTTTACGCTATTCCTTTGTGTCTCCTCTAACCACTGTTGTAAGAACTGTTCTAACTTTTGTTGAGGCGCAGTAACCAGCATTCCTTGTTGTTGCTCACGTAAAGCTACTTTTAGCTTTTCCTGTACTTCCTTGCGAGTCTTCCCATAAAACGTTTTCCGCTTGCCACCCTCTATACTAATTTTTGCTTCATACGTACCATTAGAACGCTTCGCAATCGTGCCTTCACCACTACCACGACGACCTTTAGCCATTGCTTTTACTCTCTTTCTAAATACAAAAACCACCCTAGCTAGACCATCAGCTAAGGCGGTTCAAATCCCTACAAGTTACGCGCTACGCTCGACACGGCTTAGTATCCATTGCTGCAATAGGTCGGCAGGTACACGCACGTACCGACCCGAACGAAATACGGGTAGTCCTTCACTTCCTATCATTCTGTATAGCTTAGAACGACCTACACGGAGCCTTTTCATTGTTTCGTTAATTGTTAGCAGTTCCATAACATCACCTCTTTCTAAGCAACTTCACTGGACCCGTAACGGTCCTGTTTTTTACGCACTTCCCCAAGAAAATTCCGTTGTTTCTCTTCTAGGTATTCCAAACCAGAGGAGTACAACCATTGCAACGTGACCGACAAATCCGTATCAGATGCAACATGCTCACCACCGAGCCACGCTGCTAACGTCGAGAGATAGCCAATCGTGGAGGCTATGCCACGCTCTATGTTCTTCTCTCGCACACGCTTCCGCACCACCGCCGCTAAGTCAGGTTCCACATCTACAGAAAACGCCGATTGCACCACCGACCATGCATCATGCACAGGCCAGCGCGAACGGTTCGTATCGTCGCCATCAGGCAACACATAGCGGAGCCACCCGTCAGGTAAGCCATCGTCGCCACCCTCGACATGACCAGCCGCATAGTCCCACAACGGCTTGAACTGTCCTAACAACTCGTAAGCGTGTTCTATCGGTTCACTCAGATTGTGCAGAAAATCACGCTTGAAGCGAAATTCGACTCGCCATACCTCAGACTCACCATCCCACTTGCCACCGCTGGGACACTCGACACCTGTACGCCACAGGTCATAAAACCACGTTTTCATGGACTTCTGTTTAATTTCGCGTGTCTTGTTATACATCGCGCACGATATCGGCGAGGCATGACCACTAAACATGAGCGTTGACACAATGTGATTATCGAGGGACACACCATCAACACCCGTACTATAAATGGCTTGATTTTTACGAACGCGAGTCACAAACGATTGTTCATAATCGGCCTGTGCGAAATCGTACCCTGTGATATCGGCGCACAGGTGGACTTCTGAAACTTGCAGGTGAATGTATTCCCCAAACATCGCCATCAGGAAGATATGGACGTGATACAACGCTTCACCTGTATACTTGCAGGACCAGAGGAACTCAGAGGAAAAGCGCACCTGTGCAATCACATCGTTAAACTTGCCACGCGAGACAACCAGCGTAAGCCATCGGCAGGTGAGTAACCACCGCCATTGTTTGCCAGCCCCGTGAGGTTCTACAAAGAGTAGCGCACCGTTAAATGACCAATCCGTTGCCACTGCATTTTCGTCTTGACGTGCCACCACTTGCAAGTAATCAAGTTCTTTTTGTAACTTCTCATCTAGTTCTTGCTTGATAGGTGAAAACGACTCATCCGAATAGCGCACGTTCAAGATAAGCGTATCTACCCCATAGCCGACCAGTTGTATCGTCACTGTGTCACCTCACTTAATTGAGTATCAGCAACCAAACGCACTTCTAACCCTGTCCCATCAGTACACCGACCAACAGGAACACCCCGTATAATTTTGTGATACCAGACACCATTCCTATGATGAGTACACATCTCACGAATAGCGTATTCATGCCCGTCGTACATCACATTTTGCCCATAATGAAATGTCGGTAGAACAACAGGAACATCATCATCAAACATACTAGCCCTCCAATTCTTGTACAAGTTGATACTCACCAGCCCAAGAAAAACCAAGTGGGAAAATGTCCCCTACCACCTTGTAGTAAGGAAGAGATGTACCACTATCCATATAGACCGCAGCAACCGTTACCAATTGACCAGCCCACAGCACTTCATCACCAACCGCAAAACGAGGAACCATATACACCTCCATTGTTGTAGTAATACAGGAAAGAACAAGGGAAGGACGAGAAGAGGATGTAGATAGAATGGCGCGTGTTACTTGCTCTGCGCCATTCCACTACAGAAACCTACGAGGAAAACACATCATATTCGACGGAGCCGCCGAGCGTTCCCGACACATCAAGAAACCGCATCACTTGCCCGTCTGGCCCTTCAACACGGACCCACGCCATATAATAGACACACAAACGATGACACACAATTTCTAGGGCTTGCATATGCGTATGAGCATTCACCCATTCGTCTTCACTTGGTGCAGTGTCGGTAAACTCTGCCCACATTTGCACACGAAACCGTTTCAATTCCATCACCTCACCTCCTACTCTTCCACATTAAAGGTAGAACAAGTGAACGGCGCAACACTTTTCAAAGAGTGCTGTTTCCCCTTCAAGAGCGCATCATCTGTATAGAAGCTTAGCTCAATCGCTCCCATTTCCCCATCGTTGGAGAGCATCAGATATGCCGCATCTCCTATATGGTCTTCTACCCACGTTTGCACGTCTTCTGCATCTGAAATCATGTCGAAAAACAACGAGTGTTTATACTTCATGGTTCACCTCTTTTTCTACCCATAACATGGGCATCACCGAACGACAGGTAACGCACACACCCTCGACCATTTGAGAGGGATAGTACCACTCAAAACAGCCTGGACACCGCACACGGACGGGCATTGCTTGCTCAGCAGCCGCATGAAAGTCACGCCAGAACGCTTGACGTGAGACATCCCACCATGACGCGATAAACTCACAGGTACCAGCATTGCATAGCACTGTTTCATCAGAGGGAGGAGTATACAGGTAAAATCGTTGTTGTGTCATAGGGCATCTATCCTTTCTGAATTGTTGGGGAAGACAGTTCTCCGTGAGGGATGAGTACCACCGCCACCCCACCATATGAGGACGTGTCTACACGGCTTGCGTCTCCACCTTGACCGAGACATGTTTAGCATGAAAGAGAGGGGGTTCTCAGCGACGCGATGCTACAAACTCTAGGAACCCCCTCTCTTCCAAGCGTAACATGTTCGGTACAAGGTAGTACGCACCCTTCGGGACGCCTTCAACAAACGTTGGCTCATGAGGACGGATAGGGTACGGAGGGAGTAACTCGCTCGCTCTGCTGTCCTTTTTCGTTGCACGTTGCCAACACGTACACGCCTACTTGATAGCTCTTGACAGGACGAAGGACGCCGACAGCCACGCCGGGTGAGTGTGAGCGTCCTAGCGTCCTAGCGTACAAGGGATGTTCGTTATGGTTTTTGTGTTGGTGGCGTGGCTGTCGGCGTCCCGTTCACAGGACCAGCAGCAGGAACGGGTGCAGGTCGAGGACCACCAGCAGGAGGTAAGGAAGGTGCAGGAGTCCCGTTGGCAATCGGGGTAATCGTCGTACGAATTTGGGCAGACGGACCAGAAATCGCTTTCATATCGTTGGCACCAAAGGTCATATCCCCCTTTTTGACGCGCTCAATGTACGCCTTTGCCCGATCACCAGCAATGGTATCATACGCCTCTGCAATGGTGGATTTTTGCGCTTTTTGCGACTTGAGATACGAAGTACGGTGCATTTCCGACTCATGAACCTGCAACGCCTTGTTATCTAAATGACCCGACACTAACGCTTCATTCACCAGATGTTCAATATCGACTAAGGCCAACACACCCACCGAGATAGGCAGCAACAACCCTAGCCCATATTCGTACACCGTGACGAGGAACGGCGGCAGCACCGCACCTACCGAGCCGAACAAGCCACCGAGTTCATGCCCTGCGGCAACCCATGCAAGGTTATTGCCAGCACTCACCACGATAGCCACCAGCGCGACCAGACCAACCACCGCCGCACTACTCATGGTACTGCGTGTCCACTTCTGTATCAGCACCTTGACCAACTTCGCACAGCTATAGGTCAACACTTCAAAGAACAAGCCACGACCCAGCGCGATATAGGTACGCAGGTCATGCCAGTCAAACGAACCACCTGCATACGCCCACGCATTGGCTAACGCAGACTCTAGTATCAGGAAGAACGGCAGCATCACGGCAAGGAACACCTCCAACCGTTGCAAGGTTAAAAACGTCTTCACGACAAAACGAATGTTCACAATCACACCTCTTTATGGACATGAGAGAGACAACACAAAGGCCCGTACTACAGCAGTACAGGCCAGACGAGAGACACCAAGCAGGAGACGTTACGCTGCTTGAGGGAACGACACGCTGGTTATCACAAAGTTGGCTTGTGGACGTTCGGTATTATCCTTGAACTTTCGCATGCGAACGCTATAGCCAGCAATCACGGCTTGCACAGGTTGCCGACGCATACGGTCAACCGTTGGGACCAGTTGCGCTTGTTGTGGGTCATCATCCCACATTTGGCAGGCATAGGTATTGCCGAACTCATCCACGATATCAAGGGCCAGCATCGGGACTTTTTGTCCTGATTGCTGTTTGGTGATATCAACGACACGCGCAGTTTTGACGGTTCCAATAATCGTTACAGACATGAGCAAACTCACTTTCTTTCGTGTAAAGGTTTGAACAGGTCCACACGACCACCGCGCAGACCTCGACAACAGACAAGACACCGACCAGAGCAGACAAGAGAAACGAAGTTACAAGGGACGCACTACCACAATGCTTGTTGCTCGACAGGGGGAGCAACCTCAACGGGAACAGGTTCCGCTATCGGGTAGTCATTGACGAATTGCACCAGCCCGATATGCTCGATACAGAAATGGACATGCGTATCAGCCACTCGCACACCCAGACAGGCTGGACACGTCGCATACGCCGAGCAGCCCGAACGTTGACAGGAAAACCAGCCATCGGCAGCCGTTACCGTCCAGTCATGGTGCAGCGTTTGACGACACACGCTATTTGTTTTCGCCATCGTGCCACCTGCTTACCGTCCGAGGAGGACATGCACAACAGGAAGCAATACAGGCCACTCGACGAGAAGAAGAGCCATCGAGAACAAACCAGCGAGGAAAAGAACCACATTGCGAACCATAGCAACACCTCAGAACTTTCTTGAATACAACACCCTACGAGCAACACGCTACACTGGACAAAGGCAACCTAGACCACAACCCGACCAGCACGCCACGCTGAGACCGCCGAGAGAACCGCCGCAATATAGGCGCGTTCGTCGTTGTGGTCAGCCGAGGGTGCATAGACAGGAATAATAGTAGCAACGGTAGACAGGTGATGAGGCACATAGTCCGATGAGATGAGACGGAACCAATCGAGAAAACCAGCCGCCCACGTTGCATACGAGCGATAGCCGCCGTAGCAGGACCAGCCAGATGTACAGCGAATATTGCCGAGTGAATGTGTCACGGCAGCAACGCCATTGTTGCCCATGCTTGACTCATGGAGAAAGAACGCTAATGCGTAAGCGTCATCTATGCCAGAGGTCACACTGTCTCGATACAGAACCGAGCCGAGACCAACAGCAGGAGAATGATAGGCCACCAGCACACGATTGATGAACTCCACCGAGAGCGACGGAGGACCGAGGATGCTGGACGATGAGGAACCGACAGGAACCGCCGAGAGTGCCAGCGAGGACGTAGGCACAGAACCCATGTTCCCAACATAGGACAGAGCCAAGCACACGACCACGACCAGCAACACCACAACCACGAAGGTACGAGCCATAACAATGCCTCAAATCTTTCTTGACAGGACACCACGTCTCATGCCACAATGGGCGTGAGACGTGGTATCCACATAATCAGGGGACACACACCGTTTACCGCTCGTCTCATGTTGACGCATGAGATGAGCAACCTTATTAAAAAGGGTAATCATCCAAACTCGCTACAGCGTTCGAGTCCAGAGATGCCACCGCTTGTTTGTACTCTTGCAGAGCAGCGAACAACGTCTCGATATCCTCAAAAGACAATTCAAACACCACCGTTTCTTGTTCACTGGAAACGTGATGCAACCACGCCGTTGTATCACCACTAAAAGAGGCAATGACTTGACGAAACGACGCATAGCTACCAGAACCATGTACCACTTGCGACAATTCGACTTGACGGTTATACCCCTCATCAAGCAGAAGACGACCAGCCATAAACCCACCTCCTAGAACAAATGCAGCACAACATGCACATGAAACAGGTACACGTACACAAGCAGAACGAGCAGCACACACAGCGCGAAGAACAGAAGGATTTTCATTCCTACCTCTTGTTTCACTCGTTGGATAATCTACAGTAACGACCTACATACGTTGCTTGACAGAGGATGCTACAAGGTGACTTCGTTGAACCATGCCGCAACCTGTTGAGGTAAGTCAAGCGAAGTCATGAGGTTTAACCACTTCGAGGTACAATCAACGCAAACTCGTTTTGAGTCGAGGCGATGAGCGCAGGAAAAGCAGAAACGATGACCACACCCCATGCAAACATGAGTATGATGTCGTTGACTATGGCAGGCATGACAGACGCCCGATACACACCAACACTGCTGCATACGTGGTTCTCCTTTCAAACAAGGTTCACACAACAAAAAAGGGATCACCGCACACGGCACCGCTTGCGTCTCTCTTGTGCTTTCCACTCCTCTCCGAGACGTTCACTTGTGCATGTGTCCCTACGCCCTTCCTTCATCTGTAACCATTGCAATCTCTCCTGCATCGTCCCAAGCTCTCCACTCAAATGCGATACTTGCTCTTGACCACCGCAGTAACCATAGGTACTCATCCAGCGCGTTTGTAGGGTATTCAGTTGTTAAGTTTCTTTGTCTATACAGATTTTACAGTACAAAGAGTCTAAAGAGATTATGCCATAGATATTCTTTGTTGTCAAGTGTTTTAGTGTAAAGAGTCTAAAGACTAGTAAGAGACGTTAAAATATGGCATAATTAGCGTGGGGGACTTACACAAATCGAGGAGATAAATTATTATGACGAAAACGGTTAAGGCACCAAAGAATTTTTATACTGCTACGGAAGCAATTAAAAAGTTAGGTATGCCTCGCGCCACATTTTTTAATCTAGCTAAATCAGGAAAAATTAAAAGAGTTGTTCCTGATGGATACACAGAAGGTTACTATCCAAAAGCAGATATAGATAAAATGGCATTAGCAAGAGAAATGTTTACCCTCCAATATACTTCTGACTCTTCAATTTTTAGAAGAGCAGAGGAGAAGGATATACAGGGTATAACAGACTTAGGTATAGCACTCTTTGGAACAAGCACTACACCAAGCTATGAGAGTCGCCTTGCCTGTTGGAAGAAAAATCCAGATGCTTACTATGTTATAGAACAAGATGGATTAATTGTGGGTTGGATAGCATTAGTTCCAATGAAAGAAGAAGCAATCGCCGTATTAATGGGGGAGTCGAAAGATGCTACGTCTATGTTTGTTGGTATGCATCAAAATGTGATGGTGCCTGAAAATATACTTCCGTTTACGGTAGAAGGAGCTAAATATGTTTTCCTTATTGTAGGTGCAAGACAAGGCTTACCTAGAAGTAAAACATATGGAATGAAACTGATATCAGGTGGGTACGAGGTCTTAGAGAATTTTGCTAGAAACGGCATCATTGTACAAAGACTTTATGCCACTAGTAGAACGCCTGATGGTGTTAAGCTCTGTAGAGACTTAGGATTTCAAGAAAAAGAAGATAATGCTTTAAATGCAGTCAAACGTTTTTGGCTAGACCTTGAAACTACAAAATCTCCTTTACTGCATGAATATCAGGATATAGTGAGAGAGTATAAGCTAGACTTTATCCATATTACGCCGCAAAAGCGAGCGTCTCAGTGAGCCGCTCAAACAATGCACGAGGGATTTCCACCATATCGGGTTGTGCAGGCGACATACAAGAAAGTGTGACAGGCCAAA
>JAABUX010003417.1_pt1 | contig 21063 bp, 16 predicted proteins | sample 5561851 | NCBI WGS metagenome assembly JAABUX01 (sample SAMN10711883, study PRJNA513361) | rock metagenome | isolation source: Antarctica rocks | place: Antarctica: Victoria Land, Richard Nunatak red sandstone | collected 2016-01-03 | reverse complement strand
GAAAGCCGGATTGTGGTTCCGGCGTACTCGCTTGGTCATTCTTGCTCCTGATCCGCGGTATCCTCGCCGCGTTCAGGCAGACAATCCACTTAGCGACCTGTCCGAATTTACCCAGCCATCTCTATCGATCGAGGCGGCCGAGACGATCAAAACGACGCCGATTGTGGCGAGCGTGATCGATAGCAGCCGATCGACGAGATGACTGCCCGATTCTAGGTTCAGCGAAGGCCGATCATCTGACGAAGGATCGATCACCGATTAGTGCCTCTTTTGGCTCTCGCCGCTTGCCTCCTGTATCGCCGAGGACGGCCGCCTCAACGAAAACCCGTTACCACCTGGATTTGCATTACGCGAGCGGAATGTATCGATTAACGGTGAATGCATGTGCCTGTGACGGCGGTGTGCCGGACGCCGTCCGGGCACGCCGGTCGTTAGCTCAGGCGAACCGCCTGCGGAGGGATCGGGCCCGGCACGAGGGACAGTCCGGGACCTTCGGCAAGCAGTTGAAATACCTCCGCCAGCGAGCGGGCGGCGGGCGTCGCGGATGCGAGGGGTTGCGGCGTGGCGGCCGAAAGGAACGCCGGCTTGGGCGTAGGCTGGGCGGCGATGATGGGCCGGACGGAGGTCGCTGGCATCGTCGACATGATGATGTACGGGGCAACGCTCGCCGGCACGGGAGTTGCCTCGACATTGGCGGTGGCCGATGGCCATGTCCGTAACGGAGGCGGCGGGATGCGCCTGAACGTCGCTCGAGGGCGGTCGGAAGCGGGCGTCGCGGGGCCCGGTTGCGCCGTGGGTGCAGGGATCTCGACCGAGGCCGGCGTTGCGACGCCGGCTGCCGTCGCCGGAGGAAGGGACGGCTGGCCGAAGCTGTGGTAACAGATGTTGGGACCGCCGAACACGGCCAGAGCCCTCGTGACGTCGTTCGACTCGTCGCCGGTCATGGATTGTCTTTTCGTTCTGAGACGTCAGCCCAGGGGGGCGTCAGGCCAGTCTAGGGATTTCGGCCGCAGCCGACCGCGAAAGATCAATCAATCCGCTATCACAATATTCCGGTAGGTTCGTGATCGAATGGAACGCCACGCCACCGGCGGATCTCGCCAATGCGGGCCGCCGCGGGTAACAACATCCCCACGGGAGAACACCATGGCACAGCACGCCGACGCGGTGATCGAGGCGGCCTGCGCCTTCCTCGGCGACCGCATGACCACCAACGCCGCCCTGCGCGAGCAGCACAGCCACGGCGAGGACGCCCAGCCGCCCGTGCTGCCCGACGCTGTCGCCTTCGTGCACACCACCGAGGAGGCCGCGCGCGTCCTGGCGCTGTGCCATCAGAACGGCGTCCCCGTCGTCCCGTTCGGCGCCGGCACCTCGCTGGAGGGTCACGTGACGCCCGTCCGCGGCGGCATCAGCCTCGACCTTTCGCGTATGACCCGCGTGATCGAGGTCAACGCCCCCGACATGGACTGCCGGGTCGAGGCCGGCGTCACCCGGCAGCAATTGAAAGAGCATTTGCGCGACCAAGGGCTGTTCTTCCCCGTCGACCCCGGCAGCGAGTGCACCATCGGCGGCATGTGCGCGACCCGCGCCAGCGGCACCAACGCGGTCCGCTACGGCACCATCCGCGAGAACGTGCTCGGGCTCACGGTCGTCCTGCCCGACGGCCGCGTGATCCAAACCGGCGGCCGCGTCCGCAAGTCCGCCACCGGCTACGACCTGACCCGGCTGATGATCGGCAGCGAAGGCACGCTCGGCGTCATAACCGAAATCCAGCTGCGCCTGCACGGCATCCCGGAGGCCCAATCCGCCGCGATCTGCCAGTTCGAGACCCTGTCCGGCGCGGTCGAGACCGTCATCGCCGTGCTGGCCGCCGGCGTTCCCGTGGCCCGGATGGAGTTGCTGGACGACGTGCAGATGGGCGCGTCGATCGCCTACTCGAAGCTGGAGGGCCTGGACGCGATGCCCACCTTGTTCCTTGAATTTCACGGCACCCCGGCGGGCGTGGCCGAGCAGGCGGAACTGACGCAGGAGATCGCCGCCGGGTTCGACGGGCGCGGATTTCGCTGGGCGACCGACAGCACCGACCGCGGCCGGCTGTGGAAGGCGCGCCATGATGCCTACTGGGCGTGCCTGGCGCTGCAGCCCGGCGCAAAGGGCCTCGCCACCGACGCGATCGTGCCGGTGTCGCGGCTGGCGGAGGCGATCCTGGGCGTCAAGCGGGACATCGAGGCGTCGGGGCTGTGGGCGCCCATCGTCGGCCATGTCGGCGACGGCAACTTCCACACCGTGATCCTGGTCCCCCCTGGCGACGGCGGGCTGGAGCGGGCCTGGGCGCTGGACCGGCAGATCGTCGCCCGCGCGCTGGCCCTCGGCGGCAGCTGCAGCGGCGAGCACGGCGTCGGCATCGGCAAGCGCGAGTTCCTGGAGCAGGAGGTCGGCGTCGAGGCGCTGGCCGTGATGCGCGCGGTCAAGACGGCGATCGACCCGCGCGGCATCATGAACCCGGGCAAGATATTCCTGAACTGATGACCGGGGCCGCGGGGGTTATACCAGCCGCCCTATGTGATGACCGCCAAAGGCAGGATGGCAGGCCAAGGCGCTGCCTCAACCTTCCGCTTGCCTTCAACGGTCGCACCAAAGGGTCACGGGTCCTAGCCGATCCGCAGTCGTCCTCTCAGCAGGAGCAAGGCGGCGGACCAGCCAGCCGAGACCAGCAGCGCGATGACGAAAGCCGGCACGAGTCCCCACGGCTGGACGGCGAGATGCAGGGCCAGCAGCATCATGCCGAAGCCCAGCATCGAACGGAGGGCATTGGCCGCCAGCAGCGACGACGCGAGGCCGCCGATCCGTGGCCGCACGATGATGATCAGGCTGATGAGGCTGATCGGGAACACGGCGGCGATCCCGGTCGCCTTGGGGCCGAGCGCCGGGCTGACGGCGACCACGAGCGAGACGAAGGCGGCGACTGCCGCGGCGCGGAGAGGGAGGTCGAACCACCGCCGGCGCGCGACAGGTTCGAACCGGGGCGCCGCGGTTCGAGCCGCATGGGGCAAGGAAAACCCGACGCTGTAGACGGCGAGGTTCAGCAGGAGCGCCGCGGCCGGGGTCCAGACGATCTGCTGCGTCGCGACGCTTGCCGCCAGCCAGGCGGCCACGGCGGCGCCCAGGCTCCTCCAGGGGGACGCGCTCGCGGCCAAAGCTTTGTAGACGATCAGGAACAGCCCGGTGGCTGCGTTAGCCGCAAGACTGCTGAGCGCGCTCGCGGCGACGAAATCCGCCCCGTGCCGCATGGCCAGGAATACGTAGGCCGGTCCTGCGGACACCGGCAGGCTGGCGATCAGGGCGCCCCAGAACGGGCCCAGGGCTTCGGCGACGGCGGACGCGGAAACGACGAGCAGGGCTGTTGCCAGGGCTCGGACGAGAGGCGGCAACCAGTGGGTGACAGTCATGGGATACGATGTTCCGCCTGCCGGGCGGATCATCCAGGCCGCCCTTCGACAGGACTCGGTGGCCGGATGCCAGGTCGAAAGGCATTTTACACGCCTCGCCTGTCGGCATCACGCGGGAAGGGTCGCGAGCTGTCAAGGTGACGGAGCCGGCCGCTCGAGGACCGCTCAGGATCGGTCGCTGCGATAACTGGCCGGGCGGGCGGCTAGCACCCGAGGTGGTGGAAAGCGAAGGGAGAGAATTTGCGCTGGTGACGTCTGACTTGCGTCGACTGTGTTGAACAACTCGCCGTGCCGGGGAGGCCTGGGCGGCTCTGGCGGGCGTGCGCGCGATTACGGGCCTGGTCGGGCTGACGGCCGCGCAAACGTTCAAGGCGACCGGCCTATACGCCGCCTCCGGTGGAATCGGGCCGAGGCACCACGACGCGTTGATCCGCGGTGCGGCTGTCGTGCACGGCATCCCTGGTATCGTGATCTGGAACGTAGGCCACATGCGCGCTCTGTTCCCGAACCTTGACGTGCTCACCCCAGAGGCATTCGCGGCGGGGCATGCGACGTTAGGATGAAACGGACACGAGTGGACCAGCGGCTCCGGGAAAGATCAGGCCGAATTAGGCCATCCAGCCTCGGCCTGAGACCCACTATTTGGGCGCTCGACTGACGCCGTCCGCCGGCCGCATGTAGCCCTGCGGCACCGCACGATCTGTATGCGATGCCGACTGTCATAGCCGGCACACGCCCAGCTCCTGTTGTCGACCAAAGCGGATAAGACCGGCTGGCCTAACCCCAAGGCACGAATTGTGCACAGTCGAGCCGTCAACCACGAGACCGCACCCATGCCCCTGACCCGCCGCGCCGTCCTCGCCGGCGCGCTCGCCACCCCCGCCCTGCTCCGCCGCGCCCGCGCCGCGACCGTCATCCGGATGGGAACGATGAAGCTCATCCACGCGGTCACGCCGTATTTTTACGAGCGCTTCCTTCCCGACGGCACGACCGTCGAGATCATTCCGTTCGAAAGCCCCACCGACGGCAAGGACGCCGTGGTCAGCGGTACCGTCGATTTCGGCACGTTCGGCATCGCCGCCGCCATCTTCGGCGCCGCGGCCCATCAGCCGGTCGTCGTGATCGGCTCCGAGTGCAACAAAGGCATGGCCATCGTCGCGGCCAAGGCGAGCGGCATCGACACGCTCGCCGACCTTCGGGGCAAGCGCGTCGCGATCTGGCCGGGCTCCACGCAGGAGGTGTTCGTGCTGGAACGCCTGCGCATGGAGGGCCTATCGGTGCGCGACATCACGCCGGTGCGCGTCTCGTTCAGCGAAATGCACGCAGCCCTCGCCCGCGGCGACGTGGACGCCTATGTCGGCGCCGAGCCCGGCCCCGGCCTGTCGCTCGCGACCGGGATCGGCAAGATCGTGGAATACCCCTACTCCACCCCGATGGGCAGCCTGAACATGATCATCGCCACCAGCCGCGACACGCTGGAGCGCAAGCCCGAACTGGCCCGGCTGGTGGTGGACCTGCAGCGGCAGGGCAGCGCCTATGCGATGGGCAACCGGGACGCGATGGTGGCGATGACGGTCGCCAAGCTCGGCATGTCCAAGGCCGCCGTGGAAATCGCGGCGCCCAACGTGGAGCTGAACTGGCAGATGACGCCGCTGATGCTGCAGCAGGCCAGGGCCTACGCCGGCCAGATGCTCGCGATGAAGCAAATCCGCGCCCTGCCCGACTTCGCCACCCTGTTCGACTCGCGCTTTTCCGAGCAGGTCGCCAGCGCCGCGTGAGCGCCGCCCTGCCCGGCGCCGCGACGGCCGCCCCACGCCGGGTAGCAGCCCTGGAACCGCGTCGGCTGCTCGGCGCGTTGGTCCCAGCCGTGTTGCTGGCTGCCTGGTGGCTCGCCACGCGCGGGCGGGAGTACGGGCTCATCCCGTCGCCCGGCGAGGTGCTGGCCGCACTCGTCGACCTCGCGCTCGGAACCGAAGACGACGCGTTCAGCGGCCGCCTGCCCGCGCACGTTGCCGCCTCGGTGGGGCGGGTGTACGGCGCGTTCCTGCTCGCGGCCTTGATCGCCCTGCCGCTCGGGATGCTGATCGGGCGGCTCAGGGTCGCGCGCGAGCTGCTCGACCCGCTGCTGCAACTGCTGCGGCCGATCCCGGTCACGGCGTGGCTGCCGCTGTCCATGATCCTGTTCGGCCTGGGCGCGCGGTCGGCGTTCTTCCTGGTGGCGCTCGGGGCGTTCTTTCCCATCCTGGTCAACACGATCTTCGCCGTCCGCTCCGTCGATGCGCGACTGTTCGAGGCCGCCGCCATGCTGGGCGTCTCACGCGCGCGGATGTTCCCGGTCGTGGTGGTGCCCGCCTCGCTGCCGGGCGTCCTGACCGGGCTGCGGCTCGGCCTGGGGTTCGCCTGGGTGGTCATCGTGGTCGGCGAGATGACCGGCGTGCAGACCGGGCTCGGCGCGATGATCATGGACGCCCGCCAACTGTCCCGGACCGACATCGTCGTGGCCGGCATGGCCGTCATCGGCGCGCTGGGCTTCCTGTCCGACCTCGCGGTGCTGTCGCTCGGCCGCCGGCTGCTGCGTTGGAACCCGGCGAATGGCTGAGCCCCTGCTGCGCATCGAAGGCCTCGGCAAGCGCTACGGCGAGCTGGAAGCGCTGCGTGGCGCAGACCTGGCGGTGCCCCGGGGCGAGTTCATCTGCCTGCTCGGCGCGTCCGGCTGCGGTAAGTCCACCCTGCTGCGCGTCGTCGCCGGCTTCGAGCAGCCGACCACCGGGCGCGTGCTGGTCGGCGGCCGCGCCATCACGGGGCCGGGGCCGGACCGGGGCATGGTGTTCCAGGATTACGGCCTGTTCCCCTGGCTGACGGTGCGGGATAATATCGGCTTCGGACCCAAGGCGCGCCGCCTCCCCCAGGCCGAGGTCGGACGTATCGCCGACCGCTACGCGGCGATGGTCGGCCTGGCGCGGTTCGCCGGCGCCTACCCGCACCAGCTCTCCGGCGGCATGAAGCAGCGCGTCGCCATCGCCCGGGTCCTTGCCAACGACGCCGAGCTGGTGCTGATGGACGAGCCATTCGGCGCGCTGGACGCGATGACCCGCGAGCGGCTGCAGGACGAATTGCTCGCGATCTGGGCCGAACGCTCGCTCACGGTGCTGTTCGTCACCCACGCGATCGAGGAGGCGATCTTCCTGGCCGACCGGGTCATCGTCATGTCGCCCGGCCCCGGCCACATCGTCGCGGACGAGCGGATCGACCTGCCCCGGCGGCGCGACGTCGCCTCGCCCGAGTTTAACCAGGTGCGGCGACGCCTGGCCGGGCTGCTGCACTCGGACCATCGCCGCGCGGCCTGATCTGGGCCGTTGAAAGAGCGACTCGTGCCATGCCGTCCGCCCTTGCGCGGGGTACGCCAGGGTTGATCCCCAGCGGCCCTGGCAAGCTTGGAACGGATCGGGGCGTTGAGAAGCCTAGCTCAGCGCTCCAGGCACATCGCGACGCCCATGCCGCCGCCGATGCACAGCGTGGCCAAGCCCTTGTGCGCGTCGCGCTTTGCCATCTCGTGCAGCAAGGTCACCAGCACCCGCGCCCCTGATGCGCCGATCGGGTGCCCGATCGCGATCGCCCCCCCATTGACGTTCACCTTCGCCGGGTCCCAGCCCAAATCCTTGTTGACCGCGCAGGCCTGGGCGGCGAACGCCTCGTTGGCCTCGATCAGGTCCAACTCGTCCACTTTCCAGCCAGCCCGCTCCAGCGCTCGCCGGCTGGACGGGATCGGTCCCGTGCCCATCACCGCCGGGTCCACCCCCGCGGTCGCGAACGAGGCGATGCGCGCCAACGGCGTCAAGCCCCGGCGCGCCGCCTCGGCCGCACTCATGACCACCAGGGCTGCCGCGCCGTCGTTGATCCCGCTCGCATTGCCGGCCGTCACCGTGCCGCCCTCCTTGAGGAACGCCGGCCGCAGCTTGGCCATCGCCTCCGGAGTGGAATCGTGACGGATATACTCGTCGTCGGACACCACCGTATCGCCCTTGCGGCCCTTGATCGTCACCGGCGCGATCTCGTCGGCGAACCGTCCCGATTTCTGCGCCGCCGACGCCTTGTTCTGCGAGGCGGCCGCGAACGCGTCCTGCTGCTCGCGGGTGATCTGGTAGTGCTTGGCGACGTTCTCGGCGGTGTTGCCCATGTGGTAGCCCTGGAACGTGTCCAGTAGCCCGTCACGCAGCATGGTATCGACGAACTGCATGTCGCCCATCTTGACGCCGCTACGCAAATAGGCCGCATGCGGCGCCTGGCTCATGCTTTCCTGGCCGCCCGCCACCACCACCGCGCTCTCGCCGGTGCGCACCTGCTGCGCCGCCAGCGCCACCGCGCGCAGCCCGGAGCCACAGAGCTGGTTGATCCCGAATGCCGTGCGCTCGGCCGGAATGCCAGCGTCCATCGCCGCCTTGCGCGCCGGGTTCTGCCCGGTGTTGGCCGTCAGCACCTGGCCCAGAATGACCTCGTCCACCTCGCCCGGCGCCAGCCCCGCCCGGCTCAGCGCCGCCTGCAGGGCGACCGTCCCCAGCACATGCGCCGGCACCGCGCCGAACACCCCGTTGAAGCTGCCGACCGCCGTCCGGGCGGCGGCAACGATAACCACATCATCACTGCGTTGAGCCGACATCGCGTTTGTGCTCCCTGTCGATTGTTGGTTGCCGAACGACTGTTCGGGCCGGTTACTTTTCGAGAACGTAGCGCCCCGGCGCGTCGTCCAGGGCGGGGTGTGCCGCGTTGCCCATGCTCGGCGGCGCGACCTTCGCACCCGAGTGCGCGTCCAGCCACCGCGTCCAGTCCGCCCACCAGCTGCCGTCGTGCTTTGCCGCGGATTTGCGCCACTGCTCGGCCGTCTCCGCGGGCTCGTTTTCGTTCACCCAGTAGGTGCCCTTGCCGCCGGGAGGGTTGATGATGCCGGCGATATGCCCACTGGACGCGAGCACGTAGCGCACCTTCCCACCCATGAGCTGGGTGATCCGCCACGCGCCGTCCCACGGCACGATATGGTCCTTCTCCGCCCCGACCGCGTAGACGTCGAGCTTGATGCGGCCGAGATCCAGCGGTTCGCCGTCCAGATAGACCTTGCCCGGAACCATCAAGTTGTTCTCGAGGTACGTGTTGCGAAGATACCAGCTATGGGCCGTCCGCGCCATGCGGGTGCCGTCGCTGTTCCAGTACAGCAGATCGAACGCCGGCGGCTTCTGCCCAAGCAAATAGTTGTTCACCACGTTCGACCAGATCAGGTCGTTCGACCGCAGCAAATTGAACATGTTGGACATCTCGCGGCTGTCGAGATAGCCGCGCTCCAGCATCTGCTGCTCGACCAGGTCGACGCCGGGCTCGTCGGAGAACACCGCGGAGTCGCCCACCTTGGTGAAGTCCTGCAGCGACACCATGAACGTCGCCGCGCCGAACCGCTCGTCGCCCTTTGTCGCGAGCCGCGCCAAGGTCATCGCCAGCAGCGTGCCGCCGATGCAATAGCCCATCACGTTGATGCTTTTGGCGCCGGTGATTTCGCGCACCACCTCGCTGGCCTCCAACGGCCCGAGGTGCATGTAGTTCTCGATGGTGGTGCCCTCCATCGACGCGTCCGGGTTCTTCCAGGACACCATGAACACGGTGAAGCCCTGGTCGACCAGATGCTTGACCATGCTGTTCTTGGGCTGCATGTCGAGGATGTAGAACTTGTTGATCCACGGCGGCAGGATCAGCAGCGGCTTCGCGTGCACGTGCGGCGTGGTCGGCGAATACTGGATCAGCTCGATCAGCTTGTTGCGGTGGACCACCTTGCCCGGCGTCAGCGCCAGGTTGCGGCCCGGCGCGAAGGCGGTCGCGTCGACCATGCTCAGCCGCCCCTCCTGCACGTCGTGCAGCAGGTTGCGCATCCCGTCGGCCAGGCTCGCCCCGCCCGTCTCGACCGCGCGGCGCAGGGCCACCGGGTTGGAGAACAGCATCAGCGAGGGGCTCATCGCATCCACGAACTGCCGCAGGTGGAAGTTCAGCCGCTGCTGCTCGGCCGCATCCCCGGTGTGCTCGCCGGCCGCCTGAAGCAGACTGTCCGACGCCAGCAGATAGAGATCCTTGAGCATGCGGAACGCGGGATTGCCCTGCCATTCCGGAGCGGCGAAGCGCTTGTCCCCGCCGGCGCTCGGCGTGATGTCGACGCCCGCGGCCCCCCACCAGCGCCGGGCCGCGTCGGCCCAGGCCTCGGTCGCCGAGCGCAGCACATTCGCGTTGAACTCGGTCATCCGCGTTATCGCGCGCCCGGGGTCGGACAGCGAACGCAGCCACACGACCCGCAACGCTTGGGCGACGCCGGCCCAATCGATCGGCACGACCTCCCGCAGCGGATTGGCGTTCCACATCTTGTCGACCGAGGCGAGCATCGGATTCTGCACGAACGCCTTGCCGAGTTCGCTCATGTTCCAATCCGGCGGCGCGGCGGTGGCGGAGGGGGTCAGATGCTGCCACGTCTCCGACCACGTGTGGGCGGGGCCCGAGAACATCTGCGTCCATGCGCCCAAGGCGTCGGACGCCGAACTCAAACTCTCGTCCTGTCCTGCCATGTTGGCTCCTCCTGCATTGGCAAGCCATTCGACCTGAATAGTAGAATCAAGGGACGACCGTCCCCTGCCTTTTACCTGCCGAGTGCCTGCACGATTTCTTCCGTCATCTTCTTCGCATCCCCAAACAGCATCATCGTGTTCGGCCGGAAGAACAATTCATTGTCCACGCCCGCGTAGCCGGACGCCATCGAGCGCTTGACGAACAGCACGGTGGCCGCCTTGTCCACTTCGAGGATCGGCATGCCGTAGATCGCGCTTTTCGGGTCCGTCTTGGCGGCCGGATTGGTCACGTCATTGGCGCCGATCACGTACACCACGTCGGCCGTGCTGAACTCGCTGTTGATCGTCTCAAGCTCGAACACATCGTCATACGGAACGCTGGCTTCGGCCAGTAGCACGTTCATGTGACCTGGCATGCGCCCAGCGACGGGATGGATGGCGTATTTCACCTCGACCCCCTCGTTCTTGAGCACGTCCGCCATCTCACGCAGGGAGTGCTGCGCCTGGGCGACCGCCATGCCGTAGCCGGGCACGACGATAATCTTGCTGGCGTTCTTCATGATGAAGGCGGCGTCGTCCGCGTTGCCGCTTTTGACCGACCGGTCGGACGCGCCGGCCACCGCCGCCATCCCACTCGTGTCCGTGCCGAAGCCGCCAAGCAGCACGTTAAAGATGCTGCGGTTCATGCCTTTGCACATGATGTACGACAGGATCGCGCCCGACGCGCCCACCAGCGCCCCGGTGATGATCAGCGCGAGATTCTGGATGGTGAAGCCGATGCCGCATGCAGCCCAGCCGGAGTAGCTGTTGAGCATCGACACGACGACCGGCATGTCCGCGCCGCCGATCGGAATGATCAGCAGGAAGCCCAGCGCCAACGCGAGCAGCGCGATCAGCCAGAACAAAACCTGGCTGCCGGACGCGCAGAACACGATGATCAGCACCAGCAGGAGGATGCCAAGCCCGAGATTGATATAGTGCTGGTTCTTGAAGGTGATCGGCGTGCCCTTCATCAGGGCTTGCAGCTTGGCGAACGCGATCAGCGACCCGGTGAAGGTGATCGCGCCGATCGCCAGGCCGATCGACATCTCGATCAGGCTTTCGGTGTAGATATGCCCCCGCGTGCCGATGCCGAACGCGGCCGGGGCATTCAGGGCGGCGGCGGCCACGAACACCGCGGCGAGCCCCACCAGCGAGTGGAAGGCCGCGACGAGCTGCGGAAGCGCGGTCATCTGGATGCGGCGGGACAGGAACACGCCGATGCTGCCGCCGATGGCGATGCCGACGATGATCAGCAGATAGCCGCTGCCGGCCATGTGTGGGCGCAGCAGGGTGGCGACGATGGCGATGGCCATGCCGACCATGCCGAACAGGTTGCCCTGCCGCGAACTGGTCGGGCTCGACAGGCCGCGCAGGGCGAGGACGAACAGGACGGCGGAAATGAGGTAGGCGAACGACGTGAGGCTGGGGGACATGGGACCCGCCTACTTCTTGGCGGTGCGGGTCGCGGCGGCGCCGCGGGGCCGGAACATGCCCAGCATCCGCTGCGTCACGACGAAGCCGCCAAAGATGTTCACGCTCGCCAGGGTCACGGCGATGAAGCCGAACGCTTGCGCCCAGCCGTTGTCGGACAGCCCGGTCGCGAGCATGGCGCCGACGATGATCACCGACGAGATCGCGTTGGTGACGCCCATCAGCGGCGAGTGCAGCGCCGGCGTGACGTTCCAGACGACGTAGTAGCCGACGAAGCAGGCCAGCAGGAAGATCGCGAGCAGGAACACGAACGGCTCGACCGCGGCGGCGACCGGAACCGCGACGTCGGCGGCGCCTTGGGCGACTTCGCGCGCGTGGATGGCGAGCGCCTGGGCGCGCTGGGCGAGGTTGGCCGCCTCGTCCGACAGGAGGGTTGGGTTCATCGCGATGTCTCCGGGGTCAAGCAGCGGTCAAGCGGCGGTTTGGAAGCGGGGGTGGATGGAGGCGCCCCCGCGGGTCAGCATGACGCCGCGCACGATCTCGTCGTCCTCGGGCAGACGCGGCGCCTTGGCGTCCTTGTCCCAGAACGTGGTCAGGAACGTCAGCAGGTTGCGCGCATACAGGTTGCTGGCGGCGACGGGGATTCGCCCGGGCCAGTTGCGCCAGCCGAGCACCTTCACCCCGTTGGCGGTGGTGGTCAGCTCGCCGGGCTTGGTGGCCGCGCAGTTGCCGCCGGCGTCCGACGCGATGTCGACGATGACGCTGCCGGCCCGCATGCTGTCGACCATCGGCTGCGATACGATCACGGGGGCCTTGCCGCCGATGACCAGCGCGGTGCAGACGACGATGTCGTTCTTGGCGACGGTGGTGGCCATCAGCTCCGCTTGCTTCTGGCGTAGGCCCTCGCTCATTTCCTTGGCGTAGGCGCCGGTTTGCAGCGCCGTCTCCGCGTCCTCGACCCCCACGAAGCTCGCGCCGAGGGACTTGATCTCCTCCTTGGCGGCGGGGCGGAGATCGGTCGCCGAGACGATCGCGCCGAGGCGGCGAGCGGTGGCGATGGCCTGCAACCCGGCCACCCCGGCGCCGATGATGAACACGCGGGCCGGCGGCACGGTGCCGGCCGCCGTCATCATCATGGCGAAACCGCGGTCGAACGCGCCGGCGCCCTCGATCACGGCGCGGTAGCCGGCGAGGTTGGCCTGGCTGGACAGCACGTCCATCGACTGGGCGCGGGTGATGCGGGGGAGCAACTCCATTGCGGCGACGTCGACGCCAGCCTCGGCGAAGGCCGGCACGAGCGATGGCTCGGCGACCGCGCCCGGCGTGCACACGAGCAGCGCGCCGCGCGGGATGTGGCTGCGGATCTCGGCGGCCGGCGCTTGCACTGCAAACACCACCCCCGCGCCGGCGAGGGCTGCGGCGGGGTCCGGAACGATCTCCGCCCCGGCCGCGGCGTAGTCGGCATCCGAGATGGCCGACCCGGCCCCGGCACCGGTCTCAATTGCTACGGTCAGGCCGAGTGCGATCAATTTCTTCACTGTTTCCGGCGTCGCAGCCACGCGCGTTTCCGCTGCGGCCCTCTCCTTCAGCACCGCAAGGCGCATCCGATCATCCCCAAAGATTATTGCCTTACCCATGGCGAACCCTGGGCAGTGCAGAAATGATGCACAGACCCCCCGTGGTGACGCAAGGGGAGCGGACCACCGATATGGATGTCCCGCCAAGCCACGTCTCCGACGCGCTCACCCGCCTATTTGTTGCTATTTCATCACAGTTTTGATCTCGGAACATGGGGTATCGAGCAAGTGTGGCCAATTTAACACGGTCGGTGCGAGGACGCCCACTGCCATCAAACCTACACACAACGCCGTAAATGCATGACCTACGTTCCCGCCCCGAACAGCCAAGGTGGATAATGTTTAACGTGCAATCCTTCCGCGTGTGGCTGCTGGGCTCGGCGAGCCTAGCAGCCGCTGGGCTCCTGCAGCCCGCGAGCGCTCAGAACGCGGATCAGCGGATCAACGGCATCGAGCAGGAGATCCGCAACCTGAATACCGAGCTGCAGCGGGTCCGGCGCGAGCTGGCCGCCAAGGACGCCGCCGTGCGCGCCGCCCAGGCCGACGCGACCCGCGCGGCCGAGCAATCGGCGGCGACCGACAAGGCGGTCGCAAACCTGCGCCCGCCCGCCGGCTTCGGCCCGGGCGATGGCCGCGCCTCCACCTCGATCGGTTTCGGACCCAGCCATCCCAACATCCCGTCGCCGCGGTCGAACTTCACCTCGCTCAACACCTTCGCCAATTCCGAGCAGGAAAAGCGCGACGGGCTGGTCACGTCGAAGGGCACGTTCCACATCGGCGGCGTGACCATCCAGGTCGGCGGCTTCATCGAAGCCGCGGGCATCTATCGATCCCGCAACCAGGTCGCGGACATCGCGTCCAACTTGAACACCGCGATCCCACTCGCGCAGAGCCCGCTGTACCACGAGGGGGAGCTCCGGGCGACCGCCAGGCAGACCCGCGTCTCGGCGCTGGCCGAGGGCGACATCGACAACGACCGGCACGTCGCAGCGTACGTCGAGGTTGACTTCTTGGGCGCCGCCGGCACCGCCAACACCAACGAGAGCAACAGCTACAACCCAAGGATACGCCACCTCTATACCAGCTATGACGACGATTCGACTGGGGTCCACTTCCTGGCTGGCCAGTCCTGGAGCCTGGCCACGATGTTCCGGCTGGGCGTGGTGCCGCGAGCCGAGAACGCGCCGATCACGATCGACGCGCAGTACGTTCCCGGGTTCACCTGGGCGCGGCAGCCGCAACTCCGGATCGCCAAGGATTTCGGCCAGAAACTCTGGATCGCGGCGTCGCTGGAAAGCCCGCAGGCGACCTACCAGATCGGCCCCAACGGCACGGGCAGCAACAGCGGCACGGCCAACTTCAACAATCCCGGCATTTCGCAGCTGACGCCTGGCCAGCCGTACAGCACCGACATCGCGCCGGACGTCATCCTCAAGGTCGCCGCCGACCCCGGTTTCGGCCACTACGAGCTGTATGGGCTGGGCCGCCTGTTCGCGGACCGGGTGAGCGTGCTCGGCAGCGGCCACAACAACACCCGTCTGGCCGGAGGCGTCGGCGGCGGCGTGCTGCTGCCGGTCATTCCGAAAATGCTGGATTTTGAGCTCAGCGGCCTGGCCGGCTACGGGATCGGGCGCTACGGGTCCTCCCAGTTGCCGGACGCGACCATCTCCCCCACGGGCGCGTCGCAGCCTCTGCCCGCTGTGCACGCCCTGGTCGGGCTGATCGGCCATCCCGTGCCGGCGGTCGACATCTACTCCTATGTCGGCACCGAGCAGGTTGGCCGCCAAAGCTTCAACACCGGCGGCAGGGCATTCGGCTATGGCAACCCCAACTACTCCAACGCCGGGTGCGACATTGAGCTGAGCACGGCCACTTGCTCCGCCAACTCGTCCGGTATCGTGCAAGGCACCCTGGGCGCTTGGTGGCGGCCCATCAAAGGCGACTTCGGCACGATCCAGACCGGGCTGCAGTACTCCTACACGCGGCGCTCCATCTTTAGGGGAACGACGGCCGTGGGCGGCGGCGGCAATAACGGAAGCGACGACAACATGGTGTTCGCCAGCTTTCGGTACTATCCGTTCCAGTAACGAGGTTTGCGGAGGGGTATGAAGCGGCGGCAGGGCGCCGGCGAGCGCCCTGACACGCCCCTTGCGTGCGGAATGCCCCGGTGGCCCACTCCCGGTTTTCCGGCCAGTGCGCCCAGCCAGGACACCACGCGATGAGCGAGACAGCCAACCCCGACGATGGCAACGCAGCCCAGATCGCCTATTGGAACGACCGGGCCGCCGTCACCTGGACGGCGTTCCAGGACCGGATCGACGCGGTGTTCGCGCCGCTCACCGCCATCGCCCTGGACGAAGCGGCGCCGGCGGAGGGCGAACGGGCGCTCGACATCGGCTGCGGCTGCGGCGCCACGGCGCTGGAACTGGCGCGCCGCGTCGGCCCGGCTGGCCACGTGCTCGGCCTGGACGTGTCCGAGCCGATGGCGGCGCGGGCCCGCGAGCGCATCGCCGCGGCGGGGCTGCGACAAGCCGAAATCCGCGTGTCGGACGCGTCGGCCACGGTGTTCTCGCAGCCCGACGCCGACCTGCTGTTCTCGCGATTCGGCGTCATGTTCTTCGCCGACCCGGCGGCGGCATTCGCGAATTTGCGTCGGGCCATGCGACCCGGCGGCCGCCTGCTCTGCGCGGCATGGCGTCCCATGGCCGACAACTCCTGGTTTTCCGTCCCGCTAGAGGCCGCCCGTTTCGTGGTGCCGCCGCAACCGCCGACGGAGCCGGATGCGCCGGGGCCGTTTGCCTTCGCCGACGCCGACCGCGTGCGCCGCATCCTGGCCGACGCGGGGTGGGCGCGCATCGGCCTCGAGCGCCAGGACGTGCCGATGCGCCTGGCGGGACCGGGCCAGATCGAGGAGGCAACCGAGTTCGCGACCCGGGTGGGGCCGCTCGCACGGGCCCTGGCAGACGCGGAGCCGGACATTCAATTACGGGCGCGGCACGCCGTCGCCGAAGCGCTGCGATCCCATGACGGCCCGAACGGCGTCAGCCTTTCCGGCTCGATCTGGCTCATCTCCGCCCAGGCATAGCCAGGCGACCGGCGCCGTCTCCTGCCTGCGCTGCTTCAATCCCAGGCCTACCGCCCCATCTCGGGGTGGTGAGACGGAAACACGACGAGAGACGACAGGCCGCGACGTCCCAGCCCGAGCACACCGATGCGCCACGCTGCTTTCTGCGCGGGCAACGTATACCAGCGGCTCTTGGCGCAACCGCCGAAGGCAAGAAGGCAAGTGGAAGGTTGAGGCTCTGCCTCAAACTCCGCCAAAGGCATGATGCCTTTGGAAACTCTAATGAATGCGGGTCTGGGGCAGAGCCATGGCCTTCCATCTTGCCATGGCCGGTCATCACAAGGCAGGTCGTCGTGGCACCAGATTTGCCACTCCGCCAGCCACGCCCCGACCCGGCGGGCCCGCGACCGCACAACCACGTGGACGTAGCGTGAGCCTGGACCGCGGGTCGCCGAAGCTCACGCGCGGCCGGTTCGGCGCGCTGCGTACCTTGCCGGCCTTCATGGCCCTGATCTGGCGCACCAGCCCCGGTCTGACCACGGGGACGCTGGCGCTGCGGCTCGTGCGCGCCGTGCTGCCGGTCGCGACGCTGTTCGTAGGCAAGCTGATCATCGACGAGGTCGTGCGGCTGGCGGGATTGCCGGGTGCGCCGGGGCCGCTGCAGGCCTGGCTGACGAGCGGGCTGCTGGTGCGGCTGGGCCTGCTGCTGGGGACCGAACTGGGTTTGGCGATCGCGGCGGACGCGCTCGGCCGGCTGGTGTCGCTGCTGGACCTGCTGCTGTCCGACCGGTTCAGCGACGAGACGAGCATCCGGCTGATGCAGCACGCCGCAACGCTCGACCTGCGGGATTTCGAGGACAGCGAGACGCAAGACAAGCTGGACCGCGCCCGACGCCAGACGAGCGGACGGACCGGGCTGATCAGCCTGATGTTCGGCCAGGCGCAGGATCTCATTACCCTGGCGGGCTTCGCGGCCGGCATCGCCGCCTACGCCCCGTGGCTGATCGCGTTGCTGGCGGCGGCCCTGGTCCCGGCGTTCCTGGGCGAGATGCGCTTCAACGACCTGGCCTACGCGCTCAACCACAAGCGAACGGCGGAGCGGCGCGAGCTGGACTACCTCCGCCAGACCGGCGCCAGCACCGGCACGGCCAAGGAGGTGAAGCTGTTCGGCCTGAACGGTTTCCTGGTCGACCGCTACCGCGACCTCTCCGTCCTCATGCAGCGGGAGAACCGGGCGTTCGCGCTGCGCCGGGCCGGGTCGGGCGCGGCTCTCGCGACCTTGGGCACCGTGGGCTACTACGCGGCCTACGCCTATCTCGCCTGGCGCACCGCGGCGGGCAGCCTCTCGGTCGGCGACCTGACCTTCCTAGCGGCGTCGTTCCTGCGGCTGCGCAGCCTGCTGGCGGGCGTGCTGAGCGGCCTGTCGAGCATGGCGAGCCAGGCGTTGTACCTGCAGGACCTGTTTGCGTTCCTCGCTGTCCGGGCGGCAATCGCCTCCCCGGCAAATCCGCGTCCCTTTCCCAGGGCGGTCGAGACCGGGATCATGTTCGAGGATGTCGGCTTCCGCTACCCCGGAGCGGACCGCTGGGCCGTGCGGCACCTGAGCTTCACCTTGCCCGCCGGCCAGGTGCTCGCGCTGGTGGGCGAGAACGGGGCGGGCAAGACGACCTTGGTGAAGCTGCTGACCCGGCTGTACGATCCCGACGAAGGCCGCATCCTGCTGGATGGCCACGATTTGCGCGCCTACGACCTGGATGCCGTGCGCGCGGGTATCGGCGTCATCTTCCAGGATTTCGTTCGCTACGACCTGACGGCCGCGGACAACATCGCCGTCGGACGGATCGGGCTGCGGGCCGACCGGGTCAAGATCGAGCAGGCCGCCGCGCGGGGCCGGGCGGACGAGGTGATCGGCCGCCTGCCGCACGGCTACGACCAGATGGTCGGCCGCCGGTTCCACGGCGGCGTGGAACTGTCCGGCGGCGAGTGGCAGAAGGTCGCGATCGCGCGCGCCTACATGCGGGACGCGGCCCTGCTGATCCTGGACGAACCGACGGCGGCGCTGGATGCTCGCGCCGAATTCGAGGTGTTCCAGCGCTTCAAGGCGCTGAGCGCCGGGCGCACGGCGGTGCTGATCTCCCACCGCTTCTCCAGCGTGCGCATGGCCGACCAGATCGTGGTGATCGCGGATGGGTGCGTGGAGGCGAGCGGGACGCACGCGGAACTGCTCGCGCAAGGCGGGCGGTATGCGGAGCTGTTCGAGTTGCAGGCGGCCGGCTACCGGTAGGCTTCCAACGGGCGATGCGGCGGAACGACTCGGCGGTGTCATCGACAGTGACCGGGTCGAAGCTGCCCCATTCCAAACCGAATACGGCCCTCCTCGCCCTTCTAATTGTGGCCGACGGTCGATTTATTGGCAAGAAACCACGCCACCCCATTGCAATCTAACGATTCACAGTATCGTTGTAATATTCCAGACTCGGCCAGCACGTCGTTGGAGCCCCGTCTTTTGTCGCCGATCATGCGTCCGCTGCGAACCCACCAAGCCCAAGTCGCCGCCATCGTCCAGGCCATCGCCGCCGGGGAGGCCGCCGGCGTCACCGATATCCTCGCCGCCGTGACGCCCGGCGGCGGCAAATCGCTGCTGCCGGTGATCGCCGCCGCGCCGCTGCTCGCGGCCGGGTTGATCGACCGCATCTGCTGGATCGTGCCGCGCGACAGCTTGCGCCTGCAGGCCGAGGAGGCGTTCGCCGACCCGGTGTGGCGATCTGCCCTCGGACACGCGATCGACGTGCGCGCCGCCGACAACGCGCCCGATCCGTGCCGGGGCTTGAACGGCTACATCACGACCTACCAGAGCGTCGCGGCTGCGCCCGACCTGCACCTGGCCGAGTTCCGCCGCCACCGAACCCTGCTCGTGATCGACGAGGTGCACCACCTCCCGGCCTTGTCCGACATGGCGCCCGACCCGCTGGCCGACCCCGCCGCGGAGGATGGGTCCGGCTGGAGCCGCGCCATGCTGCCCCTGCTGGAGTGCGCCCGTCTGCGCCTGCTGCTGTCCGGCACGCTCCAGCGCGCCGACGGCCGCGGCATCCTGTGGCTGCCGTACCGGACCGGCCGCCGCGCGAAGACCCGTGAAATCGACCTGGCGGCGCCGGGCTGGGCCGTGGTGGGCTACTCGCGCGCGCAGGCGCTGAGTGAGCGCGCGGTGCTGCCGGTGATGTTCGGGGCGCTGGACGGCGAGGCAAGCTGGCTCGACGAAAGCCGCAACCCGGCAGGGCCGCACCGGCTGTTCTCGCACTGGCCGATCGAGACGACCCGGCCCGCCCTGTTCACCGCCCTGCGCACCGGCTTTGCCGACGAATTGCTGCGGGAGGCGTTCACCGCGACCCGCGCCCTGCGCACCCGGCGGCGAGAGGAGCGTGGCTTGGCCCCCGGCGCCGACGCACGCGGCCTTGGCAAGCTGCTCGTGGTGGCGCCCGACCAGCCGACCGCGCGCCGGTACCTGGACGTGCTCCGGGGCTGGCTGCCGCAAGCGCAGGAGGCGACCGCGCAACTCGCGACCTCGGACGAACGCGACGCCCATCAAATTCTGGCCCGGTTCCGCCTGATGAGCGAGCCGAGCGTGCTGGTCACGGTGGCGATGGCGTACGAGGGGCTGGACGCGCCGGAGGTCGCGGTCGTGGCGGCGCTGACGCATATCCGCAGCCGGGCCTGGCTGGAGCAGATGATGGCGCGCGCCACCCGCGTCGACCCGCACGCCGGCGCCTACGCCAACCAGCGCGCCCTGGTGTTCCACCCCGACGACCCGCTGTTCGCCCGGTTCCGCCATAGCATCGAAACCGAGCAGGGCATGCTGGCGAAACGGGCCAAGCCCAAGATCACGCGCCAACTGCCGCTGTGGCTGCTGGATCAACTCGCCGCGACCGAGCGGGAGGAAAGCGGGATCGTGCCGCTCGAGAGCAACGCCCTGGCGCTGCGCTACGGGCTGCTGCGGCCGGGTCCGGATTTCGCGCTGCACCGCCCCGAGCACGAGGAGGCGCAGGGGGAGCTGCTCGATCCACCCTCCGTCATCGAACGGCGGCTGCGCCAACGGGTCGGCGAGTTGGTGGCGCAGCAGGCGGTCGAGGACGAGGGAGCGCTGCAAGCGCCGCGGGGGCGTGGCCTGTATCACCGCTATAACGCGATCTTGAAGCGTCGCACCGGGGACAAACCTCGCGCGCAAATGAGCCTGCAGGAGCTGGAAGCGGCAGTCAGTTGGCTGGAGCGGAACCGGCTGGCCGACCACGCCGACCTCGTGGAGGGCGACCCGCGCTATGCCTGGAGCGTGCGGCAGCGGCGCGAATGGACCCCTCCGGTGGGCCGCCGCACCGGTCGCGCGAACGAGAATGCGGCGCGGATCCAGGATGCGGGAGAGGATTGACGTCGCCCAAAGGATATTCCGTGTCAATCAAATGTCCTGGCGAGCATCGTCACCCAATAGGTGATTACCCGACAGTATTAGTTGGGGATGCGGATCGTTATGCAACTGCGATGGACTTCATGGCGTTGTGACCCCACTTATCGCCCTTCACCCAACGGACGGGTTGGACCGACGATATCTTTTCCTCGTCCACATATCATGATCGAGGCGAACGATGCGTCGAAACGACTGTGCCGCGCCGGAGCGAACGGCGTCCAAGACGTCGGGCGTTGCAGTACTCCTGCGCCGGGTCGGACATACCACCATCAGATGGTCGGCCGTCGCAGCGGTCACTGCGTTCTGTTCCTCGCCCACCGTTGCGTTCGCGTCGTCCCACCATCACGCCGCCGCGCACTCGGCCCACGGCCACTCCCGGCCGGCAACCTTGAAATCGACGCGTAGCGCCTCGCGACACCATGAGCGGCAAGCGCGGGCTCGTGGCAGCGTT
>JAABUX010003416.1_pt1 | contig 21070 bp, 29 predicted proteins | sample 5561851 | NCBI WGS metagenome assembly JAABUX01 (sample SAMN10711883, study PRJNA513361) | rock metagenome | isolation source: Antarctica rocks | place: Antarctica: Victoria Land, Richard Nunatak red sandstone | collected 2016-01-03 | reverse complement strand
GGTCTAACTCCAACAATGTAGTATTCAGGGTATCTAAATTCCATAACTTCTCCTTTCGGGATAGGGACTAGCCTGCTTAACCTTTCCGTCCTCTAGGTTACGACTCACTGACTTAAGCGATCCATACATCTTTATTGTAGAGCGTTACCTTGTGTTAGAACGTTCCTCAAAATATAGTGCCCAGCCGTCAATGGGTATTTTCCAAACGTTGCGAGAGATCTCTAGTATTCGTAACCGTTCAGGGGGGAGCAAAAAAATGTCCGATATGAAATCAGACGGAATCAGTACTAAAACCAGCCTAGATTTAATTTTTTTTGGATATTTTTGAGTAGTCAAAAGTGCTACACTCCTCTGCCAATTGTCTTTTAGAGATTTTATATACGATTTTCTCATACCATAAATTATCCCAACCCCAAGCTTGGCAAGAGCTTTAGCATTTATGCGCATGATCTACCCCCCGTGAACGATTACCTAGTATTCGGGGTTGTGTTGCAAAAACTGGTGCGAGTCTGGTAGAACTAGTATTTGTACTTACTGCCCCTCGCCACCGACACCCGATCCATGAATCCTAAGCAACCAAACAAAATAGCGTCACTTTCAATCCGACATCAGGAAAGTTGTGTGTGCGGTGGTATCTGTGGTATCCCCTCAGTTACCGTAATCTGGAAGAGATGATGCTGGAGAGGGGACTCACGGTGGATCATACGACGGTGTATCGGTGGGTTCAGGCAAAAGCACCGGAACAGGACTTGCGCTGCCGTCCACACCTGCGCTCGACCAACGACTCATGGCGCGTGGACGAGACGTATATCGAGGTGAAGGGAGAGTGGAGATATCTCTACCGGGCCGTCGATTCTGAGGGCAACACGCGCTTAGTTTATGCTGGCGGCTCATCGGGATGCACTCGAAGGCAGAACGATTTTTCCGCAAGGCAATGAATGCAGCTCATAAGCAGTCACCGCGAGTCATTAACGTTGATAAAAACGCCGCTTATCCCAAGGCGATTGACTCACTCAAAGCCGACAAGACTTTGTCACAATCTTCCGAGTTACGACCTGTTAAGTACCTCAATAACATCATTGAACTTTCTGCACCGATTTATAAAACGACTGGTGAATCCAGGGATGGGATTCGGGTCGTTCAACACGGCTTTGGCGTTCATTGCAGGGCTATGAAGCGATGAATATGATTCGTAAAGGTCAATTTTCTTGGAGTCGAAAAAGGAGACATTCATGCTCAAGTAGAGTACGCGCGTTCAAATTTTCGGAGTTGCTGCATAAAGAGAGCTGATTGTAAGGATTGCTCTGGCCTTAAAAAGTTGAGGCAACACAACCCTGCCTTCCCAGCCTATTCCGTTTCTCTCAGTATGCCAAATCTCACCTCAAGTGTGCCATAGCAGCATACCTATCAACCCCACCGTTCACCACAATGACAGTTGCCCTGGTGAGACATTGGAGCGTTTGGTTCGACCATGCAGCGCTAGATGGCAAGGCGTACATAGCGCTCGCAAATTTTCTGGGTTGTTTGATTCGGGGGTAAAGTCGGCATGATGAACCGAGAGGGTCACTTTAGTCCACGAGCGAGCGGGTGAGGTGAGGGGGTTTTTCTCCTGGACGCAGGCACAATCGCTGGCAGTGCTGACAACTTAAGCCAGATGCTTCCTTAGCAGCCAGGGCAAGTTGATTCCAGTTTTTAGGGTAACGCTTAGGTCAATGGGCATTACCTTGGCTTGAGTTTCCGGTTATAGGGTTCGTCGGACTATTATACAAAGTTCTGCCCTACCAGCCACGGCTCAACAGGGGCTTGTTAGGTGTAGCCTGTGAATTATTACTTTAAAGGGCGGCGCTGGGTTGTTGACTAGCCATCTGTCGCTCTCAGCGCAAGACGGAAACCAAGAGTAGATAGAATAACGTTCAGACTGTTCAATTCTGGATTCCCCTTCTCGGACAGCATTCGGTAGAGGCTTTCACGGTTCAACTTCGTCACATCCGCCAACTGCTTTATCCCACCCAGCCTTGCTTGGGCAACATCCCGCAGTGCCAGTAGAAAAACTTCAGGATTACCATCCTCCAGGGCCGCATTCAGGTACTCTTGGGCTTCCAGCGGGTCTTTTAGCGCATTAATCAAACCTGACTGATAACTCTTGCTTCTAGGCATCACTTCGACTCCTATAATCCGCCCAATATTCTTTAGCCTTGTCAACATCTCGACGTTGACTGCTCTTGTCGCCTCCACACAGCAGAATCACGCTTCTTACTTCCTTCCTGTCCAAAGTAGACGAGGGTAGCCTGGTCCATAGTCAATCCGAAACTCGAACACTCCATCTCCGACTGACGAGCAATCTCCAAAGTTGCCTAACCTCACTCGGTTGAGCCGCGCTTGGATAATACCTCGTGTCCGTGCATCTTGGAGCCTATCTATCCATTCGTCATAGGGTGCTCTCCCGGACAAAGTCAGGTAAGTACGGACTTCTCTTTCATGCACTTCCATGCTGGTATTTTAGCTTATAAGCTACAAAGATGACAACTAAAACAAAGGTCAGAAGCCGGGTTTGAAGAGATGACTGTAAATAGTCCCAAAATGGCTGATCAGCAAGGAATTAGACGTCTAACAGTGGAATGGCCAGAGCAGGAGTACAGATTTGTCTAGGATGAGGAGCAACTGTTTCATCCCAAACCAAGAAGGGGAGCGGCGGCTGTGAAGATTAATCGCTACGGTCAGGCCAAGGTCTTAAGTCAGCCTGAATTAGAGCTATTGTTTGCTTCGGGCCTCCAGACCCAAAGAGATCGCACCTTGTTCGGAGTTTGTCTCTACACCGCCTGCCGCATTGCCGAAGCCTGCACCCTTAAAACCTGTGATATCTTCAATTCAAAAGAGGTAGTGAGATCGCACTTGGTAATTCGCCGGGCGGCAACCAAAGGGCAGTTGGACACCCGCACTATCCCGATTCTAGATGATTTGAGACTGCTACTTATAGCCTACCAACCCGATGCTGGCAAGACTTATTTATTCTCCGGTCAGTGGGGGCGGGGTCATCTTCATCCTGATTCAGCCGCCCGGATTCTCCGTACCGCTTGCGCGCGAGTGGGAATCGAAGGCGTCAGCACCCACAGCTTCAGGCGCACTGCCCTCACCCAGATGAGCAATGCCGGAATCCCGTTGCGAGTCATTCAAAAAATCAGTGGACATCGCTCCCTCACCCAGCTTTCTGCCTACCTGGAAGTCCAACCAGAGCAAGTCACTGGGGCGATCGCCTCCCTGGCCATGTTGGGGGGATCACAAAGTGTCGTCAAATGTTCCTTTGCTACGAAAACGCCAATTACAGCTTGATTGTTCTGAAGCGTGTGATTAAGGCTGGACAATTATTGTAGTCTGACTTGAGTTTTTCAAAGCGTTGGATAAATTCAGGCAATCGCCCCTGGTGTTCTGCCAAATCACGCAGATCTTTGAGTAAAGCAGTGGCTTTATCGTAGGGTTTGGCTTGCTTGAATTCGATCAGCTCCACCACTCTGTTCCAGGTTTGGGCTTCTTTCGGTGCCAGTGCCTCTAATTGGGGCGCGACAAGTAATGGAACAAAAAATGGCAATAAGCCATATATATACATAGCCATACTATGTATATATATGGTAGGAATAGAGCAAAAGCTAATAAGAACCTGCCCTACGCCGCTGCCCTAAACCGCTCTATTTGTAAGCATTACAGGCTTATTACGGTTTTCTGTGACGATGATTGTTGTACCCCATAAGCAAGGACTAATGCGATCGATTCCGGGGTGGTTGAGATTGAAGCTGTCTTATTAACAAGATGCGTTTGCCCTAGCTTTTTCCCCAACAGCAGTTCTCAAAGTGTTACCTGCTTTTGATCTATGCCCATTTCTGCTACTTGGCGCTAGGAAAGCGGGTAGATCAAGAACCAGCGCACACATAGCAAGATGATTTCAGGTTGGTAGTGACGCCGCTTGTAGGCGAAGCCGCACCCGTTGGGTAGGGGTTTGACTTAACCATGGAGACAAGAGTAAACGCATGCAGTCTCCCACCCTACCACCTACCACCCCGGTTTCTTCAACATAACCCCTTAGCTTGCCTGAGAAGACTGAGCTGCTTTCTCCTGTTCTAGACGAGCAATAATTGCTTCTCTGATCCAAGCACTCATATCAGTCCCAGCTATTTGCCTAATTTCTTGCTTCATGCTGGCAGTCAGTTTTACCGAAAGCGGTGTTGGGTCTAATGCCTCTGAACAAGGCGAACGAAATTTTCCGGTTTTTTGATCGCGAGTCGGAAGCATAGCTTTAATAAACATACCTGGATCACACCAATCATACTCTACGTAATACCCCGTTGACCAGGCCATTCATAATTTTCATTCCTTGACTCTCCGAGTAATACCTGGTATTATTGGGAAGGGATTAGAAAGGCGGTAGCTAGACAGATTGGACCCTGAAAGCTCACCGCCCTACCTAAACGCAATAAACAGATTAGGTAAGTAGATCATGGCACAAATGCAGCTAGACGAAATCTCGGTAGATGAGCTTCGCGATCTTCAGCAGGAAATTGACTCATACATAAATAGTCAAAACGCAGCAGAGCGGGCTTTCTGCGAGGGGTATGCAGAGTATGAGGAGATTCAGGAAGATTGCCTGGACAAAGCCCAAAGGATGAAACAGCGCATCCGAGGGCTAGCAGTCTCGATGGGGATTCATGGGGAGTTCCTAGATGAGTACATGGCATCTTACGCTTCGTATGGACGATTGGTTGTAGCGGCGTAGAGGAGATTGGGGTGGGCAGTGCCCACCTTAATTAAAAAATATGACTGATACACTAGCTACAACCAACACACAGCCTGACCTAAAGAAGCTACAACAGACCAAGGTTGCAGGCAGTATTACTATCAACAACATTGACGACCTCCAGCGACTAGGACAGATACTGAGCCAGTCAGGATTTTTTGAAGATTGTAAGCAGGCTGCTCAAGCAGTCGTAAAAATCTTAGCAGGCAGTGAATTAGGTATCCCAGCTTTTGCCAGCATGTGTGGGATTCACCTGATTAAAGGCAAACCAGCAATCGGAGCTAATTTAATAGCCGCAGCAATTAAACGCAGCGGTCGATATGATTATCGGGTAGCAGAACTGAGCGATCTCGTCTGTAGAATTGCCTTTTTTGAGCAGGGGCAACAAATTGGCATTTCTGAATTCAGTGCAGCTGATGCGGCTAAAGCCGGAACTCAAAACATGGGCAAGTTCCCTCGCAACATGTTGTTTGCACGCTGCATTTCTAATGGAGTGAAATGGTTTTGTCCAGATATTTTCTTGGGCGCTCCTGTTTATACACCTGAAGAACTGGGGGCAACCGTTGACGAAGATGGAACAGTTGTTGAGCTTCCAGTACAGTTTACTCCAGCCTCGAATGAAGTATGGCGTACCTGGAAATTCCCCACAGATGCTCTCAACTGGGCTACCAAAATTCTTCCCGATTTGACCCCTGAAGAACTACAAGAACTGTTTGACTCCGTGCCAGCCGTCAATGGCAAGAAAGCGCCTGCTTTTGTCGCCAAGGTCTTAGAGATTGCCGCTACGTTCTAACTTGCGCTCTGCCAACCAATCTCAGTGGTGGCGTAACTACTACTGGGAAACAATAACAGATTTGGAATTTGATGATGACACCAATATCAATTTCGGAGCATCCTCCAGGGGCTCACCGTCCAGCTCTAGCACCCCACCAACAGTACGTGCAGTGGACGGAACATCACCAACATCAAGCTCAAGGATTACCACCATGCGCTATTCATTTGTGGCAATACCTGCTCTACAAATATCCAGGTGGAGTGCCACAGGAGATTGATTTAGAAGAAATTCGCTTCGAGATATCTGAGGGCAGAAGCAAGACCTACTGCGTCCAGTCTTTGAAAAACGCGCTTTGGAAATATCTAGTTCCTAAAGGTTTGGTTGAAGTAGTTAAGCAGTTCACCAAACGAATTATGCGCGTTGTTGCTAATCATGCTGGGCCAGTAAAAGAAATTGAAAAAAAATTTGGCAAATCTGAATTCAACTTGCAATCCACCAAAATCCTTGGTGAATCTGAGCCTGAAAGCATTGAGATTGCGTCCTCTATACAGAGAGATTCAGAGTCCACACAAGCACCAGCTGAGGAAGTAGGAGGCAATGAGGAAGAACTAGAGGAAATCCGAGCGGCAATTGCCGATGCTCCCTTCATGCGGAATGGTTCACAGCCAGAATCTTCACCAACGATGGAGCCACCAGTTGAGGACAAGTTTTCCGCTCCCGTGGCCCGAACAATTTTAGAGCGACTGCGCGACATGAACATTCCCCTGAATCAGGAAGTGCGAGCGCTTGTTGCTAAGACACCAGTGGCCCAGATTGAGCGCAACGTCTCGGCATTGGAGGAGGAGGCTACGACCAAGGGGCTCAAGTCACCCATTGCGGCACTCAAGTACTTTGTCATCAACAACTGCCAGCCTCGCAACGACCGTCAGTCGTGGTGGAATAGGGCAGCGGCAGTTTTGGGGAAAGAGCGGCGCTCAAAACTGATTCAGGCCGTGTTTGAGCATGCTGGTGAGGTAGTTGTCATGTTCACCAACGGGCGACGACTGCCACTGGCCCAAGCCCAGGGAATGAGTTGGGAAGTGATCGCGGCTCTAGGTGATGAGGTATGAGCGACACCCTATTCGACATGACCCCATACAAGTCTAACTCTGCCCAAAGCTACAGCCCAGATTGGAGAGATGCAACCGGATCTGACTCAGCTTGGGACGAATCAGACTCAGAACACGATTTGGAAACCAGCATTCACCCGCTTGCTGGCGATGCTGAGTCCAATTCTACGAAAGCACCCACTATGGCAGAAGAGAAAACTACTGTCTCGAGTCACGCCTTCTTTGAGGTAGTTGAGGAACTGTCCCCGGAGGATGAGGCTGACCGGCAGCGGTTGGAGCTGAAAGTAGAAAGGGGTATCGAACAAGTCGAGCAGACTTTCTACCAGATGGGGAAAGCTCTGGCTGAGTTACGCTCACGCCGGTTGTATCGTTCTACACACAAGAATTTCAGCAACTATTGCCAAGAACGTTTTCACCCAATGACTCGCCGGAAAGCCGAATACCTAATTGTGGCATCTGCCGTCATAGATGAACTCAAAAGTGCGAACAATTGTTCGCACTTTCCACTCCCAACTGCGGAATCACAAATCCGGTGCTTAAGCAGTTTGCAGCCAGAACAATGGCAAGAAGTCTGGCAAACTGGGGTAACTGAGTCTGGAGGTAAAGTGCCTACAGCCAAAACCATCAAGGGGATTGTGGAGCGCCTAAAGCAACGGGATACCACCCCACCCCAAATCCCTTTTCAACAGGGTGACGTAGTGTTGATTCGCGGGTTAGGAAACCCAGAATTGAAAAAGTATGATGGACAGTGGGCTCTAGCTCTAGCAATTAATGAGTACAGTGTCACAATTGCCTTAGATGGCAAGGATATTCCCGTGAAACCACAATTTTTGGAACCAGTTGAACCGAAGTATTGGGCCGATATCAAGGCGGTGAATCAGCGGATTACAAGACTGAAGCAGTATGACCTTGACCAGATGGAGTCGGCAGGGCTTGAGGTCTTGAGACGGCGTACCTGTTTTACCCCGAAGCAACTCACCTTGTTAGAGCGGATGGAAAATGACTACGGTGTTCTTTGAGGAATTAGACCACAGTGGAACCCACTTCCATCATTGCTGCATTACTGCTACCTGGAACTGCCCCGGATTCAGTTAGAAGTTGGGTGAAGTGGTACTAGTTACTACGCTTAAGTATTTCATTTTTGAACTGACTATGACTCAGACACCTCAATCCGCGGCACAGACAACAAACACTCAACAGAACGCTGGTCTGATCATCCGCGAAAAGGAACCGGAAAATCTGGAGTTTCCCTTCTCGACGCTCGACAGTTTCATCACGCCGAACGAAAAGTTCTTCATCCGCAACCATTTCGCCGAGGCGAAGTTGTCGGCACATTCGTGGCGGCTGACAATTTCGGGTGCAGTTAACCGGACGTTGTCAATCAGCTATGACGAGTTGCTTTCCATGCCCTCGCGAACAATAGTCGCGATGCTTGAATGTGCGGGCAACAGCCGTGTATTTCTGGTTCCGAAAGAAAACGGCTTGCAAGTTGCTTTCCATGCCCTCGCGAACAATAGTCGCGATGCTTGAATGTGCGGGCAACAGCCGTGTATTTCTGGTTCCGAAAGAAAACGGCTTGCAGTGGGATTTAGGGGGCGTGGGCAACGCCGAGTGGACGGGAGTGCCGCTAAGGGTTGTATTGGAGCGTGCCGGTGTGCGTCCCGATGCGGTCGAGGTTGTGCTCGAAGGCGCGGATGCTGGCGAGAGCAAAGAAGAACCAAAGACTCCGGGCATAATTCACTTCGCACGAAGCCTGCCACTGGCGAAAGCGCTTGAAAAGGAGGTGCTACTGGCTGATCGGATGAACGGCGCACAGTTGCCTCAGTCCCATGGCTTCCCAGTGCGTGCGATTGTTCCAGGCTGGTACAGCATGGCATCAGTTAAATGGCTCACACGCATCTTGGTCACCGACCGTCCTTTCAATGGTTACTTTCAGTCATCTGAATATTCTTACTGGGAGAGGAACAATGAGTTGCCAACCATGAGCCCCGTCACGGAGATTTCGGTCAAAGCCGAGATCGCGCGTCCGGCAATACACTCGGAGCAGTTCCGGCTGCCGCTGTGTACCGTATGCATGGCGCAGCTTGGACTGGAGAGTCGGAGGTGACAAAGGTGAAGGTAAGCACAGACGGTGGGCAGACGTGGGCTCAGGCGAGGTGGCTCGACGCATCTATTCAGCATGCTTGGCGGTTGTGGGAATACGACTGGCACACGCCGCCCAAGACTGGAAGTTACACCGTGATGGCAAGAGCAACGGATGCCCGCGACCGCGTCCAGCCGTTGCAGCACGATTCTGACCGCAGAAGCTACATGATCAGCCACGTCTTACCAATCAATGTCGAAGTCAGATGAGCTTTGCCTGCTCTCACCGGGCAAATATCATCTTTAATCCAATTGCAATTACTGCTACTCCAAATATCCTTTCCAAAACTACGTTTGACACACCCGTGGCAACCTCGGCACCAAGCCAACCACCCAAAATGAAACTCAGGGCAATAACGACAACTGTCTCAACAATGCCTAAGAAAATCCGAGAACTGAAACAACAACTGCGTCGGGCAGGCTTTACAGAACTTCTAGGCAAAGGAAGTCATACCAACTGGGTACATCCACTCTACACTGGAAAGATTACAATTGCTGGTAGGGAGGGTTCAGATGCTAAACCCTATCAGGAAAAGGAAGTTCAGCAGGCACTTGCAGAAGTTGAAAAGAGGCAGCAGGATGAGCAATCTTAAGTATCCGATCATGATTCAGTGGTCTGTGGAAGACGATTGTTTCCTAGTCGGCTTTCCCGATTTTCCCGGACAACGCTGGCGAACGCACGGAGATACCTACCAGTCTGCTCTTACCAATGGCATAGAAGCGTTAGAGTCTCTTATCCTTGCCTATAAAGCCATGGGCGAGCCATTGCCGGAACCGACTGTATGTAAAGCCGCTTAGAAACGGTTTATACATAAAACATTAAGAAAAATAAATTTTTCCCCAGTTAAATGCTCACGAACCGTACCATCAATGTCAAGCATCAATAACTTTATCGTGATTTTCTATTTGAGCTAACAGGTCCAAATCCACGCGGACTAGATTTGGTTTTCGCTTTTTGAGGGTACTGCCAAAGCTGATATTGCTCTGGTGCTATTGGTGAAGATAATCGAGGTCGAGCACAAATCTTTTGTCTTGGGGTAAAACTTCCATTTAAATGAAAAGCATGTGCTGCCTCTGCCCAAGGCACTACACACAAAAGCCCGATGATAGCCGACAGAATCCACGGATAGGTGTGATGAATGTTTTTGGGGAGTGGAGCCAAGAATTGTTCAGGGTATTTCTGACAGTAATGACTATAGTCGAAAAGCCCATAATAAAACAATGCTATCAAAAACTTTTCACTTTGTTTAAGTGCTAGGAACTCTGTGACTGCATACAATGTCCGTTGTTGAACTTCCTGGTTGATGTGGCTGTAATAGTCGGTCAGGCTAGATGAAACATCACTAAAAATTGCTTGTAAGCAGTCGTCGATTATTGGCCTTAGTTTACCTTGATTGGCCCCTGCAATCCAGCCTTTAATCCAGTTTTCATGAAAATTATTTTCCTCTGAGGCCAGGTTGATTTCTTCAAGAAGGGAATCTTCTAAGCCCAAGTCTGTTGCTGCACATAGAATAGACCAAAAATGCTGCCGAAAAATTCTTTCCCGCTGATAGCGATCGAGGCTAGGCGGAAGCTTAGCTTCTGGCTTGGATGAGCCAACTCGATACAAGCATTCTTTTGGCTCGTTATCTTTGGCTCTGAAGTGGCGAAAGTGTGGCTGCTGAATATCCCCCGAGGCTAGAAAAACTGGGTGATGGCACTCAGGGCAACGCAATCCAAAATCTCGGTAGCTTAAGTAGTTGCAATGCCGAGCCTGAATTGAGCCTTCAAAATATAGCGATATGGCTGACTGCATGGTTAGTATGTGAGCGCTTTGTCAGCAAGCCACTGAAGAATGTGGGTGCTGAATTGATTGTTCCCCAAAGCTACACAGGATATATCAGTGTGAATCATCTTCAGGGTGATGCCGCCGATTCAGGACAAGCGAAGCTGCCTTAATTATGCTCTTAAGGTGTGTGTCCGGTAGCCCAGAATCAGCGCTAGCTTCAACAGCCCAGGCCAGCTGGTCTGGTGGAAGATGGCGCATCCCGCTCGTGATCTCAACGGCCACCACGTCAGGCAAACCATTGGCGATCGCTACCCCATTGGTCGCAGATACCATTACAGGCTCTGGTTCCGAACTGCTGCTGTAAAGGAAAGCTTGCGATTCAGCATCGGGTAGTGGCTCCCCGAAGTTTTCATCAGCCAGGCCATCCGAACCAAGGATCTTTGCGGGTTATCCTACCTTCTGCACAAAGCAGAGTCAGGAAGACTTTGACCACAACTGTTTCGCCTATTTGGTTTTCTGTGACATCGCCAGACCAACCAGGGGTAATGTAGTCAAGGATGAGGTTGGCATCAGTCCATTTAAGGTAGGGAATCTAGTTGTTTTTCTGATGGAACCAGCTGAGGAGCTCATCTGGCAAAGGTCGGCTCTTTTCAGGGGTCACTTCTGCGAGTGGGCGCTTCCATCCTCGATTTTGACCTTTATAGAACTCTTGGGTAGGGGAGACTCTTGGGACTCTTGGGAGAATTTTAACCCATCAAGAATGTCGGGCGGTAATGCTCAAGGGGTTCATGCCCCGAACAAGCATATATGATGCTTTTTAGCTTGTTTTCATGTGGGGTTTGAATCTGAGGAAGAAAACTCTCGATCAAGTCCCCCTGAATCAAGAGTCACAAAAGTCCTTTTTCAACACACCCCTAGTTGAGTAGTTTTGGGGTGGGAGTTTTTCTGAAATCAAGGCGCTCAAGCTTGAGCCCCTACACCCATTCAACGGCATGTGGGCAATCATTGAGCATATAGGCAGTTTCTCGTACACAGTGCGGATTAGCATTGCCAGGGATACCCAACAGTGTAAGCCCGAAGAGTTAACTTTGATTGACGACGAATATACGGCGGATATCAAGGCGGTGGCCCAACGCATAGCGGCGTTAATTCAGTTCGAGCTAGAACCCTTTGATTACGCGATTCTTGAGTTGTTACAGCGCTCGACATGCTTTACTCCACGGCAGTTGCTCTACTTAGAGAGAATGGAGGCGGATTATGGAAAAAGCAACTGATGACAATTGAGGAAACTTGTCTCCTATAGCCAACGGGGTGTTGTAGATCTGTCGATATTGAGGCTGCTCTTCAATGTAGGTCAAGATTTGTGGTGAGTAAAATCAACATGTTTACAACACCGCCCATGATGTAGACTCAATGGTCGTATCACCAGCCGCGAAATCACCGTAACAAAATGACTGATAAATACTAGTCATTCTGTTACGAGGTATGGCGCTGCTATACTCGATTGACAGCAAGGGTATTATCCCTGATTTATGACAATACGCATAATCATTCAATCTTAGGCAAGCGTCTCTTCTTATCAGCCGTGACCAGACCAAGTGACTTCTTGGTAGGGTTCCCCTTGAAGATGCGGGCTGACCTGTATCGTCACCTTCCGGTTAAGCTTGTTGAGAAAGCTGATCAAGCGCTCTTGGCTGAAGCGGCTAAATTTCGCCCGCATGATCGCCGAAACCTCCGGCTGCTTGAGACCGAGTATGGCGGCGGCCTCCTTCTGGCTATAGCCCTGTTCCCTTAAAATCTTCATCACCTGCACACCGAGACAGGCGCGAGTGTGCAGGTCATCCGCCTCGTCGAGATCGAGATCGGCGAAGATGTTGCCGGAGCCAGTCTCGTATTCAATTTCGGAATCTGTCTCACTGCTCATTTTTTGCGTGCTCCTGTGCTTCCTTGTAGCGCTTCAAGATCAAATCGATGTCCGGCTGCGGGGTGGCAATTCCTGTTTTGGCTTTCTTCTGGAAAGCATGAAGAACGTAGATGCTTTCCCCGATCTGGACGGCGTACACCAGCCGGTAAGCTTCCTTGTCGTAGCGCTCGGCGATCTCAAATACGCCGCTGCCAACACCCTTGAAAGGCTTGACATGCGCTGCCATTTCGCCGCATTGGGCAGCAAATAGTGCAGCACCCATATCTATGCGCACCTGTTTGGGAAAATCCGTCATGTTTCTTCTAGAATTCCCCAGCCAGACGACCGGCCTTGCCTTGGGTGACATCGCCCTCTTCCCTCAATCTTATAACAAAAGTGTTATAGATGCAATCCGCATCCTTAGCAAGCGCTTTTTGCTATCCTTATAAACAAGGATATTGTTGCATTTATAATTATATATCTATACAGTGATTAAACCAATCTCCGATAGGAGCGTAACTTAATAGCATGATTTGTGCTACATTGAAGTATAATATTCCTGGACAACTCGTTTTTTGACAATTGAATCGCTTAGATCCCCAGGGGTTCGTTTCTGATTCTCATTAAGCTTTCTATCAACTGGTTGCGGGTTTTGTATGCAATTGATAGGAAATACTCTACGGCAAGGTAAGACTGATCATTCGACAAGGTAAAACTTTCTGTTTTGCTGTTTTTCTTGGCTCGTTTTCTCAATTTTCTTGTTTCAAGACGTGACACATCTAGGTCTCTAGCACCGAGACCTCAAAGAGAATGGGTGAGGAGAACTTTAGCTCTGGCAGAAATGCCGGAGATTGATCATCGTATAAGCCAGGCAATTCATGGCATAGTGCAACTGACTGATACGTTCAAAGCGTAGCAACAAGCGCCGAAACTTATCTTCCCAGCCGAACACTCGCGAGGGTAGTAAAAAACCGTTCTTGATAAAGAGCCGGATTGAAAAAAGGTTGACATCCACGCTGTTGAGTACCTCTACCTCGTGGATTTTCAGTAATATTAGGGACCATGCCACGATTAAAAATGGCTTTGCGGTTCGCCCGACTATCGTAAGCCGCATCGAGGCTAACGATAGTCTTGTTCAGATCGAGTCCGACCTTCTGAGCGATGCGTGTCACTTGCGGCAGTGCTTTGAGCAACAGCGGTGACTCATGACAATTCCCAGGGGCAGCAACAAAAGGGGCAAGTACATTGCAGTGGCGATCACAGAATGCCACAACGCCTGTCCCCTTTGAAGTGCTTGTGCCCACTGAATCCGAGATTGTCGCCGCCTTTTTTCGCCGCTGTGGTCGTCCCATCACCGTGGATGACACTGATGTCGAGGTACTCTTTTTGGTGAAGCAGCGACACAGACCCCGTGAAAATGGCATCGAAGCACCCATGGGCTTCAAAACGCCTAAAGGCGCTGTAGATTCTGGTGTAGTGGATCTCCGGTCGCCCATCGAGAGTTCTTTTCAATGGGCAGCTCTTTCCACTGACACCCGAGGTACAAAAGTTTAAGAATATAGTTAAAGACCGCATGTAACCGTTCAGGGGGGGGGCAAAAAAACGTCCGCTATGAAATCACACGTAATCAGTACGAAAACCAGTCTAGATTTGATTTTCCCCGGATAATTGTGAGTAGTTAAAAGTGCTATACTGGTCTGCCAATTGTCTTTTAGACATTTTAGGTACGATCTTATTATGCGCATAAACCTCAAAGCTTTTGCTTAGCAAGGCTTTGAGGTTTATGCGCATGATGTACCCCCCCCGTGAACGGTTACGACCGCATGCAAAGGGAGCTTCGGCTGAGGACCACGACTCCCTATTTTCAGATGGGGTAAGACAAATTCCTCAAACTGTTCCCAAGTCAAATGCGTTGGAATCCATTGCCATCGTGGAGATTGAGCCATTATCACTTCTGTCAACCATCAACCTAAAGAGACTGGAGTCATTTTAGGTTGAGTCGGTAGTATCCCCTGTAACTAGAGGCTTCCAGACAAATTCACCCAGGGAGCAAAACCCGCAACCAGTTGTGAGTTTGTCCATCATGCCAAAAAACGAGGTAAGGCTTTGCTCTCAGCACTTCTTGAGTGCTTTCTCAACCAGATATCTGGAATTTTTATTGAGCAAAGAAGGAAAGAATCGCACGCACGAGATAGTCAGGACGCTCTTGGGGGATGTAGTGACCGCAATCCTTAACCACGTCCCCGCGCACGTTCTCAGCTACCAACTGCATCGTGCGCAGCATCTGGGAGCCTGCGCTTTGTTCACCGCCTAACGTTAGAATAGGCATCTTGAGCACTTGTTTTGTCTTCGCATACTCTTTATTCTGAGCTATGTTGTCATAGACCGCACGGTAGTATTCAAAACCGCTCTGCATTCTCCCCGGAGCGGAGTAGGCACGGACATACTCATTGATGTCAGCCTCGCTGATTGACTCCGGATGAGCCGCCCTGTTCCGGAAGAACCAAGACAGGAACAGCCGCTCCCGCCCCGCCACAAGTGCCTCCGGCAGGTCAGGGATCTGGTTAAACGCGAATTGCCATGTTTTCAAATTCGACGCAGGCGACAACTGGGACGTTTGAGTTGGAGTTACACCGGGGATGGCGGCATCAAGGAGCACCAGCCGACGCACTTCATTCTGGTGCGCGACGGCATAGGCGTAAGCGACCCACGTGCCGATATCGTGCCCGACCAGGAAGGCGCTCTTTATGCTGAGCTTGTTAGCTAAGCCGTGGATGTATGTGGCAACGGTTCGTGCGTCGTAACCACCTTCCGGCTTGTCGGAGTCGCCTAGGCCTGGCAGATCGAGGGCAATGACGGTGTAGTGCTGTGCCAGGGCAGGCATGACTTGGTGCCACGCGTGCCACGTTTCCAACCAGCCATGCAACAGTATGATAGGTTCGCCTTGGCCTCCCATGACATAGTGCAGACGGATGCCGTTGACGCTTGCGGTATGATGAGTAAAAGTTTTTGCAAACCTCGTTGCATCGAAACTCGCTGTTTCATTTGTTGCCTGACCACCCGTTTTATTCCGAGCCAAAAGCGGTTGGGCTACCAGGCTTGCAAGCAACATAACTGTAGCCATAAGAAAGAGCATTCGCTTCTTCTTGGTACTTTTGGCATAGTTGACGAGCCTGGCACATTTTGCTGCGAATTGCTTAGCAGCGACAACGATACTACGTGAGAACCAGGTGACTATAGCCACTTTCCTGAATAGTATTAACATCAATCAACCTCTAGCGTTTTCTGAATTCGCCAACAGTGTCAGCGCTATATTTGCTCCTACTCACGTCCCTTTTGTTGTGCAACGCCTTGCACTAGACACTAGACAATGCTGAAATCAGCACTCATGATGTTACTGGCTTGCACCTCATTCAGGATTGCCAAAAGCTCGCTTCCACTACTGGTACTGATCAAAGTATCGTTCGCATTCACGCCAGTTCCTTGGGTAATCTTCAGATCAGCAAACCTCAGTCCATCTGAAAGCCCAATGAGATCTTGAGCCTTAGTGAAGTCAATAATACTATCAGTCCCTGCTCCATCTGTCAGAACGAACAGGTCGTTGCCATTGCCTCCATTTAGAGAGTCGTTGCCAAAACCACCTATGAGGGTGTCGTTGCCATTGCCGCCCCGGAGCAGATCGTCACCACTCAATCCTGAGAGTTGGTCATTGCCACCCTGACCGTTGATGACATCATTTGAGTTGTCAAAGCCACTTATGGTGTTGTCAAGCTCGTTGAGGAACGTGACCGAGTTCTGATGTAAAACATTACTGCTTTGTTGGTTGGCATCAAAGACATCAAAGCTGTCCTTGATTGCAGAAAGTCCGTTCTGCCCGTCAAATAGGACATTGCCAATATTGACTGACGTACTTGCAACTATCGGCGTACTAAAGTTATCCAGGTTTTCGAGGGCAAAATTCTGGAGTTTGACCCTAGTATTATCACCCCCCTCAAAGTTGATGAGTAAGTCACTTCCATCTTGAGCCAAGAGCATATTCCTGGCGACCAGTCCAGTCCCCTCAAATTTCAGAACATCGACTTCTGCAATCGCAGCGCCAGATAGGTTGTCTTGTGTTCCTACACCGCTGAAATCAGTAATGTTATCGGTGCCATCGCCGAGGGGAACGAAAAACGCGTCCCTACCACCACCACCAGTAAGCGTATTATTTCCTTCCCTACCTGAGATGATATCGTTGCCCTGACCCCCGTCGAGGTGATCATCGCCATTTCCGCCGATTAGGATATCGTCACCTTTACCCCCACTAAGGCTATTATTGCCATTTCCTCCAAGGTAGATGTCGTTGCCATCCCCATCTGTAAAGACATCGTTACCATCATTTCCAGCCTGAAAAACGCTGCCGTTCTCGGCGGCTGGAGCTGTCCCTGGAATTAGCTTATCCTCTCCGAGCAGTGAGGCTTCTGGATAAGTTTGTATGCCGTCGTTGGAGGCTGCTGCCTGGAGTTTGGCAAAGTCATCCTTTGGTGGTGGCAAAGATGGATCTGTCACTGCCTGACCCCCTTCCCTAAAAAACTTATCAAGTCCCGATGGAGTAGCTAACAGTAACATTCTTGCTGGCTCCGCCCCTAGATTTTTAAATCTGTGGATGTGGCCCCTGTCAAGAGGAATAAGGTCTCTAGGAGTCGCAACCTTGATTTGGTTACCCTCTTGGAACGTCACCTCCCCGTCCAGAACCTTGTATACCTCATCTTCTCGTGTGTGCAAGTGTGTTACGGGTCCAGATTGCGGCGGAACGTACAAATCGAATAGAGCGTACTGTCCGCCGGTATCTTCGCTGGTTGCTAGAAAGGTATCCAGGTTGCCCGATAACCAAATCTGCTCCCGACTGCTGTCTGGTGTTTCTAGTAGAGAAATATGCTGTTCTTCAAATATCGCCTTGACTTTTTCAATTCCTTCGGGACTTGTGATGTCAATCCCATCTGGCTTTGTGATGGTTGAAGAATTGTGATGTTCTTCCATTGTGGTTTTCTTGTTGCTTTAGCATTTTAAACGTAAATTAAGGGTTCCGCAATTATCTTTACATATCTTCATTGATGAGGCTGGGGTCAATCTCGCGAGGAAGCGTAACAAAAGAGGAATGGCACTGAAATAAACTGAATCAAGCGGCTAGTTTAGCTTTGAGAATTGAGCGGGGTTGCTGCATTCTGGGGAAACTCTTGGGTCTTCGTTTGCTGACTCTGGGTTCATGACGGTGGGGGCGGAGGGGAACTAACTGCTCCGTCATGACATTGAGCAAACAGGAGTAGAGCCGACGACGGTCTTGGGCAGAGGTGTGAGCCAACTGGGGTCTGAAATGATTAAACTGCTGTCGAGTGCAATGTTCGGAAATCCGCAAGGGAGAGACCGCCGTTTGTTGTGCCGCTTGCCACATCAAGGTTCGTAGCAAGTTGTACGCTAGCATTTGCACCCAGATTTCCTTTTGCACCATCTCTGGGGTTTTAGCGAGAATCATCTCCATCTTCAACGTAGTTTTGAGGTGTTTGAAATTGACAACGGTAGCCAGCCAACGGAGCTGATAGAGTTGGGCTAATTTTGCTTTAGGATAGCGTTTGGGGTCAAGCAGGGTAGTAACGAGAATGATTTCGGTGGGACGAAAAGAAACAACTGGTTGCGGGTTTCGTGTAAAGTTGATCCGAAATATCGAGCAACAAGGTGAGATTGAGCATTCGAGGGGAAAGAAAGATCTATTTTGATCGTTTTCCTGCTCTTTTTCCCCATATTTCCGTTTCCAAGGCACAGCAAATCTGGGTCTCTAGCACCGAGACCTCCAGAAGAATGGATGACGAGAACTTTAGCTCTGGCAGAAATGCCGGAGATTGATCATCGTGTAGGCCAGACTTTTCAAAGCATAGTGTAACTCACTGATCCGCTCGAATCGTAGCAACAAGCGCCGAAACTTATCTTCCCAGGCGAACACCCGCTCGATAGTAAAAAACCGTTCTTGATAAGTAATTAAACAAAATTAATTACATAATTTTTGCCAAATTCTCTTAGAATTTTTTCGACTGATGCCACAAAAGTTGACCAAGATTCATAAGCATCTATCTCAATCCATTCATACTTAATAAATCGCCACAAAATTTCAATTAAATTTAACTGAGGAGAATAGGAAGACAACACAAAAATGGTAATATTACGCTGAAGGGGTGACAAGGAGGGCTACAACACTTATAGGTTCAAGGTTTCAGGTATTCATGGTATAAAGAAAAGAGGTCTGGCTTTGTCAACAAGACCTCCTTAATGATAAGATGCCTGAATTTTACCAAATCTACCTCAAAAGTCAACTTGAACCGTGCCAATATCTGCTGCTAAGTATTTTGATTGATTTGTTGCAATCTATCAAACTGGTGAAATTGGAAGCATTAGCTGCCGCGCTACCCTTGCCGATACAGTTTGAAAGTCGGCGGCATAGACTGCAGAGATTTTTGTCGCTACCAGTACTGAAGGTTGAAAAACTTTGGTTTCCCTTTATTGAAAACTGGTTAGCCACTGATTTTGACTGTAATCAAGTACTTCATATTGCGATTGATCGCACGAATTGGGGAGCTATCAATTTACTGATGATTAGTTTGATTTGGGATAAGCGCTCCATTCCGATCTATTTTGAATTACTGCAAAAAAAAGGGAGTACTAATTATGAAGAACAAATAGCATTTTGCCACAAAGTTTTGCATCTCTTTAAGAATTACAAAACAGTAGTATTGGGGGACAGAGAATTTTGCTATGTGTGTTGTTGGCATCCTGGTTAGCTCAAAAGGGAGTGTACTTATGTTTACGTTTAAAAAAGACTGAATACATTCAGCTAGAAGATGAAATTTGGGTGCAATTGAAAGCTTTGGGATTGAGTCCTGGTATTTCTCTCTATCTAGAAGGAGTAAATGTGACGAAAAAAAAAGGATTCGAACGAGTAAAATTGGCGCGGAGTGTCGGCGGGGGAAGCTTCCCCCGCCGAACCTCCTTAGCTAAATGGAAAAGAACATATCAAGGCTGGGCTCCAGATGAAGGCTGGTTTATTATGACAAACCTGGATTCTTTAGACTCAGCAATTAAATCATATCAAAAAAGATTTGATATTGAAGAAATGTGAGCGAGATTTTAAGAGTGGTGGGTATAATTTAGAAGGAACTCTTGTTACAGACTTCCGGTTAAGGGCAATAATTTTATTAGTAATGATTGCCTATACAACTGCCACATTTCAGGGCAAAAAGATTAAAAAGATGGGTTTACAGAAATATGTAGGTCGGGTCAAAGAATTTGGTCGAACAGTACGACGGCATAGTAGTTTTTATATTGGCTTGTATGGGCAAACCTGGGTTAATTTTATCGAACAATGCGCAGACGCAGTTGCGGAATTAATGAGACTGACTCGCAATAAGTGGAAGTATTATCAACGAGGTCTGAGGGCCAAGGAGCTTATCCTGTCTGCATTTCAGACCTACTTGTAACCCCTTCAGCTCTAACCCAATGGGAAGCTAGTTTCATCGCTTCCGTTAGCCACCAACTTGACAACAACAAAAAGCTTAGTCCGAAACAAACCGAATGGTTGAGCAAAATCTACGATAAGCACGCCTGAAAGCCCTATGCGCTCCTACCCAGTCAATATGAGACTTCTTGCATAAAGGCCAAAACACAATCGTATAAGTATTCGAGTTGCGTACCCTAAGTTGAGTTATGCAAGAGGTCTATTCAAAAAGCCGCGGTAAGGATTCAGGTGCTGGGTTGAGGCAGTAGAGATGGTTGAGACTTCGCACTCCCCGATTTGGCCATCAGAGCTTGCTTAAAAAACTCCATGACCGACCGAAGAAAGTCGCCGACAGGTCTGCACCACACTCAATAAGTCAGCAGTCTGAGCAAACCGCTCCATCGAGCGTGACCCCCCACCTACTTTCCGCTTGGTCACCGCTAAACGCAGGGAGCGCTCTGCCTGGTTGAAGTCCTGTGGCACCTCTGGATGATCGAGGAAGTACCACCAAAGTTCTGCTTTATCCCGTAGCGAGCGCAATAACTTACCCGCCTCGTATCCGGCTCAGGCCTTTCCATTGCTGGATGCTATGGGTTATCCGCGATTTCGTTCCCCACCTTCCAAGTTTGATAAGCGATCGCAGGAAAGGGTTTCTCGCCACTGCCGATGTTGAGCAAAAGCCTCATCAATCAAGTCCAAGAACTCTTGTCCCAATACTGGGTTGAAGACAAGACCCAACTTAACCACTTTTTTGAAGTGATGCCTAGATAAAGCCAGACATTTCTGTTGGGCCTTGGCTGAGTAGCCGTTGTACACGCGCTCAGTCATCCGAGCTGAGCACGTGTACAACGAGCGTGCCTAACTGTTGCTCTAATTCGGCACGTGAGCGCGTATCCCCTGCATGAAACAGGCAAAACTTTTGCCCCGCTGTGACCCACAGCCCTGAAGGGGTGACAAGGAGGGCTACAACACTTATAGGTTCAAGGTTTCAGGTATTCATGGTATAAAGAAAAGAGGTCTAGCTTTGTCAACAAGACCTCCTTAATGATAAGATGCCTGAATTTT
>JAABUX010003414.1_pt1 | contig 21075 bp, 18 predicted proteins | sample 5561851 | NCBI WGS metagenome assembly JAABUX01 (sample SAMN10711883, study PRJNA513361) | rock metagenome | isolation source: Antarctica rocks | place: Antarctica: Victoria Land, Richard Nunatak red sandstone | collected 2016-01-03 | reverse complement strand
AGCCAACGATGATGAGGCGGGGAAAGTCGGGCATCTGCCGGAATCCGCCGGCACACCCCGTTCAAGGCCCCTCGGTCACTTGACGACCCGGAGCAGCTCGTCGATCGAGGTCTTGCCCTGGATGACCTGGCGGAGGCCGTCTTCCTGGAGGTAGATCATCCCGTTCTTGCGGGCCTCGGCCTTGATGGCGTTGAGCGAGGGGTTCTCGCGGATCAGGTCGCGCATCGGCTCGGTGATCACGAGGAGTTCGAAGATCCCGGTCCGGCCGAGGTAGCCGGTCCCGCCGCAGACGGTGCAGACCACCTGGGGCTCGGTCGGCTTGCGGTAGAAGACGTCGACCTTGTCGGCGGGCAGGTTGGCCTTCTTGAGGAATTCGGGCTTGGGCTTGTACGGCTCCTTGCAGGTGTCGCAGAGCTGGCGGACGAGCCGCTGGCCGAGCACGGCGGTCAGCGCCGAGGCGATCATGAACGGCTCGACGCCGAGGTCCAGGAGCCGGAAGAGGGCGGTGATCGTGTCGTTGGAGTGGACGGTGGAGAACACGAAGTGGCCGGTGGTGGCCGCCTGGCAGGCGATGGTGGCCGTCTCCTGGTCGCGGATCTCGCCGATCATGATGACGTCGGGGTCCTGGCGGAGGATCGACCGGAGGCTCCCGGAGAAGGTCTGGCCGCTCTTGGTGTTGATCTCCATCTGCGTGATGTTGTCGAGGTGATATTCGATCGGGTCCTCGACGGTGATGATGTTCTTCTGGAAGCGGTCGATCTCGCGGAGGCAGGCGTAGAGCGTGGTGGTCTTGCCCGACCCGGTCGGCCCGCAGCAGAGGAACATCCCGTGCGGCTGGGTGACGACCGAGCGGACCTCGGCGACCATCTTCGAACGGAGGCCGACCTCGTCGAGCCGGCCGACGGACGAGGCGTTGTCGAGGATTCGCATGACCATCTTCTCGCCCGACTTCGACCCCGAGGTCGCCACCCGGAAGTCGACGTCGCGGGCCTCGAGCTTGGCGCCGAAGGAGCCGTCCTGGGGCTTGCGCTTCTCGGAGATGTCCATCGCCGCGAGGACCTTGAAGACATTCAGGACGGCGTCGCCGGTGGGCCGGTCGAACGGCTCGGCGGCGTGGAGGATGCCATCGATCCGGTAGCGGACCGAGAGCTGCTCGGGGCTGGGCTCGAGGTGGATGTCGGTGGCCCGGCGGAGCACGGCGTCGTAGACCAGCTCCTTCGCGGCCATGTACGACTTCGACTCCTCGGCGCGGGCCACGCGGTCGGGGTCGGGCTTAGTCGCCCCCTGGCTCTTGCCCACGAAGACGATCGGCGGGCCCGACTTGTCGCCCGCGTCGTCCCCCTTGTTGAAGACCCCACGCATCCCCATCTTGTTCATCAGGCCGTTGGCGACCTCGCCCAGGTGATAGGGCGTGAGCACCTTGTTCTCGTCCGGCACGGTCTGGTTGCGGACGTAGATGTAGCTCAGCAGCGGGATGAAGTACGACAGGAGCAGCAGGGAGAGGCCCACCGCGTAGATCGGGATCGCCCAGACCAGGGCCAGGCCGAGCACGCCGGTGAAGAAGACGATCGAGTTCCACATCTCGAACCGGGTGTTGGCCAGCTCCTTGCAATCGTCGTCGACCCAGGCGGTGGTCCAGGCCCACATCAGGTAGATCAGGACGACCGGGACGAACTTGAACAGGTTGAGGTAGAACCCCGGCCCGCGCAGGACGTCGCCCATGCTCGGCAAGGCGGGGCCCTCCGCCTGGGCGAGCAGGGCCAGGTCCACCCAGCCGGCGGCGAGGGCGTCGGAGGCCAGGCCGAGCGTCAGCAGGGCGAACGTCGCGGGCGCGGCGAGGGCGAGTCGCGGGCGGGTCATCTGCTGGCCTTTCGTTGGGCAGGGAGGGCGTCGCGCCCCGGCCCGCCCCGGCCGGGGCCGGGGCCGGTCCGAGGGCCGACGCATCGGCGGCGAGATCAGAGGATACCAGGTTGGTTCAGCGAAATCCCCTTGAGGGCCATTTTGAGGATCTCGATGCTCGGGGCGAACTCGAACGCCGTGGCCCGCTCGATCTTCTCGTCGACGACGAGCTGGCGGAGGCTCTCGGTGAAGTCCTGCATCCCTTCTTCCTTGCCCATCCGGATCGCGTCGCCGAGCTTGTTGTCGTCCTCGTTCTGGATCAGCTTGCGGATGATCGGGTTGGACCGCATGATCTCGTTGGTCGGGACCCGGGTGTTGCCGGTCTTCTCGGCGTACTCCTTGGTCGTGGGCAGGAGCTTCTGCGCGACGACGGCCTTGAGGTTGAAGGCCATGTTCTGCCGGAGCGGCGCGTGCATCTCGCGCGGGAAGAGGTCGAGAATCCGGCTGATCGTCGACGGGGCGCTGGAGGCATGGATCGTCCCGAAGACCAGGTGGCCGGTCTCCGCGGCGTGCATGGCCGCGCTGAAGGTCTCCTGGTCCCGCATCTCGCCCACCAGGATGATGTCGGGGTCCTGGCGGACGGCGTCCTTGAGCGACTTGTGGAAGTCGACGACGTCGATGCCGATCTCGCGCTGGTTGATGATCGACTTGTCGTCGGTGAAGGTGAACTCGATCGGGTCCTCGATGGTGACGATGTGCATCCGCTCGCGCTCGTTGATGTACTGGAGCATCGAGGCGATCGTGGTGCTCTTGCCCGAGCCGGTCACGCCGGCCAGGATGATGATCCCCTGCTCGTACTGGGTCAGCTCGGACATGATCGGCGGCAGGCCGAGCTTCTCGAACGTGGGGATGGTGTTGTTGACCCGCCGGGCGACCAGGCTGAGCCGGCCGCGGGCGCGGAACAGGTTGACCCGGAACCGGGTCTCCAGCGTCCCGTCGAAGACGATATGGGCGAAGTCGGCGCCCCCCTCGTCCTCGAGGATCTTGCGGGCCCGGGGCGTGAGGATGGGGAACATCAGCCGTTCCATCTCGGCGGTCGTCAGCGGCGGCAGGGCCATCTGGCGGAGGATGCCGCCCATCCGGATGCAGGGGGGCAGGCCGACCTTGAGGTGGAGGTCGGAGCCCTTGTGCTTCATGACCATCCGGAACAGCTTGTTGGCCTCGGGCTCGCTGGGCGCGACGGCCTCGATGGTCGGCTCGGCTGCGGTCGACATGATGATCCATCCTCCGCGCAAGCGGGCGCCGGGGTCTGGCGGTCGCCCGGGGACTCGTGGGATTTCCGGCCGGGGGGCCGCGACCGGCCCGGCCGCGAGGGGGGAGCGGCCGACGTCGCGGCCCGGGAGATGGGCCCCGATCTATCTAGCCTAACGCGCCGCGGCGGCCGGTGCGACGAGGCGGACCGGGACGCCGCGGCGATGCAGGTAGTCCTTGGTCTGGGCGATGGTGAATTCGCGATAGTGGAAGATGCTCGCCGCCAGGGCGGCGCCGGCCCCCCCCTCGTCGAGCGCGGCCCGGAGATGCTCGGGGTTCCCCGCGCCGCCGGAGGCGACCACCGGCACTTCCACGGCGTCGACGACGGCCCGGGTCATCGGCAGGTCGTAGCCGGCCTTGGTCCCGTCGGCGTCCATGCTGGTCAGGACGATCTCGCCGGCGCCCATCCGCTCGACCTCGCGGGCCCAGGCCACCGCCTCCAGCCCGGTCGGGACCCGGCCGCCGTTGACGTGGACCTCCCAGAACTCGCGGCCCTCGCGCACCACCCGCTTCGGGTCGATGTTCACGACGATGCACTGCCGGCCGAACCGCCGCGCCGCCCGCTCGACGAACCCGGCGTCGCGGACGGCCGTCGAGTTGATCGAGACCTTGTCCGCGCCGGCGTTGAGCAGAGCCCGGATGTCGTCGAGCGTCCGGATGCCGCCGCCGACGGTCAGCGGCATGAAGCAGACCTCGGCGGTCCGCCGGACGACGTCGAGGATGATCCCGCGGCCCTCGTGGCTGGCCGTGATGTCGAGGAAGACCAGCTCGTCGGCCCCCTCCGCCTCGTACCGAGCGGCGACCTCGACGGGGTCGCCCGCGTCGCGAAGGTTGACGAAGTTCGTCCCCTTCACCACGCGGCCCTCGTTCACGTCGAGGCAGGGGATGATCCGCTTGGCGAGCATGATTCGGGCGAGTCTCGCTCGGGCCGACGACGGATCGGGAGGGTTCGGTCCCTCCCGCACTCCCCTCGAATTGTAACGCGGGGGGCCGGGCGAGCCTAGCCGGTGGGCCCCGCGATTACGCCGTCGGGAGCCGCCGCATCCCGCAAGATGGATGAGCCTCGGCGAAAAATCCACCACCCCGCAGGCGACGCCGAGGGGTGGTGGATTTCATCCGCCCCGCGAGGGAGGCGGACCCGGTCGAATCGCATTTTTGCCCGTCAACGCGCGGCCGCCTGGACGTTCGCGGCCGGCTTGTACCCCGGCGCGGCGAGGACCGTCCGCAGGGGCTTGCCGTCGGCGAGGTTCCAGAGCCGGACCTCGCCATCCCAGCTCCCCGAGGCGACGGTCTTGCCGTCGGGGCTCAGGGCCAGGCTGTAGACCCAGTCGGCGTGGCCGGAGAGGGCGGGCTTGGGGGCGTAGTTCTCGAAGACGCGGACGACCTTGTCGGCCCCGGCGGCCAGGAGGGTCTTGCCGTCGGGGTGGAACACCAGGCGGAAGACGGCGCCCCCGAAGCCGCCGACGACCTTGGCCTGCTTGCCGTCCTCGTCGGGGTTCCAGATCCGGATCTGGTTGTCGCCGCCGCCGGTGACGACGGACTTGCCGTTGGGGCTGAAGGCGACGCAGAAGACGGTCTCGGCGTGGCCGGGGAAGGTCGCGATCGACTCCTTCTTCTCGACGTCGAAGACCTTGCTCGTCTTGTCGCGGCTGGCGGTGGCCAGGCGCCTGCCGTCGGGGCTCCAGGCGAGGTCGAAGATCCAGTCGGCGTGGTCCTCGATCAGCGCCAGCTCCTTGCCGGTGGCGACGTCCCAGACCCGGACCGCGCGGTCGGCGCCGGCGGCGGCGAGCCGGGTGCTGTCGGGGCTGAAGGCGACGGCGAAGGCGCTGTCGGTCGTCTCCAGGAGGTCGCGGGCGAGCTTGCCGCCGCCGCCGGGCTCGGCGATCCAGAGCTGGACCGAGCCGAACTGGCCGGGGTCGCCGCTGGCCGTGGCCATCCACTTGCCGTCGGGGCTGTAGGCGATGTCGTGGACCCGCTCGGCCGTCCCGGCCAGCCGGCGCGACGGGGCGCCGTCGCCGGCCTTCCAGGTCGTCAGCTCGTGGTAGCCCGACGCGGCGACCTCGGACCCGTCCGGGCTGAAGGCCAGGGCGGTGATGGGCACGGTCGCGGGGTAGGACTCGGGGATCACGACGGGCGTGGCCTTGCGGAGCGCGGCGGGCCAGTCCTCGGCCGGCGTGGCGCCGTCGTACTTGGCCCCTTCCTTGACCCAGCGTTCGAGGGTCTCGACCTTGTCCTTGGGCAGCGGGTCCTGCTTGTAGGGCATCCGCGGCTCGCCGTCGACCCGGCAAAGCTCGATGAAGTAGCTGTCGTCGGGCTCGCCGGGGGTCAGGGTGATCCCCTTGCCCATCGCGCCCCCCTTCGCCAGTTGCGCGAAGGTGGTCATGATGTATTTGCTCTCCGACTTCTTCGGGTTGTGGCAGGCGATGCAGTTCTGCACCAGGACCGGCGCGACGTCCTTGAGGAAGCTGATCGGCGGCGGCTGGGGCGGATCTTCGACGCCGGAGGCGGGGGCCGCCACGAGCAGGGCCAGCAGGGACGTGGCGACGATCGGTCGAACGCGGTTCATCGCGGGGGCTCTCCGAGGGGGGCGGGCGGCGTCGACGTCGCGGCACCGACGCGATCTCAAGGGGCCGGGAGCACCTTGATGGCCAGGGGGGTCGGCGGGGTCGGATAGTCTTTCTTGGCGAGCTGGAACGCGAGGCCGACCTGGGCCGAGGCTTGGGCGGCGGCGGCCTTGGGGTCGGCGACGAGCTTGAGGGCGAACTCGGACTGGTCCGGCGCGAGGACGATCGGGTCGGCCTTGAGGCCGGCGGGGAGGCCGTCGAGCTTGACGGTGACGGGCTCCTTGAACGGCCCCCGGCGGGCGACCTTGCCCTTGACCTCGACGGTCTCGCCGGCCTTGACCTCGACGGCGGCCGCGGCGAGCTCGATGGCGGCGGGGCGGACGACTTCGAGGGTCACGGCGGGGACGGCCAGCGTCTGCTCGCGGCCGGCCAGGGTCCCCTTCGCCGTCAGGGCGATGATCGCCCGGCCGAGGCCGGCCTCGGGGGCGGCGTTCACGGTGGCGGACCCTTCGAGGGCCTTGGCCGGGAGGGTCGAGGCCGCGACGGCCAGGCCGGTCGGCGGCGGGAGCGAGCCGAAGGTGAGCACGGCGTCCTCGGCCTCCTTCGACCGGACGGCCTTGATCGGGACGTTCGCCCCGTAGCCGTGGACGACCTCGATCGGCGCGGCGGGGGCGTCGAGCGTGACGGGCGTCGGCAAGGCGGTCGCGGCGGGCAGGCCCTGCTGGACCACGACGTTGGTCGACATCCCGGCCTGCTCGGCGAAGATCAGCGGCTTCGTGGCCACGACGACGATCGGGCCGGACGGGCCCTTGCCCTCGCCGATGACGTTCAGGATGGCGACGTCGAAGGCGGCGTCGACCGAGGCCGAGATCGTCAGGGCGCCCACCGTCTGGCCGGCGGCGACCAGCCCGGGCCGGACGGTGAGGCCGGGGGGCGGGTTGGCGACGGCGAGCGTGATCGGCCCGTCGTAGCCCTGGCGGGCGACCTCGACGCCGATGGCGGCCGTCCCACCCCGGGGGATGTTCACCTGCTCCGCCGTCGGTGCGACCGCGAAGGCGGCGGCGGCGATCGGCTCGACGGTCAGGCGGTAGGGGAAGCCGGGCCCCCCCTCGCCGCGGAGATCGCGGAGGGTGAGGGTGATCTCGGTCATCCCGGCGGGCACGGTGAAGTTGAGCGAGGGGTCGGGCGAGTTGATCGGCGCGGCCTTCTTGGCGGCGGCCTTGGTCTTGGGCCGGGTCGCCACGGCGGTGTCGTCGGCGTTGGCCAGCACCGCGCCGTCGGGCCCCTTGACCTGGAGGACGCCGTCGAGCGCCGAGCCGAGTTCGGCGGCGTCGACCTCGATGTGCAGCCGCTGGCCGGGCGTGACGCCGACGACGAACGAATCCTCGTCCCCCTTCGCCTCGATCCGGCCGTTGAAGACCGCCGGCGCGAAGGCCCGGAGCGGGGGGCTCGACGGGTCGGCCGGCTCGCGGTGCTCGGCGTGGACGCCGACGACCAGCGGCGAGAGCGATTCGAGGTCGAGCGCGAGGTCGCCCGCCGCGGCGACCCCCAGGGTCCGGCTCGTCAATCGGGGGCGGTAGACGTCGGGGCTGGCCGGAGACGGGGCGAGGGTGGCGGCGGCGACGACCGGCGCGGGCAGCGTCCCGCCCCTCAGCTCCAGCCCCACGGTCTCGCCGCGACGGCCGCCGAGCGGGAAGACCTCGTCGGCCACCGGCAACGCGCCGACGAGGAGGCGGTAGATCGGCCGGGCGCCGCCCTGATAACGCGAGTCGGACAGCTCGATGACATAATCGGTGTCCTCGGGCAGGACGGCGGTCAGGCGGGCGTCGGTCATCAGGCCGGGCGTGTCGTCGGCCGAGGCGACGAAGCCACGGGCGGCGGTCGTCAGCCGGATCGAGGGGTCGACGCCCGACCCGATCCGGGCGCACTGGGCGTCGACGACGATCCGCTGCCCCTTCTTGCCCGCGAACCGGAAGAAGTCGACGTCGTTGCCCGCCGACTGGCCCTCGACCACGACCGGCGAGGGGATCAACTGGGCCGAGTCGAAGGAGCCGTTGTCCTCGACCTCGGCCACCTGGGGGACCTGGCCGACGGCGAACAGGAACGGGTTGGACAGCCCGTCGTCGGTCCGGACCCGGACCAGGTAGACGCCGACCGGCGTGTCGGCCGCCGGGGTGATCCTGAGCTTCCAGCCGGCCGGGTCGCCGCCGACGGCCGCCACCTCGGCCGCGAACGGGGCGATCAGGCGGGGCGAGCCGGCCAGCCCGGCCCCCGAGACGACCACCTCCGTCGCCTCGCCGCGACGGACCCCGGACGGGCTGAGGCCGGCGATCCGGGGCGGCTCGGCCCACGCGGCGGCGGCCGCGACCAGTCCGACCGCGACGGCGAGGGCGGCGAGCGGGCGCGTCATCGGGTCTTCCTCCGGGCCCTCCGGGCGGGGCGAGGGCGGGTTGAAGGAGCGGGAGCACAGGCGAGGGCGGCGACGACCGGAGCGAGGCGGGGCAGGTCGCGGGGTGCGGCGGGACCGCACGGACGACACCCGTCCAACGTCGCACGCCCCCCCGGTCGTGTCAAGGGGCCGAATCGTGGCGTGCCGGCGGCCGGCGGGGGCTGGCTTTCGGACGGAGCGGCAGCTCGGGGTGTGCCCGGGTTTTCTGGTGGGGTCACGCCGCCCCCCACCCCAGCCCTCCCCCACGGAGGGGGGAGGGGACCGGATGGGGAGGGACCCCCTTGCGTGGCCGAGCCGTCGACGACGGCCTCCCCCCTCTTTGTGGGGGAGGGCTGGGGTGGGGGGCCGAGAATGTGGCACCACCAGAATCTCCGATCATACCCGCCGCTCGATCGGGCCGGGGCGTCACTTCCGGCCGGGGCGGCCTCAGGAATATACTGGGGCGGTTCGATCCGGGGCCCTGGGGAGTCGTCGCGCCGTGGCGAATTCAGGACACAAGGTGGTCAAGGCGGTCTGCCCGCTCGATTGCCCGGACACCTGCGGGATGCGGGTGACGGTGGAGGACGGCGTCGCCGTCGACCTCCGGGGCGACCCCGAGCACCCGTTCACGCGCGGCTTCCTCTGCGGCAAGATGGCCCGCTACCTCGACCGGGTCTACAGCCCCGACCGCCTGCTCCACCCGCTCCGACGGGTCGGCCCCAAGGGCTCCGGCCGGTTCGAGCGGGTCGGCTGGGACGAGGCGTTGGCCGAGGTCGCCGATCGGTTCGCCGCGATCGCCGCCTCGCCCGACGGCCCGCAGGCGATCCTGCCGTACAGCTATTACGGGACGATGGGCAAGCTCCAGGCCAGCAGCCTCGACCGCCGGTTCTTCCACCGCCTGGGCGCCTCGATGCTCGACCGGACGATCTGCGCCTCGGCCGGGTCGGCCGGCTACGAGTACACCCTGGGCCGTGGGCGGCTGGGGGCCGACCCGATGGCGGTCCCGGATTGCAAGCTCGTCATCAACTGGGGTTCCAACACCGCGCACACCAACAGCCACCTCTGGAGCCTGATGATCCGGGCGAGGAAGCACGGGGCCACCCTGGTGGCGATCGATCCCTACCGGAGCCCCACCGCCGCCCGATGCGACTGGCACATCCAGCCCCGGCCCGGGACCGACGCCGCCCTCGCGCTCGGCCTGATGCATGTCCTCTGGCGCGACGGCCTCACCGACGACGATTACCTGGCGCGGGCCACCGTCGGCGCCGACCGGCTCCGCCGCCGGGCGATGGAGGAGTACCCCGTCGACCGGGTCGCCGCGATCACCGGGGTCGATCCCGCGACGATCGAGGAGCTGGCCCGCCGCTACGCCGCCGACCGGCTCTCGCTGATCCGGGTCAACTACGGCCTCCAGCGCCATTTCGGCGGCGGGATGGCGGTCCGGGCGATCGCCTGCCTGCCCGCCCTGGTCGGCGCCTGGCGGCACCACGGCGGCGGCGCCCTGCTCTCGACCGGCGGGGCCTACGACTTCGACATGGGCCGCCTGACCCGCCCCGACCTCGCCCCGCCGGGCACGCGGACCGTCAACATGAACCGGCTCGCCGAGTCCCTCGCCGGCGAGCTGCCCGGCCCGCCCGTCCGCGCCCTCTACGTCTACAACTGCAACCCCGCCGCCGTCGCGCCCGATCAGAAGAAGGTGATCGAGGGCCTCAAACGCGACGACCTCTTCACCGTCGTCCACGAGCAATTCCCGACCGACACCGTCGACTACGCCGATATCGTCCTCCCCGCCACGACCCAGCTCGAACACGTCGACATCCACGGGTCTTACGGCCACCACTTCGTCATGCTCAACGCCCCGGCCATCGCCCCCCGGGGCGAGGCCCGGTCCAACAACGACGTCTTCCGCGCCCTCGCCGCCCGCCTCGGCTTCGAGCCCGGCCTCTTCCCCGACGACGACGCCCTCGTCCGCGAGTGCCTCGACGGCGGCCCCAACCTCCGCGGGATCACCCTGGAACGCCTCGAAGCCGAGCCGTCGATCCGCCTCGACCTACCCGAGCGGTACGCCCCCTTCGCCGACGGCGTCTTCCCCACCCCCTCGGGCAAGTGCGAACTCTACTCCGAGCGGATGGCGAGCGACGGCCTCGACCCCCTGCCCGCCTACGTCCCGCCCCGCGAAGACCCCCAGGGACGCCCCGACCTGGCCGCGTCCCACCCGATCCAGCTCCTGAGCCCCCCCCGGCCGCAGTTCCTCAACTCGACCTTCGCCAACTCGCCCGGCCACCGCGCGGCCGCCGGCGACCCGACCGTCGAGATGTCGGCCGCCGACGCCGGGTCGCGAGGGCTGGTCGACGGCCAGTGGGCCGAGGTCTACAACGCCCGAGGGACCTTCCGGGCCCGCGTCGCCCTCACCGGCGCCGTCAAGCCCGGCGTGGCCGTCGCCACCGGCCTCTACTGGAACAAGCTCGTGCCCGGCGGCGGCAACGCCAACAGCACCACCTCCACCGCCCTGACCGACATGGGGGGAGGAGCCACCTTCTTCGACAACCTCGTCGAGGTCCGGGCCTGGGAGGGGTCGTCATGACCCCGGATCGGAGGACAGCCGTGGTGACCAAGGAGAGGGTGAAGCAAATCCTCGAACAATTCAACGTCATCGACCCGAAGGTCGACATCCTCGAAAATCGCGGGTTGCGAATCCTGGCCGCGGTCGTCTCGCCGTCCTACGAGGAGATGGAAGAAGGAGAGCGTCAGGCCATGGTCTGGGGCAAGCTCCCCGACGAGCTGGGCGACCAGGAATCGCGGTGGGTCGAATTCGTCTACACCGATTCCCCCGGCGAACTCAAGGCTAGGCACGCCGAGGCGAAGGCCCAAGCCGCCGCCGAATCACAACCCTGAACGCGGCCCCTCGGCCGCACCGCGAGGCCCGAATCATGTCCTTGTTGCTCACCCGTCCCTCATCGACCCCGGCCCTGGCCCGGATGACCGTCACCCTCTACACCCGGGCGCAGTGCTGCTGCTGCCACTCGGCCCGCGAGGTATTGGAGGAGTATCGAGAGGCCCACGGCTTCGCCTTCGAGGAGGTCGACGCCTCCGACCCGGCGCTGGTCGACCGGATCGGGCCGACGGTCCCGGTGATCGCCGTCGACGGCAAGGTCCGGTTCCGGGGCGAGGTCAATCGGGTCCTCTTCGAACGCCTCCTGGCGGCCGACGGCCGGGAGTGTTGACCCATCTGCGAGACCTCGACATGATTTCACCTCGACTCGCCGCGGCGGCGGCCTGGCTTGCGCTCGTCGCCACCGGCTGCGGCGAGCGGACCCGGCCCGAGGCGCCCCTCGCGGCCCCGGCCCGGGCTCCCGAGCCGTTCCTGCTCCGGGCCGTCGCCGATTCGGACCTGGGGGTCCAGGATCTGGCCGAGGAGCTGCAAATTCAGGTCTTCCGCTACGACGTGAAGGCCCCCGTCAATCATCGGACGACGTTCTGGATCGAGGTCTGGCGGGACGGCAAGCTGGACCGGGGGCCGAGCTGGGGCTCCTCCTACCAGCCGCGCCGGGAGCGCCCCTTTTTCGGGCGATTCACCTTCTCGATCATGGACGGGCAGGCGGTGGACAGCCCGAAGACGCGATGGTCGACCCGCCTGGATTCGTACCCCGAGGAGAGGCGGGCGGGGACTCGCCCGACGGGCCGTGGGACGTCGAGCCAGACGCGATGGATCGACGACCCGCTCAAGGCGGAGGGGATCACCAACCGGTCGGGCCAGTCCTACCCGATCGCGTCGCCGATCGAACGCGGCCGGACCTACACGCTCCATGCCCTGGCCGGGAGCCGGGGCCAGGCGATTTCCTTGGCGGATGGGGCCGACACGGCGGAGTTGGCCCGGACGGTCGCCGTCGCCGTCTTCCTCCGGGCCCGGATCGAACGCGTCCCCACCGATCGGCTCAGCGATTGGGACAAATCCGGCGCCGTCTCGATCCCGCCGGCACCCTTGAAAGATTGACGCGGCGGCCGACCCGCCCGACGGATTCGCGACCCTCGCCCATGACGCCGCCCATCCTCTCCGACCTCGACGCCCGACTGGTCGCGTTCAACGCCCGCCTCCGCGGCTGCCGGCGGTGCCACGCCGCGGGCTTCCTCGACGAGCGGGAGTCGGTCCCCGTGGCCTTCGACGGCGAGCCGGGCGCCCCCCTGCCCCGAATCTTGCTGATTGGCCAAGCTCCCGGGTTGAAGGGGAGCCGGGTGGCCCGGCCGTTCGAAGGCCCCTCGGGCGACCGCCTCCGGGTCTGGTTCGAGGCCGGCGGCATCCCCCGCGCCGACTTCTGGCGGAAGATCCACTTCGTGGCCGTCACCCGCTGCTATCCCGGCCGATCGCCGGGGGCTAAAGGGGACCGCCTCCCCTCGCCGGCCGAGCGGGCCCTCTGCCGCCCCTGGCTCGACGAGGTGGTGGCCCTGATCGAGCCCGAGGTCGTCCTCCTGCTCGGCCTCCTGGCGATCCGGACCGCGCTCGGGCCCGTCCCCTCGCTCTCGGCGGTCGTCGGCACCGCCCGGGTGATCGACGGGGTCCGCTATCTCCCCCTGCCCCACCCTTCCGGCGTCAGCCGATGGCTCAACGACCCGCCCAACATGGAGGCCGTCGCCCGGGCGATGATCCGCCTCCGAGGCTGGGGCGACGACCTGGGCATCTGAAGGTCGACCCGGCTCGATTGGCGGATCTCATCTTGTCGGGTGGATGAAATCCACCAATCCCTCGATGTAGTCCGGACCATGGCCTCCGTTGCCCGAACAGGCCCCGACGAAACCTGTCGACCCCTCCGTCGTGGCCCAAGCCGTGGTGAATTTCCTCCGCATTACGAGCGGTCGGGGACGTTGATCGGGCCGGAGACGGCGGCCGATTCGAAGGTGGCCATGTCTCGGAGGATGTCGGCGGCGGCGGCGATGAGCGGCAGGGCGAGGGTCGCGCCGGTGCCTTCGCCCAGCCGGAGGCCGAGCGCGAGGAGGGGGTCGAGGCCGAGGGCTTCGAGGACGACGCGGTGGCCGGGCTCGGGGCCGAGGTGAGCGGCGGCGAACGACCCGATCGCGGCGGGGCAGAGTCGCGCGGCGACCAGCCCGGCCACGCCGCTGATGAAGCCGTCGAGGACCACCAAGGCCCGGTGGCGGGCCGCGCCGATGGCCAGGCCGGCGAGGGCGAGGATCTCGAACCCGCCGAGGCGGGCGAGGGTGGCCCAGGGGTCTCCGGGCGAGGGCGGGTGGAGGGCCAGGGCCCGCCCGACGACCGCCCGCTTGAGGCGGAGCCCGTCGTCGTCGACGCCGGTCCCCCGGCCGACGACCCGGTCGGGCGGGGCCCCCGTCAGGGCGGCGGCGAGGATCGAGGAGGTGGTCGTGTTGCCGATCCCCATCTCGCCGAGGGCGATCACGCGGGACCCCTCGGCCCCCGCCCAGCGGTCGGCCAGGTCCAGGCCGACGGCGACGGCCCGGAACGCCTGGCCCCTGGTCATCGCCGGCCCTTCGAGGACGTTCGCCGTGCCCGGGCCGATCGGCCGGGAGATCAACCCGGGATGGTCGCGAAGCCCCTCGGGCAGGGAGCGGACGCCCAGGTCGACGACGCGGACCTCGGCCCCAGCGCGGCGGGCCAGGACGTTCACCGCCGCCCCGCCGGCCAGGTAATTCGCCACCATCTGGCCCGTCACGGCCTGCGGGTACGCGCTCACGCCGGCCCCGGCCACGCCGTGGTCAGCCGCGAAGACGGCGACGAGCGCGGGCGTCCCGGACGGCCGTTCGGTCCGCTGGATCGAGGCGAGCTGCCGGCCCAGGTCGAGCAGGCGGCCGAGGCTGCCCGGCGGCATGGTCAGGCGGGCCTGGCGGTCGGCCGCCCGGTCGGACCAGGCCGGGTCGGGGGCCTCGACCGCCCCGATCGCGCGGGCGATCGGGGCGGGGACGGCGGATTCGAGGTCGAGCCCGGCGGTCGGCCCCACGGTCAGAACGCGACCGGCTTCTGGAGCGACCGGCGGACGGCGACGAACTGGCCGGCGTGCATCATCGGGTGGATGCCGCCGAACATGTTCATCGCGTGGCCCACGGTCGGGCAGAAGCTCCGAACCCGCTCGGGGGCCGGGGCGTCGAGGTCGGCGTCGGAGAGCGAATCGAGGACGGACCGGGTCGCTTCCCGCTGGGCCTTCCAGAACGCCAGATACTCGTCCTTGGTGTAAAACTGCCCCGGGTCGTCGACCGAGTGGGTCTCCTTGCCGTGCTTGGCGTCGAAACCCTCGGGCAGGGCCGGAGACGAGCCGGGCTCGATGGCCTCGATGGTCCCGCGTTCGGTGGAGATCAGGTGGCCGACCTGCCAGGCGATGTGGTTCATCCCCTCGACCGGCCGGCGCAGGAACGCGGCGTCGTCGAGGTCTTCGAGATACTTGCCCATGACCATGTCGCTCATTTCCATCGACTGGCGGATCGCGTCTTTCGCTTGCATGGGACGGTAGCCTCGTCGGTTCGCGGGGAGTGGAGACGCCCCGGGCGGACCGGGTGCGTGGGGGTCGAGTCGACCTCGACTTCAACGCGCGGCGGTGCCGGCCGGGCCCGGCTCGAAGTCGGCGATGAAGAGCTGGCTCTTCTTGTCGGCGGTCCGGCCGCTGGAGGTCCACATCAGCTTCGTTCCGTCGGGGGAGAAGACGGGGAGGCCGTCGAAGCCCTCGCGGAAGGTGATCCGCTCCTCGGCGCCGGTGTCGACGTCCATCAGGTACAGCTCGTAATTCTGGTGGCCGTGGCGGCTGGTGGCGTAGATGATGTGGCGGTTGTCGGGGTGGAAGTAGGGGCCCCAGTTGACGAACTCGTTGGCCGTCAAGGCCCGCTCGGCGGTCCCTTCGGTGTTGTTGATGTAGACCTGGAGCAGGTCGTTGCCCTTGCGGTCGCTCCGATAGAGGATGCGCTTGCCGTCGGGCGAGAAGAACGGGCCGCCGTCGTAGCCCTTGGCGTGGGTGATCCGCCGGGGATTCTTGCCGTCGGCGTCCATGATGTAGATCTCGGCGTCGCCGTCGCGGAACGAGGTGAAGACGATCGACTTGCCGTCGGGCGAGTAGCTCCCCTCGGCGTCGTAGCCCGGGGTGTCGGTCAGGCGGACGAGGTCCGAGCCGTCGGGCCCGGCCTGGAAGATGTCCATGGACGGGTCGAAGTCCCACCGATAGCTCGCCCCGGTCCGGCTGTAAGCGGGCCCCTTGGCCCCCTTCGCCTCGGCCACGCCACCGACGACGGCCGGGTCGAGGTGCGAGGAGCCGAAGAGGATCGACTTGCCGTCGGGGTGGTAATACGAGCAGGTGGTCTTGCCCTTGCCGGTGCTGACCATCTTCGGGGCCGCGTCGGGGCGGAGGTCGGCGGCGAAGATCTGGTAATCGTCCTGGTTGGGCCGGGGAGTCGGCAGGATCGATGGGGGTAAGTTGGGCACGGCCTGGAAGATGATCCCCCGGCCGTCGGGCCGGAAGTAGCCCTCGCCGGCCTTGGCGAAGCCGAAAGTGACCTGGCGGATCTCCCCGAGGTGCTTGGCCTCGGCGGCGTCGGCCTGCTTGGTGTCGGGCGTCGGCGGCTGGGCGATCAGGGCCGCGGCGAGGGCCAGGTGTCCGAGCATGCGGGGGCTCCGTCTCCGGGTGATAGGCCGGGGGTCGCCGGGGGGCGATCGGGCCGCGCCGCGACGCTTCCCGGCCGGGGTCGCGGCGCCTAGTATAGGACCGGTCGGCCGCCCCGCCAATGGCCGGGGCCGACCGCCCGACCGGCCGAGTCGACCGAATCCCCGGAAGAACCGAGGCGAGCCGCCCGTGAAGATTTATACCAAGACCGGCGACGACGGCACCACCGGGCTCCTCGGCGCCGGGCGGGTCTCCAAGGACGACCCCCGGATCGAGTCGTACGGGACCGTCGACGAGCTCAACGCCGTGCTCGGCCTCGCCCGCGCCGCCGGCCTCGACGCCGACGCCGACGCCCTCGTCGCCCGGCTCCAGGGCGACCTCTTCGCCGTCGGCGCCGCCCTCGCCGACCCCGACCCGGCCGGCAAATTCCACAATGCCGTGAAGGACGGACTCGCCGCGCGGCTGGAGTCCGAGATCGACCGCCTCGAGGCCGAGCTGGCGCCGCTGACCCGGTTCATCCTCCCCGGCGGATCGCCCGCCGCGGCCCAGCTCCACCTGGCCCGGACGATCTGCCGGCGGGCCGAGCGGCTGGTCGTCCGGCTCGCCCACCGGCCCGACGGGGCGGTCCCGCCCAACCTGGTGGCCTACCTGAACCGGCTCAGCGACTTCCTGTTCGTCCTGGCCCGCGCCGTGAACCACCGCTCGGGCGTGGGCGACACCCCCTGGGCGGGGCTCTGAGATGGACCTCCGGGGCAAGGTCGTCCTGGTCACCGGGGCCCGCCGAGTCGGCGGGGCGCTGGCGTTGATGCTGGCCGACCGCGGGGCCGACGTCGCCCTCACCTACCACACCAGCCGCGAGGCGATCGGGCGGACCGCCGCGGAGGTCGAGTCGCGCGGGGTCCGGTCGATCGCCGTGCAGGCCGACCTCTCCGACGCCGACCAGGCCGGCGAGGCTGTCGACCGCGTCGTCGACCGGCTCGGCCGGCTCGACGCCCTGGTGAACATGGCCAGCGTGTTCCGGCGGACCCCGTTCCGCTCGCTCACCGCGGCCGACTTCGACGCCATGATCGCCGCCAACCTCGCCGCCCCCTACCACGCGGCCGTCGCCGCCGCCCGGCGGATGCTCGACCGGCCCGACCTCGACGACCGCGGCCTCCGGGGCAAGATCGTCAACGTCGGCGACTGGTCGACCGAACGCCCCTACAAGCATTATCTGCCCTACATCGTGGCCAAGGGGGGCCTGACCACGATGACCCTGGCCCTCGCCGTCGAGCTAGCCCCGCACGTGGCCGTGACGATGGTCCAGCCCGCCATGATCGAGCCGCCCCCCGACCTCACGCCCGCCGACCGCGCCGCCGTCGTCGCCGCCACCCCGCTCGCCCGCGAGGGGACGCCGGCCGACGCGAACCGCCTGATCCTCTACCTCCTCGAAGGGACCGACTACGCCACCGGCGCCTGCTATCGAGTCGACGGCGGCCGGTTCCTCGGCGTCGACCCGACTACCGACGCCTGACCGGGCGGCCCCTCGTGCCGGCATGATCGGGCGGGCGGGCGGCAATCCCCTGGCGGCGTCGCGTCCAGAGGTGATCCGACGTCAGACGCGACCCCGAGGCAACGCGGTCGCCCGGTACGTGTGGAGCGAGCACACTGGAGCCGATCCGGCGTGGCGATATTTCCCAGCACCCCGGGAAAGTGCTTGCGTTCTCTCCCTCATTATTGCACTATTCCTGAACAATTTCGCCCCTTGAGGATCTCCTCCTCGAAGGGCGGGACGGCCGACCAGGCCGCACCCGATGGTCGGTCACCGACCGCTCCCCCACCGGCTTGTCGCGGGCGTTCCGGGCCGATGGCGCCCCGGCCTGGCCCGGTCGATCGAATCCCTCCGCCCGCGACCGATCCCTCCACGCCATTTTTCTCCCCCTCATCCCCGCAAGTCTGGAGCCCTGTCCATGCCGACGCAAGCCCGCCGTCGCGGATTCACGCTGATCGAACTGCTGGTGGTGATCGCCATCATCGCCGTGCTGATCGCCCTGCTCCTGCCCGCCGTCCAAGCCGCGCGCGAGGCCGCACGCCGCGCCCAGTGCACCAACAACCTCAAGCAGATGGGCCTGGCCGCCGCGAACTTCGAGTCGACCAACAGCACCTTCCCGCCCGCTTACGGCCAATTCCCCCAATATGGGACCAAGGACGCTGATGGTCGTGCGAACGTCCTGGCGAACATGCTCTCTTATCTCGAGCAGTCGGCCGGCTACGCCGCCTTCAATTTCCAGCAGGACCTCACCGACAGCGTCGGCGACCAGAATGCAAACCTCACCGCCCAGCAGCAGCTCATCAGCTCGTATAACTGCCCGTCGGACCCCTCGACGGTCCGGTTTAACGGCCTGGGTTATGCCAACTACGTGGCCTCACTTGGTGCAACCGCGGCCCTGGAGTCGGGCTCGCAGTACACGAATCAAGAGCCGATCTCGCAACGTTACGGCATCTACATCGCCAATGTCGATTACAGCCAGCCCTTCATGCTCGCAAACGGGTCGTTCAACCCGAATTTTCAGAAAGTTGCGGGCGTGTCGATTGCGGCCATCACCGACGGGACCAGCAACACGGCCGCCTTCTCGGAGACCTTGCGGTCGGCCAACCCGGGTCCCAAGAGCAATCCCGGCGGCTTGGCGATCACGGACCTGTCGAGGGTGAACTTCCAGACCGCGAGTTTCGACAACTTGGTCCCCCCGAATCCTTGCGCAAATGCGTTCCCCCTCGTCTATCGCGGTCAACAGTACTACCGCAACTTCCCCATGACGGGGTATTACAACCAGACGTTGCCGCCCAATTCCCCGCTCAACGACTGCGGCACTACCGCCGACAATTCGGCCCCGAACAATTTCTCCCGCATCCATCTGGCGGCCCGGAGCAGGCACCCGGGCGGCGTCAACGTGGGCTTCGCCGACGGCTCGGTCCGCTTCGTCAAGAACACCGTGAACACCCTGAGCTGGAACGCACTGGCCACCCGCGCCGGGGGTGAGATCGTCAGCGCCGACGCTTATTGACTCCTCGGGCTTGAAGTCTTTGCGAGCCGAGGGCCGGCATGCCCGGCCCTCGGCTTTTTCGAAAGAGAACCTGATGCGATACTTCCTTCGCCCTCTCTGCGGCCTCATGCTGGTGGCAGTTGGCTGCGGCCCTTCGGGTAATGTCGGTCCCGCCACGCCGGCCCAGAAGAGCGACGCGGCCTTGAACGACATCGGCGAAATTTACCGCATCTTCCTCCTGACCAACAAGAAGCCGCCGACGAAGATCGGCGACCTCGCCGGGTTCCAGAACGTCGGCTCGACCGGCGTGGCGGCGCTGAAGTCCGGAGAGGTCGTCGTCCTTTATGGCGCGATGATGACGGATACCAATGAAGGTCCGGCGAGCACCTCCTCGAACGAGGTCTTGGCTTACGAGAAGAAGGTCCCCGAGAGCGGCGGCAAGGTCCTGATGCTCGATCGGACCGTCCGCGAGATGACCGCCGACGAGTTCAAGGCCGCGCCCAAGGCCGGCAAGTGATCGATCGCCCGGCGAGTCGACCCATTGGGTTCGATTTGCCGATCGGGCCTTGATCGGTCGGGCCGGGGCGGCGACGATCGGGGGTCGTGGGGCGGGTCACTTCACCGGGCGGAGTCATCGAGATGCCGGACATCGATCGTCGGACATTCCTGGGCGCGGCGGGCGTGGTGGCGGTCTCGGGCCGACTGGCGGCCTCGGCGCCGGCGAGCGAGCGGGTGAGGCTGGGGGTGATCGGCGTCCGGAGCCGGGGCGCCGAGCTGGCCCGGGAGTTCGCCGGGCGGGACGACGTGGAGGTGGTCGCCCTCTGCGACGTCGACGAGTCGCTACCGGGCAAGGCCGTCGGCGCGGTCGAGAAGATCTCCGGCAAGGCCCCCCGGGTCGAGAAGGACTTCCGCCGCCTGCTCGACGACAAGGGGATCGACGCCGTCGCCGTCGCCACGCCCGACCACTGGCATGCGCTCCTGGCCGTGATGGCCTGCCAGGCGGGCAAGGACGTGTATACCGAGAAGCCCGCCAGCCACAACGTCGTCGAGGGGCGGCGGATGGTCGAGGCGGCGCGGAAGTACAAGCGGGTCGTCCAGCTCGGCATCCAGCGGCGGAGCATGCCGCACGTCATCGATGCCGTCGCGCACGTCCGGGCGGGCGGGATCGGTACCGTGGGCATGGCCCGCGCCTGGATCTTGCAGAAGCGGCCCGCCATCGGCCCCGGCAAGCCCGCCGACGTCCCGAACGGGGTCGACTACGCGATGTGGCAGGGGCCCGCCCCCGACCGGCCGTTCATGAGCAACCGGTTCCATTATAACTGGCACTGGTTCTGGAACTGGGGGACCGGCGAGCTGGGCAACAACGGGATTCATGGGGTCGACGTCGCCCGCTGGGGCCTCGGCGTCGAGGCCCCCCTGGCCGTCACCTCCGGCGGCGGCCGGTACGTCTTCGACGACCGCGAGGTCCCCGACACCCAGGTCGTCACCTGGGAGTTCCCCAAGGCCTGCATCGTCTGGGAGCACCGGCTCTACGACAAACACCCGCTCGACGGCCTCGGCTTCGGGATCGCCTTCTACGGCGACCAGGGCGTCCTCACCGTCGACGAGAAGGGCTGGAAGGTGGCCGACGGCAAGGAGGCCGGCGGCAAGGCGACCGCGGGCCTCAAGGCCCACCTCGGCAACTTCGTCGACTGCATCAAGACCCGGAACGCCCCCAACGCCGAGATCGAGGTGGGCCACCTCAGCACCCGGCTCTGCCACCTCGGCAACATCGCCCACCGCGTCGGCCGGAGGCTCGCCTTCGACCCCGCCACCGAGTCGATCCCCGGCGACCCCGAGGCCAACGCCCTGCTCGCCCGCGAGTACTCCTCACGGTTCGAGATGCCCTCGCAGGTCTGACGCCGCCACGCCGGCTTGCCTCGGCCGCCCTTCCCCCGTCGGCAAGGGCGGCCGATCGCGCGCGAGCCGAATCCCGGTCGCCCGATCGATCCCCGCGTCCTAGACTCATCCTGGTGGCGGTCGGGCCAACCCATCTCGGCTCCCAAATCGGGAGAATCGCGCCGATTCGTGAATTTGTGTGTTGCCCGCCGCCGAATCGAGCGACTGTATCAAGGACGGACCGACCACCGGCGCCCCAAGGACGCCATGATCGGAGGTTTTTGGCGGATTTTACTTTTAATTAAGACGAGACTCTGTCAAAATCACCGTATTCATGGGTGTGACCTGCCCCCGAATTCTGGTCCAGGGGTTATGAGAGTGCGGGATCGGGGATCGGCACGGCGTCAGCCGGGGGGAGCGAA
>JAABUX010003413.1_pt1 | contig 21080 bp, 18 predicted proteins | sample 5561851 | NCBI WGS metagenome assembly JAABUX01 (sample SAMN10711883, study PRJNA513361) | rock metagenome | isolation source: Antarctica rocks | place: Antarctica: Victoria Land, Richard Nunatak red sandstone | collected 2016-01-03 | reverse complement strand
GCGGCCAAGCGCGTGGGCGACACGCGACCGACGCTTGTCCTCGCCCTTGCGCCCGCCCTCGTCCTCGGCGCCATCCACGACACGCGGATCGAGGAAAGCCCGGTAGCTCAATTCGGGAGCGTAGGGAGGCGTCGCCGCCGCTCCCGCCGGAAAGGTCTCCGTCCCGCTTGCCACGGTCGTCTCGCGTTGTTCCACTGCCATGGTCACGTCCTTATCGAGCAGCACCGATCACTATCCCTAATACTACTGCTAACCACACGACCTCGACAACCAACACGTACAACGCGGCCTTGACCAGGCGCGTCTTCTCGGCAAGCACGCGCCGGTTATCGAGATGGTTGGCAACCCTGACGCTGATCAAATCCCACTTCACATCCTCGTTCGGCTTACTGGCATACAGGGTGAGCGCGTTCGGATTGATACTCCGAAAGGCGTCCTGCCCGTACGCGGCGCCGCCCAGGGAGACGACCGCCACGAAGAGCAGCAGCGCCACGACCATGCCGATCTGGATAATCACCCGCTGGCCGGGGGCCGCGCCCGCGGTGGCGGCAAGGACGGCTGTCACCAGGCCGACGACAACGCCGCCGGTGGTGATGAGATAGCCCGCGCGCGAATTGAGGGCGTCGCGCTCGGCCCACACGCGGTCAGTCTCCTTCACCACCTCGTCGTACACGGCATCGACACCGGGACGAGGTGACAGTCCAATTGGGTTCACGATTCCCTCACCGTGCTATCCTCGTTCGCCCCCGACAAGGTGTGGTCGCTGATGACGATCCTTCATCGTTGTGTGCGGGCCGATTGGATGCTTACGCATTCCCGTCACGCAGCCAGCGCGCCTCCTCCGGCGTCAAGGCGACGTCGAGCGCGCCGAACGAGGTGCGCGTTTCGGACAAGGCGCGCGGCCCGATCAGCGGGAACGTGGGGAAAGGCTGGCACAACACATAGGCCAGCGCGATGGTGATGGTCGATACCCCGCGCTCCCGCGCCATCCTCTCGGCCCGCGCCAGCCGGGCGAAGTTGTCCTCGCTATACCAGCAGCGCGCCAGCTCAGGGTCGGAGCGATCGTCCGGCCGGGCGCGACCGGTGAAGAAGCCGCGCGCCTGGCTGGACCACGGCAGCAGCGGCAGCTGCGTCCTGATCAGCCAGTCCCGCCACCTGTCGTCCGAGGCCGAGAGGCAGCCGTCCCACGGCGGCTCGACCATGCGCGCCAGACTGAAGTTGTTGCTCACGGCGGCGATCGGGGTCAAGCCATGCGTCCGCGCGTAGTCCCGCGCCGCCTCGACGCGCTCTATCGTCCAGTTGGAGACCCCGAACGCGCGCATGCGCCCAGCCTGCCGATGCATGTTCAGCGCGTCGACGAACTCGCCGACCGGCACGTCGGGGTTGTCGCGGTGCATCATGTAGAGGTCCACGTAATCCGTGCGCAGACGGTCCAGGCTCTGCTCGAGCTGGCGCGTGAGGTCATCGGGCGTGCAGAACGGCGTGTGCGCGCCCTTATCCAGGATCACCACCTGCTCGCGCAGGCCGCGGTTCTCGATCCAGTGCCCCAGGATGCGCTCGCAGGCGCCGCCGCCATAGATATAGGCGGTGTCAAAGCACGTCCCGCCGCGCGCGAAGAAGTCGTCGAACATCACCGCGGCGTGCGGCATGGCCGTCTGGTTATCCACGCCCATCACCAGACGCGAGACCGGCTTCTCCAGCCCCGCGATCTGCCCATAGCTCATCGTGTGGTTGGGACGCACGGTCAGAGGCCGACCGTCCACCGGCGGCGTCCGCGCCTCGGGCCGCTCGGCGTCGTAGGTCAGCCCAATGGCCTCTCGCCAGCGGTCCAGCGTGCGCATGTTGCCCAGCGTGTCGTCCGGGGTCATCGCCGGCGCCTGCCGCGCCTCCAGGTGGGCCGCGACGGTATCGGCCTCGATGGCATACAGCGACGCGGACGCCTCGACGATCACCTCATGTGGCTCGGACGCGCCGTTCTGGGAGAGCAGGATGCGCGTGCTGCCGCCGTCGCGCGCGGGCGTCCACGGCTCGGGGACGACGATGCTGCCCTCCGACCCATAGACGCGTACCACATTCTCCTGGTTGACGCGCACGCCCGTGGCCAGCTGCGCCACGATGTCGCCGGGGAAGCGCAGCGCGGCGACGGTCCACTCGTCGACGCGGCTGCGCGGCCCAATATGCCCCACGGCGCTCACGTCGAGGGGCTCGGCCATCGACTGGCCGATTGCCGCGCCGGCGATCAGCCGCGCCATTGAGGCCGTATAGCAGCCCACGTCCAGGATGCCCCCTCCGCCAAGGTCGTGGCGCAGCAGGCGGCTGTCGGGATTATCGCCCGCGTCGAAGCTGAAGGTGGAGTGGATCACGCGCACCTCGCCGATGGCGCCCTCGCGGATCAGTTCGACCAGGCGGGCCGTCTGCGGATGGCAGCGATACATGAAGGCTTCCATCAGGAAGACGTCATGCCGCCGCGCCGCCTCGACCACCGCCATGGCCTCGGCATGGTTGAGCGTCAGCGGCTTCTCGCACAGGATGTGCTTGCCGGCTTCGGCGGCCCGGATGGCCCACTGCGCGTGCATGGGATGCGGCGTGCCGATATAGACGGCCTGCACATCAGGATCGGCCAGCAGCGCCTCGTAGCTGCCATGCCGATGCGGAACCCCCAACTCATCTCCGAACCGGTCGGCCGTCGCCTGCGTCCTGCTGCCCACGGCGACCAGCCTACCCGTGCGCGAGGCCGCCACGCCGCGCGCAAACGTCCGTGCGATGCTGCCGGCGCCCAGAATGCCCCAGGACAGTGTCTCGCTCATCATACCTCCCAAGTAGTTAGTTATTAGTAGTTAGTAGTTAGTTTCCTCTAACTACTAACTACTCGTCCAGCGTGAACTCGCGGAGGCCCAGGGGCAGCGGCGCGGGCCGCTGGCACGTGCTGGACAGCTCGACGTGCCGGCCGCCCCGCGACGCCTCGTCGAACGCGTGCATGATGTCCAGGACGTGGTAGGCCAGTTCGCCGCTGACACGATGCGGCCGGCCGGAGCGTAAGGCGTATCCCAGGTCGGCCAGCCCAACGCCGCGGCTGTTGGCAGTGTAGCCGAAGGGCAGCGGGACCTCGCTCCACTCCGTCGCCCCGGCGCGGCGCACACACACGGGACCGCCGAAGGTGTTGGGGTCGGGCACGCTCAGCGAGCCCTCGGTCCCGTAGATTTCGATGCGCGGCAGATTGGCCGCCCACACGTCGAAGCTGGTCACGATCGTGCCCACGGCGCCCGCGACAAAGTCCATCACCCCGGTGATGTGAGTCGGCGTGGTAACGGGAATGGTCTGGCCGTAACGGGGGGCGCTGGTAATGGTGCGCTCGGGGAAACTGATGCGCGTCGAGCCCGTCACGCGGCGCACCGGCCCCAGCAGCGTGACCAGCGCGGTGAGGTAGTACGGCCCCATATCGAACATGGGGCCGCCGCCCGGCTGGTAGAAGAAATCGGGATCGGCGTGGAAGCTCTCGGGGCCATGGCTGGTCATAAACGCCGTGGCCGCGACCGGCTCCCCGATCCAACCATCGTCGATCAGCTTGCGGCACGTCTGCAAGCCGCCGCCCAGGAAGGTGTCGGGCGCGCAGCCGACCAACAGCCCCCTCTCGGACGCCTCGTCCAGCATGCGCCGCGCGTCCTCGCGCCCGATCGCCAGCGGCTTCTCGTTATAGACGCTCTTGCCCGCCCGCAGCGCGGCCAGGCCAACCGTGCCATGGGCCGCGGGGATGGTCAGGTCGAGCACCACCTCAACCTCCGGGTTGTCGAGCAACTCCGCCACCCCCCCGGCGCTGGGCACGTCGAACTCCGCCGCCCGCGCGCGCGCGCGGTCTTCGTCGAGGTCCGCGCAGGCCACGACCTCCAGCATCTCCAATTTCTGGGCGTTCTGAAAGTAGATACCGCTGATCATGCCGCAACCGATGACGCCGACTCTCACAGACTCTATTGTGCCAGGCAAGAAACCCCTCCCCGTACCGCAATCCCGTCCCCTCGCGCCGAGGGCTCTCCCTTGATGATAAGGGGTCGGCCGCTCCCATCGCTGAAACCGCGTGGTACGATGTCCTCAGCCCTGCTTCAAGGTCTATCGAGCCACGAGGAGATACGTCGATGACTTCCTGCTCAACGCCAACCGCAGCTTCAGCGGGCGCCTCACCTCGCTGGGCATCGACCACGAGCACGAGGAGTTCCCCGGCGCACGCACATGGGACTACTGGGACCAACACGTGCGGGAGGCGCTGGCCTTCCACGCCCGCGCCATCGCGCGTTCTGACGGCGCAACTGACCAGGCAGATGGGCGCGCTACTCACTATCAGATAATAATTTGACGCGTACGGCCATGAAGCGTACACTGATCTGAGGTCAAACGTAGCTACGGAGGTATCAGCCGCGATGGCGACGATAGAGACACAGAAAAAGTCCCAGCCACGTCTGGAGCGGGCGAAAGCCGATCGTCTCGAAGCGCGTGTGACGGCGGAGCAGAAAGAGCTATTGCAACGCGCTGCTCATTTGCAGGGGCGCACGCTGACAGAGTTTGTGGTCAGCAGCGCGCAAGCCGAGGCGGAGCGCGTCATTCGCGACCGGGATGTAATCTCGTTAAGTGTCCGTGACAGTCAAGCGTTCGCCGCCATCGTCCTCAATCCTCCCGCGCCCAACGATCGCTTACGAGCGGCGATGCGGCGACACGCGAATGAGGTTGAGGACGAGGCGGACGGGTAGTGCGGCAGGTGGCTGCCAATTATCGCTGCGAACTGCTCCAGAAACATCACGACCGGTCGACCTTCTCGTGCGGGAATGCTGAGCTTGATCGCTATATCCACGCACAGGCCGGCCAGGATCAGAAACGTGGGGTGGCGGCTCCCTATGTGCTGGTCGAGATCGCAACGGGCACGCTCGTGGGGTACTATACCCTTTCGGCCACCTCGATCAGTCTCGTTGATCTCCCTGCACCCCTGGCTAAACGCCTGCCTCGCTATCCAACGGTCCCGGCGACACTGCTCGGACGACTGGCGCGCGATGCGCGTTACCGAGGCCGTGGCGTTGGAGAGTTGCTGTTAAGCAACGCCGTGCGGCACAGCTATCGTATCGCACGGGAGATTGCGTCGATCGGTGTGATCGTGGACGCAATCGACGATACGGCCCGCGCCTTCTACGAGCAATATGGGTTCGCGCGCTTGCCTGAACAGGGCTATCGCCTGGTGCTGCCGATGAGCGCGATACGAGAACTGTTCGTCATAGCGGAGCAGGATGGTTGACAGTCGGGTGTCAGGCCATGCGCGTGCAACTCCGCCGCGGTCGCTCCCAGCTGCCCGTCCCGCGCATCGACGCCCGTGCCATCTCGCGTTTGTGAAGTGGTGCGGCACGAGACGGTGGCCACGCCTTACCTCACGCAGCGGGGACTTACTGTCCTCCACCGGTGGCGCGCGGCTGGTTATCTTCGCTATCGTGGAGGATGGCTGCCGTCGCGGCGCGCGCTCGTTCGTTGTGGAGGATGGCTGCCGTGGCGGGGTCGGCAGGGAAGAACGACTCGATGGCGAGTTCGGCGACGGTGATGTCGAGCGGCGCGCCGAACGTGGCCACGGTGCTGAAGAAGGCAAGCTCTCGACCGTCGTGACGGAGACGGAGCGGGACGATGATGTCGCTGGGTGTGGGTGCCTCGATCTCCGGTTCGGGCTGATCGCAGGGATAGGCGCGGAGTTCATCATAGAGCTGGACGAGCGCGGGGTCGGCGGTCAGGGCGACCTGGCGGCGCAACTGGCCGAGCAACTGGGCGCGCCACTCACCCAGGTTCACGATGCGCGGCGCCATCCCGGCGGGGTGCAGGCTGACCCGCATTGCGTTGGCCGGAGGTGTGAGCAACTCTGGCGCCACCCCGTCGGTGAGAAGCGCGACGGCGGCATTGGCGTCGACGAGGGTCCAGGCCCGGTCCACCACTACGGCCGGGTAGGGCTCGTGCCCGGTCAGCACCTGCCGCACCGCCGCGCGCACGGCCGCCATCCCCGGCGCGTCCAGCGCGGTCTCGGAGTAGACAGGAGCGTAGCCCGCGGCCAGCAGCAGGTGGTTGCGCTCGCGGAACGGCAGGTCGAGCTGCTCGGCGAGGCGGAGGACCATCGCGCGGCTCGGCAGAGACCGGCTGGTCTCCATGAAGCTCAGATGCCGCGTGGAGATCTCCGCTTGCATGGCGAGGTCGAGCTGGCTCAGCCGGCGGCGCTCGCGCCACTGGCGCAACAACTCGCCCACCGGGCGCCAGGGATTGCTTGCGGTCACTGAAGTCGTCATGCCATCCTTCCCACACCGCGTTTCGTTGGTATTGTACCGCGCGGATCATGGCAGGGGCGGCTCGAAGCGCCGCTTGCACGCATCCTGGCGCCCGCGGCGTCCACAACGTTACGTGGGGCGTCCATGGAACGCCTTGTATGTGGCAACGAGTGGAATCGCAAAGAGGACAGCAAACACGAGATTGAGTGCGGCATTTTGCCAGAACCCCGACCGCAACGAAAATGTGGTGTCCGGTATAAACCACGCCGCCAAGGATACGGCGACCGCGTTCCAACCTTCGCGCAGGCCACGGCGAAACGGTCCAAAGAGCGCGTAGAGCAGCGCGATCGCCCAGCCAAACATGACGGCGCCCAGAACGGCATAGGCTAGCGTGATGTAAGCGACAGCGGCGTCGCTAAAGGCCGGATTTCTTTGCGTGGACGAGAACAACAGCAGGTTGAAAAACCGCTGAGTGAGGTCGGGCAGAACCACGAAGCTAAGGCCAAAGAGGAGGACGCCACAGGCGGCCAGGACAAGCCAACGCCACCAGAAAAGATACGCATTGTCGATCGGGATTGCGGCGCCGCTCTCGGTCATGTCGTGTCCCTCCTCGATACGTGATAGAGCCGGACGCCGGTCAGGCGAGTCGGTCGAGCCCTACACCACCATCATAGAGGCCGCACTGACCCATGTCGATTACCTCCCACGTCATCGCCATCGTGCTATGGCCACCTGGATGATGGCCGTATTGCCCCGAGCGAGTAGGAGATTTGCGTCAGCAGCCCCTGCCGTCATTGATGGCGGACAATTCACAGACCCTGGGGGTGTGGCACGAGACTGTGGCCGCGCGTAGCCTCGCGCACAGCCGAGTCCGCGAACGAGGGAAAGAGCCGGATCATAGGCGCGGCGTTCGGGTAGCCCGGAGTGCGTGTACGTAGCGCATACCCTGGGCGACGACAGCGCCGATAGCCGTCGCACGCAGAGGCGCGCTCAGGCAAAGCCCTATACTTTGCCCCGACCATCCCAGGGCTCGATACAGCGCCAGCGCCTGCACGGCGCCGCTTAGCTTGCCGGCATACGTCGAACCGACCTGAGCGGGGCGCGGGCTGGCGAAAAAGCCGACGAGCCCCGTGAGGAACTGGCCGCCGAAGCGGATGGCAATGGCCTGCTCCAGGGCCTTCTCGCGCCGGCCAGACAGGCGGATCACCCGGATAGCCGTCAGGGCGAGATAGGCGTCATACTCGCTGTCCAGTAGGGCTCCGAGCACGGTCTCTTGCCGCAGGCGCCGGGCCAGGTAGCCGTCGAGGATATCGGTGATGGCGCCACACATCAGCGCGCGCCGCGGGTACTCGCAACCGCTCGCCAATGCCGCCGCGGCGTAGGCGCGCAGCAACGTGCATTCCGTGGGCAGCCCGAAGGCCGGCTGCACGGTGCGTGCGTCGGGATGCCGATTGAGGCCAAGATGGAGGTACAGGTCGCCCTGTTGCCAGAGATACGTGAGCCAGAGCGCCCGGCTCCGCGGGGAACAGCCGAGGAGCCGGGCGGCCAATGGGAGCAGGAAAGCGCGGTACAACGCTCTCCTACGCCACGACCGGAGCAAGGCTGGATGTTGCGTCGCCGTGCGCCGAGCGACAGCGCCGGAGGCCACGAGGAACGTGGCCAGTGCAAACGGGTGATAGTGCTGCTGCCGCACGCGGGCGCGCAAGGCCTCTATGTCTGGGTGCATCGGCTCCAGGATATGATTCTACTCATGATGGCGAGCGACGCTTGTAGACGCCCGTTCCCACCGTCAATGACGCACTCTCGCGCAACGGTGGGGACGCCCCCCTCCTACTCCGTAGGACACCACCCCCGACCCATGGCTGACTGGCCCCCCAGCTTCGCTTTGCGGACTGGCCCCCGACCGGTTGCGACCGGTCCCGGTCCAGCCGGACCCTAGCCGCGGGTCCGCCGGTCCAGCGCGCCTCTCCCGTGCGCGGGAGAGGGGGAGGTAGCCCTCCAACTCAAGTGAAACACACCCATGTGCATCAGGCAAACGGCTGATCCTTGAGGGCGAGAGAGGACGCGCCGCGCACGAAGCCGACCGTGCGGATGCCGATGCGCGCGGGGAGCATGCCGGCCGGCAGCACCAGCGGCGCGGGGGCCACCTGCCCTGGCGCGTGCAGCGGATAGGCCGTCGAGGCGGCCGTGTGCATCACGATGTTGCCCTCCGTCTTGCTGATGATCTGGTGGATGTGGCCATTGAGCGCGGTGACCGAACTGAAACGCTTGACCAGGGCGAGCACCTGCGTGCTGTCCTCCGTCGCCCAGCCCCACTTGGGGTACACCGCCAGCAGGGGAACGTGACTGAAAATCACCAACGGTGTGTCCGCGGACAGCGCGGCGAGGTCCTTCTTGACGAAGGCGAGCTGCTCCGGCCCGAGCAACCCCAACCCCGTGAGACCGCCCTGCCCTTCGGCCTGCTGCACGTTGGCGAGGGCCAGGAAGTGGACCCCCTTGAGGTCGAGGCTGTAGTAACCGCTGCCCTGTGTCCCGCGCCCGAAGGTCTCCAGGTAGCGATTGCCTTGGTCGACGAACACGTCGTGCTCACCGGGCACGTTGAAGGTGCGGTCGGTCTTGATCGTGCCCATGATCTGCTTGGTCGTGTCGAACTCCGTCATCTTACTCAGGTGGACGTGGTCGCCCGTGTGCATGACGAAAGCCGGGCGCTGAGGCAGGGCGTTGATGCGCGCGACCGCCTCCTCGAACGTGCCGACCACGTTCTTGTTGGCGGCTTTGCTGAAGCCGATGTGGCTGTCGCTGATTTGCACGAAGCTGAAGTCCGCCGTGGCGGTCGCGGGGACGCGGGCCGCGTCGGCCAGGGCCATGGAGGTGACCCTGCCGCCGGTCAGCGCCCAGACGACGCCCGTCCCGGCCCAGGCCATACATTTGAGGAAGCCCTGCCGATCGATACCATCATCCTGGTGGTCGTGCTCGATGTAGTCGCTCATGAGAACGTCCCTTTCCGTCCGCGCGTGGCGGGCGCCGCTATTTCTTCACGACGATCGTGCCGTGCATGTAAGGGTGGATGCTGCAATAGTACGAGAACGTACCGGCTTTGGCGAAGACGCGCGCGAACTGGTTGCCGGTGTCCAGGGCCTCGGACGACCACAGGCCCTTCGCGCCGTCCACGGTATGCGGATCGCTGTCCGTGTTCGTCCAGACGATGCGCGTGCCCGGCGAGACGACGAGGCGCGCGGGCCCGAAGGCGAAGTTGTGGATCGTCACGCGCACCACGCGCTGATGCAACTGTGTGACCGTGCCGGACATCCCTTGTGTCGTCACGGGCCGTCCCATCGGCATGCCGATCATGCTACCCGTACCGGCCGGTGTCCGCGCCAGAGCCAGGCCCGACCCCGCGACGACGGCGGCGATGGCGACGGCGACGGCGACGGCGACGCCACCAAGTGCGCCACGATGCGCATGGACTATAGCCATCTGTTCCCTCCTTTCTATCTATCCCATCGTGGGATGTTGTTCCTGCCGCACAGGCCCCACACTTACTACATACAGTGGAGCGTTACACTGGAGTCATGGAGTCGTGGACAATGTCCCGCTGTCATCGATGACGTCGTCATGGGGTAGCCCTGGCCTAGATATCCTCCGCGGTCCCGCGGGCGTAGACGCGCCCGTTCTCCACCCGTAGCGCGATCGGCGGCAGGGGCGACGGGGCCAGCCCGTGCAGGACCGCGCCGTGACGATCGAAGCGTGAGCCGTGGCAGAGGCAGTGCAGTCCTGCCGCCGCGCCCTGAGCCGGGGCGTCCGGCTTGAGACGGCAGCCCATGTGCGTGCAGATGGCCGACACCGCATGCAGCTGGCCGTCGTTGTTGAGCAGGAAGCCTAGCACGCCGCCCGCGCTGAAAGATTTGATCCCGCCGGACGCCACGTCGCCCTCGGCCGCGATGTCGTACCATCGCTCGTTCCCGGCCACGACCAGATCGTGCGGTCGCTGGCCCTCCTGCACGACGGCCACCCCCTCGACCCCGGCGACACCCAGCCCGGCGCCGCCGACCAGCGTCGCGGCCGCGCGCAGGAACCCGCCCCGGCTGAAGCGCGGCTGGCGGCGCGGGCGCGCCACCTGGGCGGAGTGCTCCGCCACGGCACGCGCCACCGTGCGCTCCAGCGCGTCGAGGTAGTCGGGCGTCGGAGTCTCCACGCCCTCCCGCGCCAGGCGTAACTGGGCGGCCAGCATCCACTCCCTCGTCTCCTGTGCGGTCAGGTCGCGCGGGGCGGGCCGCTGGTCGTCGACGAGCCCATCCAGGAAAGCGTCGAGGCCGGCAACCTGTTCCACCGACGGGAACTCGTCGTCGCGCCGGCCCGCTGCCTGGTCACGCTCATCACTCATCGCTCGAACCTCCTTTGTGTTCGCTGTGTTCACCAATCGTCTCGTCCGTCTCTTCCGCCGCTCCCCTGGCCGATTCGGGGGGGGCCCCGGGGAACGAACCGGAGCCCTTGACCGGCGCGGCGGCGTGCGAGGCCGGTCGGTCGTCGGGTGGGGCAAGCGACGCCGCGGCCCGACGCAGGGCGCGCAACTGCAGGACACGCACGTTGCCGGCGGTCAGTCCAAGCGCCTGACCGATCTCCGCGGCGGTGTAGCCGCGCAGGAAGCGCAGGCGCAGCACCTCGCGCTCGCGCTCAGGGAGGGCATCCAGGATGCGCAGCGCGCGCGTGCGCGTGCGCCGCACCTCCTCCGGCCCATCCGTCCCGCAAAACAGGAGGTCCAGCGCGTCGTCCAGGGGCACACTCGGGTAGTGGCTCTGCTCGCGCCAGTAGTCGACGATCGTGCTGCGGGCGGTGGTGTAGAGCCAGGAGCGGATGCTGTCGGCGCTACGGTCCTCGGCCAGCCAGCGCGCCGCTTTCACGAAGACCTGGCTGGTCAGATCCTCGGCGACCTCGCGGTTGCCGACCTTGGCGTAGATGAAGCCGAAGATCTTGGTCGCATTTTCTCTGAAGGCACTGCCGAGTGCAGTATCTATGGACACGGGATGTGTGCCCTCCTCGCTCACGCGCCGCATTCGTCGTATCCCTCCCGCCGGTGTGACCGTCGTGCGTCACCCTCGTCTACCTACTACATACAGGTGAGCGTTACAACCGCCGATGACGAGCAGGCCCACGCCCGATGCAATGGACCTGCTCGCATGACAGGTAACGCCTGCGGGAAGGGCACATCCGGCACTCTGGGCCCGCACGCGCTGGCCGCTTGTACGTCGTGCGCCCGTGGCGGGCTCGTTCATGTGACGGGCGTACGGGGTGGGAGATCGCCTCCGCGCAACGCTGGGGTGATCCGTGCCCTGTATCCTTCGTAGATCGTGCCCGGTTTGAGGCCCTGCCGCTCCATCGCGCGGATATAGCGGGTCGCCACCTCGGTGTCGGGCTTGAGCAGGTCCTCCTCGGCGTGACTCACCGCAGGGCCGGACTACCGCGCGGGGGCGCGGTTGAACAGCGCTCGCGCCCACAGGTAGCCGACCAGGGTGAGGCCAACGCACCAGGCGACGGCGAGGGCCGCGCTGTTGCCGATCGGCGTGCCCAGCAGCAGCCCCCGCAACGTGTCGATAACGGGTGTGAATGGCTGGTACTCGGCGAACCAGCGCAGCCCGGCCGGCATCGAGGCCGGGCGGACGAACGCGCTGCTGGTGAACGGCAGCAGGAACTGGAAGATGAGGGAGAGGCTATTCGCTCCCGCGGGCGTTTTGCCCACCAGACCGAACACCACCCCCATCCAGGTCAGCGCGATGGTGAACAGTGCGATGACGCCGAGCGCCGCAAGCCAGGCGCCGAGATCCGTGGTGGGCCGGAAACCCACGAGCAGTGCGACCCCAGTGACCAGGACGATGCTGATCAGCGTGCGGATCAGGCTGCCGATGACCTGTCCGGTCAGCACCGAGGCGCGGGAGATCGCCATGGTGCGGAAACGGGCGATGATGCCTTCGCTCATGTCCATGCAGAGATTTAGCGCCGTCGTCGCGACCCCGCTGCCCACGGTCATGAGGATGATCGCGGGCGCGATGTAGTTGATGTAGGCGCCGCTGTGCGCCACACCGCCAAGGCCGGCGCCCAACGTGCCGCCGAACACGTAGTTGAACAGCAACAGCATGATGACGGGCGTCAGCAGGCCACTCAGCGTCATCGGAAGGTTGCCCAGTGAGTGCCGGAAATCGCGTCGCAGCATCGTCGCCGAATCGCGCAGGGTCAAGGAAAGATTGGTCATTGTCCAGTGCCTTTCTGTGTGTCGGTGTGGCCGGTGAGGGCGAAGAAAACGTCGTCAAGGTCAGGGGTGTGGACCGACAAGCCGTCGACCTCGATGGCGGCGTGGTCGAGCCGGTCGAGCACGGCCTTCAGGGACCGCACGCCGCCGTCGGTCGGAACCTGGAGCGTGAGCGCCTCGTCATCGCGCGCCACCGCGCCCAGGGTGCGGGCGGCCGCCGTGAGTCCAGCGGTGTCGGCGAATTGGAGGCGGACGTGGCCGCCGGGGATGCGCCGTTTGAGCGCGTCGGGTGTTCCCTGCGCAACCAGCTTTCCCTGGTCGAGCACCGCGATCTGGCCGGCAAGCTCGTCCGCCTCGTCCAGGTACTGCGTCGTCAGGAAGATCGTGACGCCGTCGGCCACGAGGTCGCGGATGATCTGCCACATGGTGTGGCGGCTGCGTGGGTCGAGGCCGGTGGTCGGCTCGTCAAGGAAGATGAGACGGGGCGTGCCGACCAGGGTCATCGCGAGGTCGAGCCGGCGGCGCATGCCCCCCGAGTAGGTGGCGGGCTTCTGCGTGGCCGCGTCGACCAGATCGAAGCGGGCGAGTAGGTCGGCCGCGCGCGTCCGACCTTCGGAGTGGCCCAGGTGGTGCAGATCTGCCATCAAGAGCAGGTTCTCCTCGCCCGTGAGCAGGTTGTCCACCGCCGAGAACTGGCCGGTGACGCCAATCGCGGCGCGGATCGCATCAGGCTCGCGGGCCAGGTCGTGGCCGGCGACGCGCACCTCGCCACCATCGGCGGCAATGAGCGTGGACAGGATCTGAACCATGGTGGTCTTGCCGGCGCCGTTGGGACCGAGCAGCGCGAAGATCGTGCCCGCGGCGACGTCCAGGTCGATGCCGTCGAGCACCACGTGGTCGCCGAACGATTTGCGCAATCCGCGTGTTTCGATCATCATCACGATACCTCCCTGTGCGACAATACACGTCACTCTTAGACATTAAACTGAGATCGTCCCCCCACGATGGAGGGACCCGGTGAACCATACAGCCGCCGGGCTGAGGGCGAGGCGGGTCGTCCATGTCGGCGACGCCGACGGATGGCCTGTCCGTCGCGCGCCCGTGACGCTACCGTCCGTCCCCTCTATCCCGGCGTGTGCTATACTCGTATTGCTTGCCTGTTAAGCGATGCCTCGCGAAAACATCTTAGCAGCGAAGCTAAAAATAGGATACATGAGAGTGGGGACGATGTCAAGAGGTGCTTCGTCGAAGGGGCCGGCGGACGCTGCGGTGGACCGGCGCGAGGAGTTGCTCGGGGGTCTCGTGCGGGAGGTCCGCCAGTTCAACGGGCTCGGCGCGTCCTTCTTCCGGGCGGTGGCCGGTCGGGTCGGGATGAACGCCACGGACCTGCAGGTCGTGGACATCCTGGACGTCACGGGGCCGGCGACCGCCGGGCGGCTCGCCGAGGTCACGGGGCTCACGACCGGGGCCATCGCGCAGATGCTCAACAGGTTGGAGGAGGCGGGGGTGGTGCGCCGGGAGAGGGACCCCGCGGACGGCCGCAGGGTGGTGGTCCGGCTCGTCCCGGACGGGGACGCGGTGCGGAAGATCGGCCCGCTCTTCGACGCCGTCGGGGGAGCGTGGGAGGAGATGGCGGCGCCCTACGACGACGGGCAGCTCGCCCTCCTCCTGGGGTTCGTCCGACGCGCCAACGCGGTGTCCAGGGAGGAACTGTACCGGCTACGGGAGGCGCCAGCGGCGGGCCGGGGCGATGTCTTCTCCGCCCCCCTGGGGGATGTGGGGAGCGGCCGGCTTGTCTTCCCCTCCGGCATCTCCCGGCTCGCCCTGCGCGCGGACGCGGCGATGACCGAACTCTACCGGGCCCGTTTCGAGGGACCCCGGCCCGAGGTACAGGTTGAGGGGGGCGCCGTCACCGTCCGCTACCCGCGGCGCCTGTGGCTCCTCGGGTGGCGTCAACGCGCGGCGGAGGTCGCGCTCAGCGCCGCCGTCCCCTGGCGGATCGAGATCCGAGGCGGGGCAGCGGAGGTCACCGCCGAGTTGGGTGGCCTCGATCTCGCCGGGCTGGAGATCGAGGGAGGGCTCTGGAAGCTCCGCCTCGATCTCCCCGCGCCCTCCGGCGCGGTCCCCGTGCGGATCACGGGTGGGGCAGCGGAGGTCACCGTCCGGCGCCCGACGGGCGTCGCCGCCCGGCTCCGCCTCAAGGGCTGGGCCGCCCACCTCACCTTCGACGATCAAACCTTTGACGCAGTGGGCAGCGACGTGCGGCTGCAAAGCCCCGGCTACGAGGAGGCCACCCGGCGCTACGACATCGAGGTCTCCGGCAGCGCCAGCGACGTCACCCTGACGGCCTCTGGCTGACGACGGACCCGATCCACGGCGGGCACGCGAGCGCCCTGTCCGTCGTCCCGTTCGCGGCGCCCGCGGACCCGATGGCCGACGGATCGACGGCGCCGATACCGTCCGGCCACGCCCAGGGGACCTCGCGGCGAACCTACCCCCCGTGTCCTCCTATCGCGAGGCGGTCAAAGGGATGGGCGACGTCGGGCGGCGTCATCCTCCGCGGGACCTCTCCCAACTCGCGGCCGTCCCGTCGGCGGAGAGCAGGAATTTGCGCACGCGCGACGACCCCGTCTTGGGGAGTTCCGCGCGCATCTCGATGTAGCGAGGGCGCATGAAGGCGGGCAGCAGGGGGTCCAGATGGGCGGACAGGTCCTCCGGGCGCAGCGCCGCGCCCGCGCGCGGGACGATGCACAGCTTCACCTCCTCCTCGACACCGTCGGGCGCCGGTACCCCGACGGCCGCCGCTTCGTACACAGCCGCATGCGACAGGGCCGCTTCCTCGATGGCGCGCGCGCTGATGAGTTCCCCGCGCCGCCGAATGGCTTCGCGCACCCGCGCATAGAAGGACAGGTCGCCGTGCTCGTCCCGCGTCATGAGGTCGCCCGTGCGATACCACCCGTCCGCCGTCCAGGCTGTCCGTTCGCGCTCATGCAAATAGCCCTCGAACATAACGTGCGGGTTATGCGGCCGCATCCACATCTCCCCGATGGCGCCCGCCGGGACCTCGTGGCCCTCCTCGTCGACGAGCCGCGCCTCGAACCGGGGCGCTGCGCGGCCGACTGTCCCGGGCCGTTGCGGCAGGCTGCGCGGGGCGGTCCAGCACGACGCCGTCTCGGTCTGGCCCCACGTCTCGACGATGGTAACCCCAAAGCGGCGCTCGATGTCGCGCCAGGCGTGCGGGGGCGCCGCCGCGCCGAGGACCCACTCCACGGGGTTGTCCGCGTCGTCCGGGCGCTCGGGCCGGCGCGCCAGCACCGACAGGATCGTCCCGACGAACGTGAACGCGCGGGCGTTGGCCGCGCGCGTCCGCGCCCAAAAGCGGAACGGCTCGAACCCCCCGTCCACCGTCACATGGCCGCCGCGCCACAGCGCCGCGAGTACGGTACCCTGCCCCGTGACGTGGGCGAGTGGCAGGCAGGTGTAGAGTCCCTCGCCCTCCGCGATGGGCAGCAACTCGCCAGCGTAGGCCGCCGCCCACGTGGTCTCGCAGGCCCGGCTCCACAGCACGCCCTTGGGGTTGCCGGTCGTCCCCGAGGTGTACAGGAGCTTGCCCGGGCGCGCGGGATCGATGGCCATCTGTCGGAATGGAGCGGCGCCCGCCTCGGCGAGCAGCGCCTCGAACGGGAGTGCGGGCGCGGGCGCGGGATGGCCAGCGGCGACGACGTGTCGGAGCGACGGCAGTTGCGCTCGCACCGCCTCGACAGCGGTCAGGCGCGCCCCATCGCATAGGACGATCCGCGCTCCGGCGTGGGCCAGCACCGCGCGCAGGTGCGTGCCCGTGAGCAGCGTGTTGACGGGCATGAAGATCGCGCCGAGTTTGGCGCAGGCGAACCACGCGGTCACGATGGGGATGCCGGCGCCGCACAGCACGGCGATGACGTCGCCCTCCGTGTATCCGAGACCGACCAGAGCCGTGGCGAACCGGTCGCTCAGGGCGTGCGCCTCCGCGTATGTCAGCGTGCCGTCGGGCGTCGTGATGAACGGGCGGCGACCCAGCCGGCGCGCCTGCTCCGCCAGCTTGACGCCGATAGACGGCTCCGCCATGGCGTGGGATGTATCAGTCATATGTGCTCCCCCGTGACGTCAGCGGGCATCGACGGCGAAAAGCGGCGCGGCGCGGAGGGCGCGGCGCAACGCCGGCGACAGGGCCAGCAGGCCCGCGCCGGCGACGAGCGTGATCCCCGCCGCGTCGATGCAATAGTCGAAGGGGTGCGGGGGGATCGGGTAGACCGTGCCTTTCAGGACGTAGCCGACCACGACGACGCCGGCGAGCAGTGTCACGAGCTGGACCGGGTTGCGGCGCTGGCGCAGCGACAGGACGAACGCCGCGATCACGGTCAGCAGGTACACGACGATGATCAGATCCGCCCCGTAGGTCGCCAGGTCAAAATAGGCGTCGAGCGGCGCGACCACGGTGAACGGGAGGAAAGCGATGAGGCTCAGGGCCGCGACGACGGCAAGCGCGCCGATGGGCGAGCGCCGCGTCGGGTCGGTGCGCGTGAGCCAGCGGCCGCCGAACCCGGCGCGCCCGACCGCGAACAGGAGGCGATTGGCCCCGTTGACGCAGGCCAGTTGCGCGCCGAAGCCGCTGATGACGGCGGCGATGTTGACGAGGGTCGCCATTGTCGGCGAAACGTAGATACGCGCGACGTCGACCAGCGGGACCGTCGCCTGGCTAAGCGCCGTCGGGCTGGCGAATCCGATCGTTTCAACCCACGACATCAGCGTGTACACAGCCCCGGACACGAGCAACGCCGTGACGATCGAGAGGGAGATCACGCGGCGCGGGTGGCCCGCCTCCTCGCCCAGGGTGGCCGCCACCTCGAACCCGGAGAAGCCCGTGAACGCGAAGACGATGCCCGGGCCGAGCGCGGCCAGACCCAGGCCGGCCGGGACGAGAGGGGTCGCGGTGATGCCGTGTCCGTGATAGCCGCCGTGCCCGATCACGGCCACGGCGACCACCGCGACGAGCACCAGGGAGACCCCTTCCAAGACGAAGATGAGGGCCGACGAGACGGTGATCGACAGGAACGCGAGGGCAATGGTAGCGGCCCAGAACGCGAGAGCCACGAGGGGCCAGGGAATGTCGATGGCGCCCTGGTGGAGGAGATTCTCCAGGATGTTGGCGTTGCTACAATACACCGAGGCGGCGTAGGCCACGTAGACGCCGAAGAGCGCCCAGACGGACAGGAAGCCGTAGGTCGAGCCCAGGGCCAGGCCATTGAAGGCGTAGACGGACCCGGCGGACGAGTAGTGGCGCGTGAATGTGATGAAGGCGTAGGCGACGAACAACATAGCCACGACCGCCAGGCCAAAGGCCAGCGGGCCCGCCCCGCCGACGATACCGGCCATCAGCGCGGGCAGGAACGTGACCCCTCCCGTCGGGGCCTGGATGCCGACGGCGGTCCCGACGGTTCCGATGAAGCGGACGCTATCGGCGCGCAACGCGTGCCGTGGATCACGACGCGCCTCGACGGCCGGGGCAATCAGCTGTGCCACCGCTCTCTCCTCTCTTCCTCTCTCTGTGCAGCCTCAACGCACGGCGCCAACCGTTGTAGCCTCTATAATATCGCAAGCCCTCGTACGTCCGTGTGTGGGTGCACCTCGACATTGTGGACTGCGGCCGGAACGGGCCTGCGCCTGCAGTCGCATGGCAAACCACCGCGCTGGACCGGGACCGGCCGCAGCCGGTCGGGGGCCAGTCAGCCAGGGGCCGACTGCGGTCGGGTGTGGGTCGCCGCCACGCTGCTCCTGGCCCCGTTCTGACACCGCAGTGTCCGTGCGCTGCCATGCGACCGCAGTCGCAGGTCGGATTCCACAATTGTAAGGTGCACCCCGTCCGTGTCGCGGACAAAGACAGGGGAATGTCCGGTGTCGCATCAGCCCCCGCTTCGTGGGACCCCATGGCGCGCCAGGGCGCGCAACGGCCGGCGCGCGCGCTGGTAGAGCGGCCACTGCGCGTAGAAGCCCAGGGCGGCCTGCTGCACCGCCATGGCCAGCGTGGGGTAGACGTGGATCGTGCCGGCCAGCGCCGTCACGCTCAGGCCCCGGCGCATGGCCAGCGTCACCTCCTGGATCAACTCGCCCGCGTGCGGCCCCACGATGTAGCCGCCCAGAATCCGGCCCCGCCACGGCGTCACGATCAGCCTGACGAAGCCCTCGGGCTGCCCGTCCGCCCGCGCCCGGTCGACGTGCTCGAAGCCGGCGCGCAGCGTCAGCACTGTACCATGAGCCTGGCGCGCCTCCTCCTCGGTCAGGCCGACGCGCGCGACCTCGGGGTCGGTGAACGTGGTCCAGGGCATCGGATCGAGGCGCACCTTGCTCTTGGCCAGCGGGAAGAGGGCGTTGCGCACGGCGGCGGCGGCCTGGAAGCCCGCCGCGTGGGTGAAGAGGTAGGGGCCGGTGACGTCGCCGCAGGCCAGGATGTGCGGCGCGCTGGTGCGTAGGTAGGCGTCGATATGGATCCCCTTGTCGGGGTCGTAGGCCACGCCGGCCCGCTCCAACTCCAGCCCTGCGACGTTGGGCTGCCGGCCCAGCGCAAGCAGCAGCCGGTCGCCGCGCACCTCGCCCTCCCCGCCGCCGCCCGCGTAGCGCGCGCGGATGTCGCGGCCCTCGGGGCTGACCGCGACCAACTTGCTTCGTATAACGGTGATGCCCTCGCGGGCGAAGACGAAGGCCAGCGCGTCGGAGGCCGCGGCCTCCTCGCGCGGCAGCAGGCCATCGTCGCCGGCCAGCACGGTGACCGCCGCGCCCAGGCGGCGGAACGCCTGCGCCAGCTCCGCGCCCTCCGGGGCGCCGCCCGCCACGATCAGGTGTTGGGGCAGCGCCCGCAGGCCGAAGACCGTCTCATTGGTGAGGTAGTCCACGGCCTCCAGACCCTCGATGGGTGGCACGGCGGGATGCGAGCCGGTGCAGAGCAGGAAGGTGCGCCCACGCAACGCCTGCCCGTCAACCACCAGCTCGTGCGGCGAACGGAAGGCGGCGTGGCCGAAATGCACGTCGATGCCGCGCCGGCGCATGGCCGCCGCGTCCTCCGTCCGCGCGATGGTGGCGATCACGCCCTGCACGCGATCCATCACCGCCCCCAGGTCGACGGGCGCCAACTGGCCCGCGAGGCCGAACGCGGGCAACTGGCGTGTCTGGTGGGCGGCCTTGGCGCTGGCCAGCAGGCTCTTGCTGGGGACGCAACCGCTCCACAGGCACTCGCCGCCCAGGCGCTCCTTATCTACCAACGCCACGCGGGCGCCGATGGTGGCGGCGGCGGGCGCGGCCACCAGTCCGGCCGAGCCGCCGCCCACGATCACCAGGTCATAGTCATAGGTCTGTTTGGCCATGTGTCCCTCCTACGTTGTGCGTCGCGTCCCGTGATTGTCCCAGGGCCTGCAAAAGATTGTCCTGGGAGCGCGGGCGTCTCGCCCGTCCCCGGTGGTCGACGGGGACGGGCGAGACGCCCGCGCTCCCAGACAGGCTCCCTGCCGGTACGCCGAGCCGATTATTTGCACACCCTGGTGATTGTCCAGGGGACAGTGCGTGTTGGTGGGGCGGAAGGTCAGGCCGGAGCGCCGGTCGGTTCCGGCAGGCCCAACTCATCGCGCTTGACGGCGAGACGGATGGGGACCAGCAGAAACAGCGCCGCCAGCACGATCAGCAGCGCGGCCGGGAAGGCGCCGCCCACGACGAGCGTGGGGGCCTTGCCCATGATGACCGCGCGCTCGCCCACGATGAACAGGATTGCCGCGACCCCATAGAGCAACTCCCGTCCCACCGGGTACCAGCGGCGATCCGGGAGCCGGATCAGCCCGCGCTCGACGGGTCCGCGGATAAAGACCAGGACCGCCGCGGCCCCCACCCACAGGGCGAGCCCACTGCCGCTTCCCTTGAACCCGGTCTGGAAGCCATTGGCCCCCAGGGTGAGATTGTTGATGGCGCCATAGAGCATTAAGGACAGGCCGAGCACGAGCAGGACCTCCCAACCGAGCACGATCCACAGGCCCTTCGCCCGCCAGCCCAGGACGCGTTCGGAGGGGCTCAGTTGCTTGACCGCGCCGCGCAGGATGAACAGCAGCAGCATTCCGGGGATGGTCAGGCCCAGGAAGCTCGTCCAGTCCCATTTGGGCGGCATGAGCGGAGCGATCTTGTCCACCTCGCCCAACCCCATGCCCAGCAGAATGGTGCCCACCACCAGCACCATGCCGTCCGGCGCCATCAGGACCTGCGCCCAGGGGCGGCGGCCGCCGCCCTCCGGCGGGGGGTCCTTCGGGTTGAGCGCGAAGGCGGCCGTGCCGGCGACCAAGGCGACCATGACGCTGACGAACTGGAGCGTCGCGGTGGGGCGGCCGACCAGACCGTGGTTGAAGGGCGGCATGGCCGTGCCCAGGTAGACGAGCGAGCCGAGGAGCGTCAGGCCGGCGGCGGGCGCGACCGCCGGGCTGTCCAACTCCCCCTTCCAGGCGGAGCGCAGCAGCGCCAACGCGCCGCCCGCCACCACCAGCCCGACC
>JAABUX010003411.1_pt1 | contig 21082 bp, 42 predicted proteins | sample 5561851 | NCBI WGS metagenome assembly JAABUX01 (sample SAMN10711883, study PRJNA513361) | rock metagenome | isolation source: Antarctica rocks | place: Antarctica: Victoria Land, Richard Nunatak red sandstone | collected 2016-01-03 | reverse complement strand
ACACGGGCTTCTTCTTGTCGTCGCTCTTCTTCCCTCCCATGGTGCCCTTGGCACCCTTGCCGGACAGGCCCTTGGCTCCCTTGCCCGACATGGTGGCTGGCTGTCTGCTGGCACCAGGGGGAGGGGTGGAGGAGGCTCGCCACAGACTTGTTTGTCCCCTCAGCTAAAGACAGGCCTTCACCCGAAAAGACCCTGTGCAGACCCTCCTCCACCACTTTTGCCACAGCTCCGTGCAAGCTGCACAACTGAGCCTGTCAAGCTGACCAGACTTTAGTGAAGCAGTCTGCGTGCGGACGACTGCCGTCGCGAGCGAGACAGGGAGCGAGCTGCGAAGGAAGGCCGGGCGTGACGCGGCGCGCGCGGGCCTGAGGCGTCGGGCGGCGCCATGGACCGCCTGCAGCGGATCTTCCAGGGCTCGCAGGGCGGCGGGGGCATGGGCGCGGCGGCCGGCGACTCCCCGCAGGTGGACACGTCCGAGCAGATATACATCTCCTCGCTCGCGCTGCTGAAGATGCTCAAGCACGGTCCGCCGCCTGGCTCCGCGCCCGCCGCGCTGCGCTGCTGTCGCCAGCGCTGGTGTGCGGCGGCATGCGCACGAGGCGCTCAGCACGGTTGTATGTCACTCCACCAGCCGCGCGACAGGGCGGGCGGGCGTGCCGATGGAGGTGATGGGCCTGATGCTGGGCGAGTTCGTGGACGAGTACACCGTCAAGGTGGTGGACGTGTTTGCGATGCCGCAGTCCGGCACCGGCGTGAGCGTGGAGGCGGTCGACCCCGTGTTCCAGACGAAGATGCTGGACATGCTGAAGCAGTGCGGCAGGCGCGCCGCCCCGACAGGCGGGGCGGGGCGCGGTGGCGTGCGCCGGGCGGCAGGAGTGCGCGCTGCCAAGCTGGAGGCGCTGCCGCGGTGGCCGCATACACTTTTATTTCTCTTGTAGTGGACAAGGCGCCCTGCATCCCCTGGGAGAGTGTGCGCGCGCTGACTTGCCAAGCGATTGTGCGTGCGCAGGCCCGAGATGGTGGTCGGCTGGTACCACAGCCACCCCGGCTTTGGCTGCTGGCTGTCTGGCGTGGACATCAACACGCAGCAGGCGCGTCCCGGCCGCTCGCTGCCGCTGCAGCGCGGGCCGCGCAGGGGCGCTGCACTCCCAGCCGTGGGCGTTCTGCATGGGTCCGCACAGCGCTTGCAGCTTGTATCACCATGCTGAGCGCTCTGCTTGCGGCGGCAGAGCTTTGAGGCGCTGAATCAGCGCGCGGTGGCGGTGGTGGTGGACCCGATCCAGTCCGTCAAGGGCAAGGTCGTCATTGATGCCTTCAGGCGCGCGCGCGCGCGCGGCCTGTCACCCTGAGCGTGTCGTCGCGGCGCGTGCTGCTGTTCCTTGCTGTGGCCTGGGCACTGTGGCTGCCTGGGCCTTGCGCCTGCTGGTGGTGGGTGCACCAGTCTGTGCACGTGCATGCCACTTGAGTCGAGAGCACGGGTGTGGGGCCGGCCTGTTGGGCCCTGCCATGCTGTCAGCTGTCCGCAGCACCCACAACGAGGCCGTCGCAGTGCCGCTTTGTGGACCGCCTGGCGTGCGGTCATGCGCCGGTCGGCAGCGCTGAAGCGGCTGCGCTCTGAGGCCGCGGCGCGGCGGCGCAGGTTGATCAACCCGCAGACGATGATGCTGGGCCAGGAGCCGCGGCAGACGACCAGCAACCTGGGCCACCTGAACAAGCCGAGCATTCAGGCGCTCATCCATGGCCTGAACCGGCACTACTACTCCATCGCCATCTCCTACCGCAAGAACGAGCTGGAGGAGCGCATGCTCATGAACCTGCAGAAGAAGGCCTGGACCGCCGGGCTCATGCTCAAGTGCGCGGCCCGCGCCCGCTGATGAATACCATGTGCATGTTGTTTCTGTTTAAATTCAAACAGATAGTGTCAGGGAGGTTGCATGTTCAATGGGGTAGTACAAGCAAAGTGAACAGCTTGCAACGGATAACCAACCCCGCCGTCACGCCTCCTGCATGCTGATGAACCTGCAGAGGAAGGCCTGAACGGCCGGGCTTGCTTCGCTCAAGTGCGCGGCCCGGGCCCGCCCCCGCCGTCACGCCGACCCTCCGCGGCGCGTACGCTGCGCGGCGGCGGGCATGGGCTTTGGCTCTGCTGCCTGCGTGGCCCCGCGTGGCGGCGCAGGCGCTGCGGGTGCCGCATCTTCGGGCGCTGTCTGTGAAATGCGAAGCACGCTGGGGTCGCTGATGTGGGCGTGCGCATGCTGTGCGCGGTGCCGCGTACGTGCTTGCCTGCTTTCTTGCCGACAGCGAGCACGGCAGTCCGCTGCGGCACCTCTCACAGCGCTGACATGAGGACCTCCTGCAGCATGTGGCGCTGGCAGCGGCCGCCTCTGCAGCTGTGAGCAACGCTGGATGCATTGCTGTCGGCTGCAGCGCTGACCAGGGACCGGCCGACGTGCGGTCGTGCTTCTGGGACATGGGCCCGAATGACAGGGTCCTGGCCCTGACGGCGCCCCCGGCGCGCGCAGGGACTTCGAGGAGGTCACCAAGGGAAACGAGAGCAGCGCGGGCGAGATGCAGCGCCTGGCCGCCGAGCTGGACAAGGCGGTGGCGGAGGAGGCGGCGCTGGCGCCGGCCGCGCGCGGCGTTGCGCGCGTCGGCAAGATGGACGCGCGGCAGCACCTGGACCGCCACCTGCACTCGCTCATGTCGGCCAACATCGTGCAGTGCATGGCCACCATGCTGGACACGCTGGTGTTCTAGGCTGGCGGCGGGGGGCGCTGTGTAGCGGCGGTAGGTTAGCTAGAGGCCCCATGCTGTATCATTTGTGTCTGTGCAGTCGCCGGTGTGTTTCCAGTTCCCCAGCTGTGTAACAACAGCATCTGGATAGGCTCGTAGTTTCTACTCTAGATGGATCACTGCACACTGTGGATCAGCCCATAGTCTCCCATAACTGCTCAGGGCCTCAACCCTACTTCATGTCTGGTTTGATGAGGCATGCAATCGGAGGAAGTGCTGAAAGGCTGGCGCCTCGAGACTGCCCAAGCAATCATCGCACGCACTCCGCAGCAAGGCCGTCAGCAGCGCAGCGCCACCCGGCCGTGCGCGCCGCAGCGTCAGCCATGGCCGACATGGTGTCCGCCAGGAGCCTGCAGGTGCTGCAGCAGAACGAGAAGGAGCTCATCCTGGCCGAAGGGGGCAACCGGCTGGCCGTCCTGAACCGGAGCGAGCGCCTGGCAGAGGAGAAGGAGCGCATGCTGCGCGAGTGCGGCCCCCACGCGCTGCAGCTGTCTGCCCCGGCGCCGCACTGCAATGTATCTACTAATGCGCTGCGGATACGCGCTCACGCAACGCGGGGTGTCCCAGGTGTATCTTCAAGAGCAAGGGCCGGCTGCTGAGCGTGGAGGAGGAGCTCAACAGCCTGCACCGCTCCATCCAGCAGACGTGCGGCTCGCGGCGGCAGGGCATCACGCTGCTGCGGCGCAAGATCGAGACGCAGAACGACAAGGTCCTCGGCGCGCGGCAGCGCTACTTTGCGGCGCGCAAGGCACGCGCGCTGCACCCATGCCGGCATTGGTGTGGCGCAGGAGCTCCGCTTGTATGCAATTGACAGCAAAGGCCATACTATGAGGGGGTCGCTCGGGGGGCCTCGACGGAGGTTGCCTGAACACTGCGCGGCTGCAGCTGTCCAGGTGTCAAGCTCGGCCGGCTGTGCGCGCAGGCGGCGGAGGCGGCGGAGGCCAAGCTCAAGACTGAGGAGGCCGTCAAGGCTGACCTGTGCCGCGACCTTTCGGAGCTGGTGGCGCAGAGCGCCGACGCGCAGCTGGTGCGCGACGAGCGCCCTGCCGCCGGGCCCCGCAGCTGGTTTTGCCCTTTCCATGCTGGCCAGAAGTGATGTACCTGTCTGCCTGTACGGCACAACCCGCACGCCCTGGCTTGCTGACTGTTCGACTGCCTGGGGTCGCAGAGTCGGCTGGAGATGCTCACGCAGCGGCTCATGGCGCTGAACAACAACATCGGCGGCGAGGACGCCGCGGCGGAGGGCGGCGGCCCCGCGCAGGCGTGCTCCGCCGACCCGGCCGCGCCGCAGGCGCCCGACGCCGGCCAGGCGTCCGCCGTGCCGCGCATCCCGCCGCCGCCGCCGCCGCCGCCGCGCGCGCCGGCGGGCGCGGACGGCGCATACGTCAACCCGTTTGCGGCAGAGGCCGGCGGCGCGTCCACAAATCCGTTCCTGGCGGATGTGTCGGGCGGCGTGGCCGGCGCCGCGCCTGGCGAGGCGCGCGCGTGCGGCGCGGCGCCGGCGTCGCCGGCGCCGCCGGCGCCCGCCAAGCCGGGCCACCGCGCGCTGAGCGAGGCGTGCGCGGTCGCGGCGCGCGAGGCGGCCGGCGCGCCGGCTGCGGCGGAGGCGCGCGCGCGGCACGTGCAGGTGGGCGCGCCGCGGCGGGGAACCTCGGGTCAGGCGGCGGCCGCCGCGCCGGCGCGGCCGCGGCCGCAGCCGGCCGCGGCCGCGGCGGGCTCCCGCTTCCAGGGCTTTGACGCGTGACCAGCGTAGGAGCGGCGGGAGGGCGGCGCCAGCCTTTTCGGCCCCACGCAGCAGCGCTGGTCGCAGTGCCAGGCTGCCGCGCGCTGGGCAAGACGTGTGCTCAGGCGGTGCACAGGCAGCCGGCGCGCTGGCGGCGGGACACGCGTGCGCATGGCACCTTCGCAAGGGCTGGTTATGGCCGAGGCTCTGGCTATGCAACACTTGCGCTCGCGGCGCGGCTGCGGCTACAGCAGGCTTAGGGCTGCAGCCCGCTTGCACTCTCAGGAAGCAAGTCGTGACCCCAATTACCATTTTTTGTTCAGTTTCCTGTGTATAAAATTTGAGCGCCGCTGTGACCGCTGCATTTTTTCCAAAATTCTGTGCATGATTTAAGACGGCCTCGCTATGAGTAAGTGATGGTGTCAGCGGTGAGAAACTGGGATGTCCTGCATGAACGTGCCAGATGCGGAATAAAGCTGGGACACTGTCTGAAAGCATGTATGGTCTTGGTATGTGGGGTGAGCTTGGGTCCCCATGCGCCTGGTCCTACATGGGGCGTAGGTGTACTGACTTGAGGGCAGTCTTGGCAGCTTGTGGAAATAATACTGCTTCTGCAGAGCTGGGGACACAGGCGCATCCGACTTGGGCTGCCAGGCTACGAGCGGGCAGGCCGCTGCAGTCTGCCATGTGTGCCGTTTTGTGCTTGCTGCCTGCGCTGGGTGATTGGAACACCGAGAGCATGTCCCCACGGCAGACCAGATTTTGCAATGGCGCCCTGCAAGTGAGGCACTCATCCATGCTCCTGTGCATTTGAAGAGGAAGAGACGATCGGTAACTTACCGCGTGCTGTTCAATATGTACGATTTGTGCAGTGCAGTCACCTCTCTTGGCGAACGCCCGAGCATCATAATAGGCTTGTGGCAGCCTAGCTCACCAGGCATGCATGACTCATACGTGCACCCAGTGGTCACGCCGCAATGCTTGCCACCTGCCGCTGCGGGAGGAGTCCGTGTGATGAAGCATGGTACAGGATGGCGCTGCATGGACACAGAACCACACGCGTCAGGCTGCAGCATCATGCATGTCCCGTGCACACCCCTCTGCGTCTCCATGAATGCAAGAATGCTGTGCGTCGTCATCAGTAGGTAGGCACACAGGTATGGCACTGCACGGCAAGGCACCACACTCTTTGCATGCTTAGGAAGCACGCTAAAGCAGCCTGTGTGTGGGATGCTGAGGCCTCACCTTGCCAACGTTCTGTGCCCCTCCCACAGCAGCTCGGCCAGCACCTCCATCGCCTTGTCCTCCTGTCGGCCCTTATTGAGGCCCTGCAGCTGCTTGTGGAATAAGGCCCTCATGGCCTTGCGCGTGTGGGTGTCCAGCGTCAGAACGTCCGGCCGCCCGGCATGCATCTGCAGGAACTTGCCCACGGTCCAGCGCCCTGCGTGGAAATATCTGTGCCTCTGAGACCCAATGTAAGTTGCAGCAGCAACTCCGCACCACCAGGTTGGCAGCAGCACGCCTCATATATCGCATGTTTACAGCAGTACATACTGCGTCTGAATGTGGGTCTCGCCAAAGCGCTGTACCGGTTGCATGCCACGCGTCCCTGACGAAGCCTCCATGCATGCCCTCCGAGGAACACATAGTGCGCACCAATGCCCTTGATGTTCAGCAGCAGATTCTTGACGTCGATGTCGTCCAGCATGCCCAGGTGGGCGGGGAGCCGGCCGGATATGAAATGACTGGCCACAGTTTTGACACACGCAGCCTGGCTTCTGCGCAGGCCCATCTCTCTGAACTCTTCCACGCTGATGGCCTCCACCATCGCCGGCGTGAGCGAGCTCAGGCGCACGGCCTGCCGCTCCCCACGCAAGCGGTTGAGTCAAACATCAGCCTGACCTTATATTTACCTATCCACCAGGCCGCACACCTGTAAATCCGGCAGCCAACTGATGTATGTGGCGTTGCTTGTGACACACATGCACCTATACATGCTTCTACTAGCCCCCATGCAGCGTCTTATTTCTGAGGGCACTCGCCTTGGTGTACTTGCACGTCTCCTTGACGACGCCGTGCGCCGTGAGGCGACGGGTGTTCTGTTGACATATGACTTCAAACAGCGCCGGAAAGGGGCGTGAGTACAGCATAGGCCCATGCATTGCCCCAGTCATGCCACAGCAGCCATCAACGTAGGGGCCCAGCCCTGCGCATAAACCACACTTATTGTTTTATTGCACTTGACTCGTTAAGCCGTGTCAGGGCATGCAGCCAGCCATGACATGCATCGAGGCAACCAATGTTGAGAGCGTGCAGCCAGCCGTAGCATGTAAGGTTATGAGGAAACCAAGAAGGCAAGGGCTTACTACTGTGAGAAGCTCGCAGGAACTCTGCGCCTGCCTCGCGGTCCTGCTGGACCCTCTCATAGAGCTCCTCGAAGGGCTACGAACACAAGGAGCACGACCTCAGATGCATCCAAGAGATTAAGCTCTTAGCAGTGCAAGTGTGTCAGTAGGCGAAACATGGCCTCCAGTAAGCGAGTGAGTAGTCCTCGGCAGCCATGACAGGAACAGTGCTAGGGCAGGACTGTGTGTACCTAGCGGAGGACGGCGCAACCACAAATGCGCATCAAGAGTCGCCATGGTGCCTTCAGAACCGCTCTACATGCATGACATTCTTGCCAGACACAGCAGTGCTGTGAGGGTACAGACCGCTAGAGAGTATAGGGTAGAGACTCTACCAGATGTCCTCCGCCAGCATAGTTGTCTCTCGACTGTGCGACGTTGGCCGTGCCCATAGGCTCACCTGCCGCTTCATCACACGCTCGGCGTCACGGGGGCCGCCACGCGCGAGCTTCACTGCAGCAGCACACCCAGCACTACTCACAGGCCGCCCTGGTTCGGAGCAGCCACAGCGCGAACAGCACAGATTGCGTGGCAGCCAGCAACTTACCGGCATTCTGTCTGTCCTTCGGCAGCAGTGCGGGCATCGGCAGCACAGCAGCACCGCCACGCGGCAGAACAATGAAGTCGTCGTCGTGGCCGTCCACCAGCATTAGCAGCATGCGCTCCTTGGGGCATGCAGCCTGGCAGTGCTTCAACTCCGGGTCGAAATACAGCCAGACTGGCGGTAGGCAGACGGTACCTTCCCCGAAAAAAACACATGTCAGAGCCTGGCACAAATAGCAAGGCAAGCAACAAACACCAGCCTCCATGAGCGGGCCAACATGATGTGTATCGCACGGTTACAGCGGAAGCGCGTGGCGATCAGCATGCCGTCGTTCGGCACCAGCACAATGATGTCCGCGCAGTGCTTCGGAGCAATAATCTTCAGAGCCTCCACGCTCACCAGCTCGCCCGTCCGCAGCTCCCGCTCCCAGTCCGCCAGGCTGCGCAGGCACACCAATGCCTTGTCGCTTCCGACCTTTCTGTCCTCAGGCGCCGTGCTCAGGCGCCGTGGCCGGCCGCCTGCATATGCATCAGACGCGGCGCACTGCTTCTTCTCGGTGTCGGAGAGGCCAGCCGCCCTCTGCTCGGCCAGCACGAGCGCGTGCCAGCAGGCCCGCAGGGCTGCGCTGCCCTTGTCTATGTCCTGCTCCGCGGCACAGCTGCGCACGTCGTTGGCCAGCTCCCCAAGCCTTCCCGACACCGCCAGGTACGCGCTCGGCAGGCAGTTGTCTGCATTGCGTTCCACGGACCCGCGTCAGGCCCGGCCGCGGGTACTCACACACAACAGGGTCACACCCGCGCCGCCTCGCGCACGCGCACGCACGCAAACGCACCCAGGGTGCCCACACTCAGCAGGGGCGCTCACTGGCTGTCACGGGCACGTCGAAGACGTGCAGGTTCCACAGCCGCAGCGTGGCGTCGAGGTCGGCCTCCGTCGCCGCCCTCGCCGCAGTGAACCGCATCTTGCTGTTGGCCTCCATCTGCACCGGCGTCCATGCTTCCACACGATGCACCTCTCACCACAAGCACCCAGAATCGCAGCCTCGCGCACTCCTCCAAACGTACATCACCAGCTCTTGCGCTCAGGCACGGCCCTGCAATCCTTACCTCCGCGCTCCATGGGACAATCTCGGGAGCCTCCGACGCCCCAGCGTGGCGGTACGCCTCGGTCACCGTAGCCGATATGGGCTTCGTACCGGTCTGACCGTGGAAGAGGCCCTTGCGCTGCTGACCGTCGTCCACTGCCGGCACCTCGGCCACTGTGGCGGCAGCCATGCCCAGCTCCTGCTTTGCTGCAAATGCAGTTGTTCACCAGCCAGCCAGCCAGCGACAACTCGACATACCGACATAACGGGTCCGACCGACGGTCTAGCCAGACGCAAGTAGATAGGGCTTATGAAGCAGCTGGAGGGCCTTGGTGCAGTCCACCTGCCCGCCAAGTGTGTTGCGATGCTTGCTATAGCCTTGACACTGGCCAGCAAGTCAGGATACAGATGGATGCTTTAGTGATACCTTGGCAGTGTTAAACAAGCTGCAGTCTGGCATGGATGCTTTCACACGGAGCTTGCTGCGGAGCACAGATGCTTAGGTAAGGACTCAGTGGTATTTGGGTCACAGGCTGGGTGTTGTCTGCCCCTCTGCACATAGGACGCTTACCGCTTGGTTCTGTTCAAACGTGCGCTTGGTATGTATGGTGCTGCCTTCCCAAGGCGTTGCTCTGTGAGGCACTTGCTCCATTCTGACAACGGCTTGCTTTGATTGCCTAGCACAGCTGCTTGCTGCAAACTAGGCTATCAGTGCGTGGCTCACCAGCGCCTGTCTTGCTGCTGTGACAGCGCATCGCCGGTCTGCCAAGTGGCTCCTTGAAGGAGGGCAGCAGCTGTGCTGGAGGCTGCGACGCCAGTGCCGCGCCTGACGACAACAATACTGGCAGCAAGGCTGTACAGGCTCCCAGCCAGGGTGTGCGGGTGAGGCAGCCGACTCCACTGACATGGGCGTGCTGTCCAGTAGAAATGAAAAAAGGTGGCTACACAACAGGTTGGTGGGAACTTGCGGTGCTGTTTGAGTAGGCGGTCGCCGCAGCCGTACGAGTAGGATGCCTGGTGCCTGTCTTTCCGCACACACCTGCCCTGTTGCAGCACTGTTTGGTTCGCGGGGGGGGACTCGCGCTTAGCTGCAAACAGCTGCAGCTGAACGTCTGTGCGGGCGCGCAGGTAATCAGCTGCATAGCAAGCACTACCACAGCGGCCTCCCTGGCCGCGCTTGTCAGCGATCTGTCTTGCCTGGCTCAGGGCGGCTCGTTTGCCTGCCACGGCGTCCATACAGGCTCGACTTGGGTGTTTGCTGAGCTGCTCCCCAGACACTAGCCCCAAGAGCTCCAGGCAGCTCTGGTGGCAGTGCACGACGCAGCCGTGCCGGACACATCCACCCAGATCAGGGTGCAGGTGGGGTACGGTCCTGGCAGTGATGCAGCGCCATACATGCTACTTCGGTCTCCAGGTGAGTCATTCTGCAACAATTACTGGATGCGTCACAGCCCTGTACTGCATGTCAAGGCCTGCTGCATGCATTGCGACCGCTGCGATTGTGCTGTCGCTGTGCCCGTGGCATTGCGCAGGCTGGCCATGTCTTGACTTTTGCCAAGGTGTCAGCACCTGCCGAATGCCCTTGCTATGCGTCGTGCCGCGCAGAGGCCGAGTTTGGTGGCTGGCTGCGTATGACTCTGAAAGCGTCGGATGAGCCATGCATCACGTCAGGCTACTTTAAAGATGGTGCGCTCTGCACCCTGGTCACGGCACATAAAAACATGTCAAACATGCCTAAGCCTGCTGTACTTACCAGTCTGGGTTCGAGTGTGCAACACTGCGGCACGGTGTGCTAGCCTGAATACACACAAGAAGTGCCATCTGCATGTAATATGACATTCATGTTGCAGTCCGTGTCCGGCAGCACATCTAGCACGTTTGCACGCCCGACTGCGTTCAGCGCCAGATGTGCATTATACAGACCACGTGATGTATGCGCAGGCTGTCTGTATCTGCAAGGAAGGGACATCTGGGAGGCCATTGTCACAATAAGGGAGCCGAGCGCGGACCTGGAAAACCCGACGCCAATCTCCGTCTTGGAGACGCAGGCGCTGGGGTCTCAGGTATGCCTTGGTGATTTTGTACACATCACTAACTGCTCGTGGCGTGGTACTGTGGCACAACTTGTGCCAAACAAGATGGAGCATGGTGCTTGTCATCTACACAAGCGTGCTCGGTGCCACATGGCGGCTGCACGACATGCGCTTGCATGCTCACGTCATAACCCAATGTCCTGCCATGGCAAGATGAGGGTGTGGAGCACATTTGCGCTGAAGTCCTAGGCATGTCGGTCTGCCCTGTGGTAGCGTGCTGATCCAATGTGTTGGACGCCAGGAGTTTGTCGACTTGGACGAGGTGCGCGCGAGGCTGCCAGAAGGCCTGCAGTACTCCCGGCTGCGCTTCCTTGGGCGCCGTGCTGGAGGCGCACCTCTGGGGCGTCACCGGCCGCGGCTTCCCTTGCTCGCGCATGGTGCGCTGGGCAGCCATGATGTGATAGCAACACGCTGTGCAGCCTTCATTGCCTGTGCGGCTGAGCACTGCGTATCGCTTGAGAATTGTATTAGCGTGAGCATGACTTCATCAAACCAGCGTGCAGCACGTCCACCTGGTGCAACTTTTCCTTTGCGGGCCAGGGTGTCAGGGCATGCTTGCAGCGCAGTTGACTTCACCAGGATTGTCGCCGCTGCTCAGCAGGCCAGTTTGCGACTGTTGTGACATGTGTGCTGGTCAGTGGTCTATTGTGCTTACTGCCGACGGGCCCTGCTGCATGGGTCCAATTTGAGCAGTGTGTCTGCAAAGTGTTAGCACATCTCTGGGTCGTGCTATGTAGCCTCCCTAGCTGGCGACAGCGCATGTCCCTGGTCTCTTTGGCGCATGTGCTTGCAGGAGATGTGGATGCCAGCAAGCATGGTGGTTGGTACGGAGTGGGCGCCTGGTGTGGCTGGACATTACCCCGCTGTGCGCATGCAGCTTGGAGGCCAAGCGTTCGCTGCTCGCCTTGCGCAGGGTTTCCGGGGCTTGCCGCTGCTTGCCAACAGCGCATGGCAGAGCACGGCAGGTAGTGCCGACTCTGGGACGAGGCGCGAGAGCACGAGGCGCGAGACGGCCGCCGAAGATGAGCTGCGCAGGGTGCATGAAGAGCTGGAGAGCATGAATGAGGTATTCCTGGCGCGGCTGGGCGCCCCTGAGGTGCGCTTGCATAGTTGTGTCGCAGACTCACACTGCAGCAGTAGAAAGTTGCAACAAGGCCTCCCTTTGCAAGACGTGTAACTGGCACAGGCTGGCAGACCTACCATGGAGCAGCTGCAAGCTGGCACGGAATGGCTTCTGCGCCACAAGGAGCTCATGCGCACGGCTGCAGGACACATAAAGAAGGGTGGCTTTGAACTTGGTGAGCTGGCAAAGGAGATAATGTGCGTCTTTGCAACGGGCTACCATCATGAGTGGCTGCTGAACCTGCCTGGCATGGTGCAGGTGGTCTGGTGCTCTTGAGCGTCCTGGGCGAGCTTGAGGGGGCCGGTCGTGCGCGCCACCGCAAGGAGCTGTGCTATGCCTATGCGGCGCAGTGCGCCTGTGTCAGCAACGCATACCAGCTCGCGTACCTCGGCAACCCGGCGGCGTTCCATGACGCAGAGCTGAGCGCACTGTACAGCAAGTGCAGCGAGCAGCTCGTTGAGCTCCTGGCGGCGGTGCGCATGCCAGCACACCCACAGCTCGTTCGAGCTACTGCATCGGGGGGTGCCAAGTCGGGCTGCTCAAGGCAAGCTTGCTGCTAGTTACAGGGAGTTTGTGCTGGGCCTGGCCAGTTGTTGTGCACATCCATATACAAACGTGTATGCGCGCAGGTCGGCCCTGCGGCGCGCCTGCTGGACAGACTGGCGTATGCTGAAGGCCTGGAGGTGCTTTACAACGCAAATGCATACAGAAAGCACTTCACGGCCAGAGCTTGCCAAGAGCAGCTGGAGGAATGCCTGCAGCGCTCCGGTGAGGTCACGCTGCTGGCCTGCAGCATCAGCGGCGGGCAGCTGAAGGGCATGCCAGGGGATACGGGCGGGGACACAGGGCGGCCACATGCAGCTGAGAAGCCCATGCAGGAAAAGTGGTGTGCGCATGTCAAGCAGCGGCAGCGTAATGCATTGAATGCGCTCAAGAGGCTGCAGGTCGGCGTGGCTGACATGAAGACGGACCTGTTGCAGGGCACAGGTGCTCGAGTTGACCCTGCTCAATCCGCTGGGAGCTGGGAGTCAGTGTGCCATCACTGCACCCCTCAGCTGAGCACTGGACACTCTAGTACTGTGCCAGACGGTTGGTCTGATTTGGATTCCATCAGCATGTATTCACAACTCTCATGGCGGCATAATGCAATGGGGTCCTTATTATGGGGATGTATTGAAGAGCTGTCTAGCAGCATCATGATCAGGACGTTTTCAAATTTCAACAGGCAACTCTCACTCCTTAAGGCTGGGGCACCAGCAGGATGGGCGGCCGTAGCACAGGCGGTACCTCACTCCCTGCACGTGCGCTGCGCAAGCCCTGTCCGCCCCTTGCAACCGCTTGCTGCCCTCGATGAGGCGAGCCTTGCACAGCGGGGATGGGCTTGCAGGGCGGTGCAGGATGTGCCGCCCGCAATGCTGAGCAGCAGCCGCCACACCAGGCGCGGCCTTCCCGTGTCACTTAATCTCGGAACGCGGCTGCATCTGCCTCACATACGGTGACCTGAGCGCGTCCGCCCTCGCTCAGGCGCGCTGCTGGCTGCGCAGGCGTCTTTAATTACGCTGTCCGATGCGCTGCTGGGCAGCATCCTGCGGCGCGCCTGGGCGGACAGGCCGCCGCGCCCTGCTTGGGCGGAGGTAAGCCGCGCGGCCGGCCTGGCGTGCGTGTGCCGCCGCTGGCGCGAGCTGCTGCGAGTGCGGCCGCTGCCGCTGGCGCTTGACCTCAGTGTGGCGCGCCTGAGCGCGGCCCAGCGCTGCTGGCTGCTCGACCCTGCGCAGGCCGGCCGCGTGGAGGCCGCCAGCTTTCACTCCGAGGATGGTTTTTGGGAGCAGCCGCTGCTTGACAGCTTTCTTGCCCTGCACGGCGGCACGCTCCTGCAGCTGTCTGGCATGCCGCTGCAGCTTGTGGCCCGGGCCAGCCAGGGCAAGCGGCCTGCCTTGGATTTGAGCGCCTGCGCCTGACCAAGCTGGGCATCAACTGCTATGACTCCGACTACCTGCTCCGCATGGACTCTGCGCCGCCAGGCTATGTGGTGTTGTGGCTGTGGCCCGATTGCCTGCCAGGCGCCCTGGAGGAGCTTCAGCTGACCGGCGTGCACGACGGATGGCTGGGGCACCTGGCGTGGGCGCCGCACTGGGGCTCCGGCTTGGCAGGGCGGCTGCCGCGGCTGCAGACTCTCCGCGTCAGGGGATCATGCATATATGATAAGTATGCAGGCATTTTGTGCATGTCACATGTCCCACTGCTCAAGGGCTTTGCTAGCCTGCCGCACTTTCAGGTGGACTGCTCGTCGGTGGACATCAACGTCAGTGGCACCCTAGTCGCCCGGGTCAGGCCTGTGCGCATAATGGTTGGTCCCCGTATGCGCCTGTGGGATGACCTGCAGGACGTGGCCGCGTTTGTGGACCGCCTCTGCCATGCTGGCCTGCAGGCTGCAGAGCTGTGCGGCTTGCACGGCATCGAGCTGTGCGGCGCGTACCGCAGCGACCTGGGCCCCAGCGGCCCCCTCATGTACGAGGTCGTGCGGGAGATGATCAGCAGGTGCGGGGACTGCTTTGCGGTTGAGGCGGATCCTGGTGAGGGACCCGAGGGTGAGGCCGGCCTGCATCGGCTCGCCTGGCGCCGCTGGCCCGCCGCCGATGCGCCCGACCTGCCGGCCGCTGTGGCCGCGCATGAGCGTGCCCGCGCCTGGGCGTCAGCGGTGGGCTGGCCAGAAGACAGTGAGCACATAGGTAGGTAGCTATGGTGACGATGATGGTGAGGGTTGGCGATGGATAGCAATGTTGTCCATTAAATGCATTTTTGTTATGTTCATATGGGAGACATATCATGCATGCATAAGCCCTCCTGTGATATGACAAGTGTCAAGACCAGCGCAGTCTTTGGAACAGGAAAGGAGCGATGCACTGCAGCAAGGGATCATATGAAAAAACTAATGAAGCATATGTGTTCGCATGCACACTGCACACTGTGCAGTTATTTGCAATAGAGTCGACCTCATTCGCCAGGAAGGTCTAGGGCGGCAAGGGTTGTACGGCGGCTGTTCAACAGCCGCTGTTGAGTCTGCCTGTGAAATGAGCAACGAGCACCAATTCCTGCTCTGGCGCACTGTCGGAGCTGTCTGCATGAAGTATTGCTTGAAGCCATCAAGTTGAAGGTGCCTGCTTACGCCTGAGCCTTGCCTGCGAGCCCGTTGTCGGAGGCTGGCCACCTGCACAACCCTGGTTGGCCGGCACGCTGTGTCACGTCGTCAGCGCTCTGTGCCACACACATGCGTACTGCGCGCATGCATTTCGGCTTACATCATGGTGTGAAGCCCAGGATTGCCTGCCTCACACACTGGGCGAGCACTAGACTTTCAGGAAAATGAGTTGCAACACGCCACGCACCCCTAGGTCTAGAGGAGGTGATCAACCCAACCTCTCACTATTCCTCCTCCTCGCCCTCCTCCGCCTCGTCCACGGACTCCTCATCCTCCTCCTCCTCCTCCTCATCGCCGTCACCCTCCGCGCCGTCCTCGTCCGTCTGCCAGCCCTCGCTGCCGGCCGCGTCGTCGCCGCTGCCGGCGGCGCCCGATGCAAACGGGTCCTCCACCTCCACGCCCTCGTCCGCCTCGTCGTACACCACCTGCGCGCGCCACATGGCCGCTCTGATGAGAGCAGTAGCAGATACTCTTAATGCTGGACCCCATGTTCTGCGCGTGCATGCGCGTCAGAAACATTGACGCCTATCGGGTCGCGGATGTAGCCAAGTCATGACTGGGGACACTCATCCCGAAAACTGTCACAGAGATGCATGTTGCGAGCATGCTCAACAAAAGCACTCCCTTTCCTGACAACTCATGCGGAAAAAAAAATCTTAACAGAAGGGGCGGAGGCACGAGCGCGCGGCGCACCAGCGGCCCGGCGGCGTCCGCGTCGTCCGCGCCGGCGGCGCCCACGCGCGGCATGTGCGCCACCAGCAGCTCCAGGCGGCCCGCCAGCGACGCCAGCGGCCGCTGCAGGGCCACGCGCGCCTCGATCGCCTACGCGCGCGCTGCGGCTTTGGGTTGGGATCGCTCTCGAGCGCCGGCTACACGCGGGCGCGGCAGAAACCGCCGCGCGGGTGCCGCGCACGGCCAAAGACGCTCGGGCGTGCAGAGAGCCGGGCCGCATGTCAGATGTGAGCGAGGGGCCCAGCTAGGCAGTACATGCGCGGCTCTGCAGCGAGGGGTGTGCGGCCGGAGCGGCCGCCCGGCCCCAGCCGCCGGCAGCGCGTGCCAGCGCCCATGCGATGCAAGCCCCGCTCCGCTGCTGCATACGCCGACTGGACACAAAACGGGCAGCAGCTCGTGAGCGGCTGCAAGGGGGTGGGGGGTGCGCCTGGTACAGCGACGCAAGTGCGGGCTGCACGCCCGGCGCGGCCATGAGGTACGCGGTGTGGTGCAGCAGCACCGCGCGGATCCAGGCCGCCAGCTGCGCCCCGCGCGACGCCTTCGCCTGCCGCGCGCGCCGTCCCAGGGCATCAGCCACAGCCGGCAGCACGCAGCCAGCGGCGGGCACTGGGAATGCGAGCAAGTGCTTCAGCAGGCCAACTAACTCTGCGCTCCACAATCAGAGCAGCGAGCCGGAGCAGAGCACGCCGCCTGCGTGTGCAGTGAAACAGAATGGAATGAAGGGGGGGGCGCCGTTGCCATGGATGTCAACTTCACGTCTCGCCAGCGTTTTGGTGATCAGGAGCGCCGCAAGAGAGGGATGGTCAGCCGGAGGGGCCGCGCCTGCAGCCGCGACACGGCGGCCACCAGCAGCGCGCCCGCGTCGGGCGGCCGCAGCCCGCGCACGCTCTTGCTGATCACCGCGTCGCCGCCCACGGCCAGGCACCTGCGGCGCCGCACACATTGCAGTGCTCCAGACGCCGCCTTAAACCACAATCCTGCGCCACTATGCGCAGGCATGCGGTGCCTGCTGCGAGCTCTGGTGCGCGTCGCCCTGCCCCGGCCGGCGCACTTCCGCCTGACTCGCAAACCCACCGGGAGCAGGGCCGCCCATCCCTCACGCGCCTGCCTCATACTTGCCTGGCACCGCACTCAGCGGCGCCTAATGGACTATGAACAAGACTGATGAGGTGCCGTCCGGAAGCGAGCCACTGGCCCAGCCCCGAACCCTATATCCTGCGGGCGGGCGGCACACTTCTCCAGCAGCGCCTGGTCGCCCGCGCGCAGCGCCTGCCCCAGCAGCACCGCCAGCGAGTCCGCGCGCGCGCGCCCGGGCGCCAGCGCCGGCGGCGCCGTGTCCTCGTCCATTGCGTCCTGCGCGCGCGCGCGCCGCTCCAGCCTCACCTTACATGCACCAACTTCTGCAAATTGCACCAGAGTGCACCTGACGACTTTGCCGTTTAGCTGCGGGTGGCTAGATAGAGTTCCGCACCAGCTCCACCGGCACCCTTCACGCTCAGGGCGGCCCTGGGCTGCTCCGCTGCAGCTCTCGTGCGCACGCTGGCGCATCCCTAACCTGGCGGGCGGGCGCATGCACGGACGAAGGGGCGGTGGGTGAGTAGGCGCGCGCGCGCGGCGCGCACCGGCCCGTTGGCCTGCAGCTGCAACGCCGCCAGCCGCTGGCCCAGCGTCAGGCCCCCGGCCGGCGCGCCCGCCGCGTCGCCCGCGCCGCCGAGCGCGCCGCCGTTCGCGCTGGCGGCCGGCTCCTCCGCGCGCCGTTTCCGCCGCCCCGGCGCGCCCTCCAGGCCCTCCAGGGCCACCGCGGGCTTCAGCAGCGCCGCGTCCGCCGCCTCGGGCCCCACGGCGGCCGCCTGCGGCGCGCCCGCGGCCGCCCCGCCCGCGCCGCCGCGCGCGCCCCGCCCGCGGCCGCCGGCCGCGGGCTGCGCGGCGCCGCGCCCGGACGTGCCCGCGTCCGCCAGCAGCACGCCGCCCTGCGCACAGGCGGCCGCAGCCTGTCAGGGAAGGCCGAGGCTCGAGGCGCTGCAGCATGCCTGACGTGGAGACAGACACAGATAGCTATGTAGGAATGACCAGGCTACGTGTGGCGCACCAGGCGCGGCTCGAGGTGTATCTCGGCAGCGGCGGCGCCGGCCGCCGGCAGCGCCAGGCGCTCGAACTCCGGCTTGGCCGAGCTGCCGCGCGCGAGCAGCAGCGACGCGCCTGCGCGCCGTCGGCGGGGGCCAGGCTGGGACGGGCGCTTCACCCAGGCAACGAGCAGAGCCACCACCAGAAAGCTCGCAGGCTGCTTGGCAGCGCCTCTGCAGAGCAGCAACAGAAGGGGTGCAAGCAGCAGACTTCACGATGCAATGCAGTGTGCTAAAAAACTGCATGCCCTGACGCATCTCCCTGCACACGCTTCTGCAGTGCCACACGGCCCGGCGCACGACGCCGGACATGCGCACACACATGGCGACAGCTGCTTGCGGGCGCCGCGGCCAGGCGCACTGCGGGCCGGGCGCGCACCGCCACTGGCGGCATCAAACTCTGCCGCGAGCACCGCGTCGGGAGACTCCCCGGACGGCCTGCGCAAGCCAGCCATCAGTGGCCAGCATAGGGTAGGGTAAGGTTTAGGATAAATTAATCTAGGATAGGTTAGGTTCACACTACCCAGTCGGCCCAGCCCGACATGTCAGCAGCCAGCACACCTCGCAGCGCACCGCCCGCGACCGCCTGAGCATGCGACCTGTCGCCCTGCCTCACGGCCTGACGGCGCCACGTGCACACACCGCGACGCCGGCCCGGTAGTGGCTGCGCACAGCGGCGCGCGTCGGGCAGGCGCAGGAAGGGGCCGCACCCGGCGCGCACGCTGACGCGCGCGCGCAGCGCGGCCTCCACGTGCCCGCCCGCGTCCGCGCGGCACTCCCACACGTACGCGCGCCCGGCCTCGCTCACCGCGGCCACCTGCGCACGCATGCGCTGCTGACGCGTCCCCCGCCACACTGTGCTTTAGGCGTTGATAAGGAGCTTGTCTAGCCAAAGGGTCCCTCACAGCCTGATGCACCAACAGATGCTTTCTTGCAACAGCATGCCCCACCGACGGACGACCCAGCCCCGCTGCACCCGAGCACTAACCGCGCACGTGACGCTGCGAGCTGCACGCTGGCTGCCCGGCGCTGCTGCTTGCGGCGAAAACTTACGAAGACTGCCCTCTCCCAGCTCAACACGTGCTCCGAAACGCAGCCGCGCCTGGAAGCACGCGTCGTCGGCAGCGCCGTCCAGCGCCGGCGCGGTCGCCAGCGCCGCCGCCGGCTCCTCCAGCGCGAGCAGCCCGGCGGCCGCGGCCGCCTTGCGCTTCTTCTTGTCCTTCTTATCTCGGCCGCTGCCGCCGCGCTCGCGCTCCGCGGCCGGCCAGATGGCGACGTGCCGCTCGCCGTCCGCGGCCGACAGCGCCCAGCGCCCGCCGGGGCTGAACGCCAGCGCCTGCACGGGGGTCTGCGCGCGCGCCCGCGCCGCGCTCTGTCAGGCACGCCACCTGGGTGCTGCAGCAGGTGCTAGGGCGAATGCACATGTATCCAAACAGAGGTGTTGTCACGCTCTCCGGCAGCATCAGAGGCGACCTGCAGGGGACAGGCGCGCATGTGAGCAGCATCGCTGATGTGCCTGGGCGCTCATCAGCGTATCGCCGACATGCAGGCGCGCGCATGGGCGCTGCGTGCGAGGGGCGCGCGCCGTGTGCCCCGTCAGCTTGGCCATGCGCGCCTGCCGCGGCACGTCCCACAGCGCCAGGCTGCTGCTGCCGACCAGCACCGCCTGGCAGCCTGCGGCAGGACGCCGAGCGCGGTCGGGTGGCATGCTGGGGGCGCTGAGCGAGCCCGCGTGCGCCCAGGTGCGGCGCACGCAGCATGCGCATGCAGCTCCTCACAAGCAATCGCCCGCCATTCTCCTGGCGCTCATACTCATAGCTGCTAATGTTCCCGGTCGCGCAAACGGCTGGCAGCTGTGTGATGTGAACTCCACTCTGCTGCAAGTCGCAACCTTCAGTCTGCTGCAAGTCGCAAAGTGGGCTCTGACGCCGATGGCACACCAGCCGCGCCTCCAGTGGCAGGCTGCCGAGGCGCGCCCACCGCGCAGGCCAGGCCGCGGGCGCACCGGGCGAGGCCGCCACGCAGGCCAGCGGGTGGCTGCCGGCGGCCCAGCGCGCGGCCAGCGCGCCGCGGCCCGTCTCCAGCGCGCACACCGCCGCGTCCGCGCCCACGCAGTACACCATCTCGCCCGCGCCGGCGCCGACGGCATACGCGACGCTCGCCACGCCCCTGCACGCCCGCCCGAAGCTCGGCCGGCCGCTCCGGCCGCGCGCCGAGGCCGCCGCTGCGGCGGGGGCTCGGCGGGGGCGCGCTGGGGGCGTGCGCCGCCCCGCAGAGCCCGCCTCCGGACCGGCCAACGGTCAAAGCCAGGCAGAGTACGCACCCCTCATTGCAGCCCTGCGCGGCCCAGGCGAGCTCGCCCGTCGCGGCGGAGAAGGCGCGGACGTCGCCCGCCGCGGTGCCCACCACCAGCAGCAACTCGCCGGCCTGCGCAGCAGCATGGTTGGCGCCGTGCAGAACAGCAGCTTTTGCGAGGGTGCACGCGGGAGAGGCGGCACAGCCGTCCTGGCGCCCGCCGCTCTAGTACAAGCGAGCGCGGACGCTCGGGCACGCACCTTGGCAGGTGCGGCGGCCCAGCACAGCGCGGTCACCTCGCCGGCGAGGCCGCTTGCCCCGGCATCGCCCGGCGCCGCGCCCCCGGCGGTGTTGAGTGCGAGTCGGCCGGCGCCTGTTTGCAAAACACCGCAAGAGCTTGACAGGCCACAGCGTCCAGTGGTATTCACAGCGGGCAAGGAGTGCACACTGCACAGGCTCAGCCAGCGCACTTGTGTCAAAAGTTCGCAGCCGCCCCGCCCTGCTCGCAATTGCCAGGAAGTCCTGCCCCGGGCTGAAGGCTATGTGCAGCCCCTCGAACAGGCCCGCGGCCAGCATAGTTACCCAGCAGGACACTGGCCTGGACCGCTGGCCAAAGGCCCCCCCGCGCCTGGCCCGGCCGACCCTGCTGGAGGCTTGCTACAGACAGGGTACCTGGCCTCCCGGCAATGACACAGAACAGTTTTGGTTGCAAGACCTTGGGCACAACTGACCATTTACTGAGCCTATCAGCCGTGCGGCTGCTTTAAGTGTCGCAGTCTGCGCGCGTGTTGCGGGGAAGCGCTCGGCGCTGCGCAGCGTGACGGGGCTGATGGCGCCGCCCCGCGCTAGCTGATGCAAAGCAGGCCGAGCGGCGAGGCGCCTGACAGCCGCGCGACGGGGAGCTTCACGCGCAAGGAGCCATGGACCGCCACGTACTTCGACAATCTCAAGCTGTTTTCTGTCCAGCT
>JAABUX010003410.1_pt1 | contig 21086 bp, 15 predicted proteins | sample 5561851 | NCBI WGS metagenome assembly JAABUX01 (sample SAMN10711883, study PRJNA513361) | rock metagenome | isolation source: Antarctica rocks | place: Antarctica: Victoria Land, Richard Nunatak red sandstone | collected 2016-01-03 | reverse complement strand
CGGGAGTTGACGCAATGTGTCAACTCCGTGCGTTGTACGAAGGAGAAAAGGGCCAGTGGGACGCCTTCTGGACGCAACCCATCCACAAATGAGCTGACCGTCCACCCACAAACTAAACGCTCACCCCCGAAAGACGACCGGACGTTCGCCGTCGAGGCGACGATTCGCTTTGACAGCAATCGGTCGTTCCATTAAGGTCAGGGCGGAATTCTTTCGAAAAACGGTCCTCGTCATCCCCAGGTTAGCAGCGTTCCGGCCATCGATCGAGCCGGCCGAGCTGATTCGAGCCGGGCCGATCCCCCCTTTGTTGGATTGCTCTCGCGTCCTTTGGACCCGATCTCCTTATGTTTCAATCGCTCGCCAGGCTCGTCAACCACAAGGGCTGGGTTATCATCGCGGGGTGGGTGATCGTCACGGCGGGGCTGATTTACGTCGCCCCCGCCTGGGAGTCGGTCACGAAGGACGACGACGTCGGCTTCTTCCCGAAGGGCTACCCGAGCGTCATCGGCCAATCGCTCCAGAAGCGGGGCTTCCCCGGCGATGCCGCCAGCTCGCAGTGCGTCCTCGTCGCCGAACGCGCCGGGGGGAAGCTGACCCGGGCCGACTACGACCATGTCGTCAAGCTCTCGGAGCGGTTGCGGAAGTGCAAGCTCGAAGAACCGACCTTGGGGATTCGCCAGGTCATCGACTACCGCGTCCCCGTGCTTGGCCCTCGTTTGGTCGGCGACGCGATCGAAGGTAACGGGCAGTCGACCTTGATCCTCGTGTCGCTCAAAGGGACTTACATCGCCAAGCAGACCCGGTTGGCGGTCGAGCGGCTGATGGAGCTTTTGGCGAATTTCGAGGCGCCTCCGACCGGGCTCGACATCAAGATGACCGGGTCGGCGGCCGTCGGCCACGACATGAACGAGTCGGCCAACTCCAGCGTATCGAAGACGACCTGGGCGACGATCGGCCTGGTGGTCTTGATCCTCCTGATCGTCTACCAATCTCCCCTGCTCGCCTTGATCCCCCTGGCGACGATCGCGCTCTCGGTCAAGGTGTCGCTCTGGGCGATCGCCAGCCTGACGCTGGTCCCGGGGCTCAAGTTCCAGGTGATCAACATCACGAACATCTTCGTGATCGTCGTCTTGTTCGGGGCGGGGACCGACTACTGCTTGTTCCTGATCGCCCGGTACCGCGAAGAACTCGCCAGGGGTCGGACCGGCCCCGATGCGCTCCGCGAAGCGATCGAGCAAGTCGGGGGGGCCCTGGTCGCCAGCGCCGGGACGGTGATCGTCGGTCTGGGGATGCTCTGGTTCTCGTCGTTCGCCAAGATCCAATACACCGGCCCCGCGATCGCCTTGAGCCTGGCGATCGGCCTGCTCGCGGCCTTGACGCTGGCCCCGGTCCTCTTGCATTGGCTCAGGGGGGCGGTGTTCTTCCCGTTCCGGCCGCCCCACCACGAAAAAGGGGCCGACCGCGACCAGGAGAGCCTGGCGCAGATCCCGCTTTCGGTGTTCTGGGGCAAGATCGCCGACGCCGTGATCGCCCGACCCGGTTTGATCCTCGCCGTCAGCTTGATCGCTCTGACCCCGTTCGCCATCCTCGGCGCCTTGACTTCGCCCAACTACAGCCAGTTGACCGACCTCAGCCCCGACCAGCCGAGCATCATCGGCTCGAAGATGGTCCGGCGCTACTTCGCGGCGGGCGAACTCGGCCCGACCACGATCCTGATCGAACACCCCGGCCTCGACTTCCGCTCCGAGAAAGGGCGAGCCGCCATCGAGGTCGTCTCGAAGCGGATCGCCGATGTCAAGAACGTCGAGGAAGTCCGCTCGATCTCGCGCCCCTTGGGGATCTCCCCCGAAAGCTTCCGGGAACGACTCGCCGACCAGGTCCGCCGACCGTTCGTCGACCCCCGATACGTCTCGACCGCGCCCGTCGAGGCGAAAGACCTCAACCACATCACCCGGATCGACCTGATCTTCCAGTCCGACCCGTTCTCGGACCGGAGTTTGCGCTCGCTCGCCGAGGTCCGCAAGATCCTGGCCGACGCTTCGGGGCCGACCGGCCCTCTAAGCGGGATGACCCTGACGGGGCTCGCGGGCTCGACCTCGATGGTGGCCGACCTCAAGCAGGTCACCACCCAGGACGAGCAGCGGATGTATTGGCTGGTGACGCTCGGGGTTTATGTGATCCTCGTCTTGCTCCTCCGCCGACCCGGAATCTGCCTCTACCTGATCGCCACCGTGGTCCTCGGCTACCTGGCGTCGCTCGGGATCACCGAGCTGGTGTTCCGGGCGTTCCACCAAGGCCCCGACCCTTGGGTCGGGCTGGACTGGAAGGTCAGCTTCTTCCTCTTCGTGATCCTGGTCGCCGTCGGCGAGGACTATAATATCTTCCTGATGGCCCGGGTCATCGAAGAAGAGAAGAAGTACGGGCCGATCGAAGGGACCCGCCAGGCCGTGATGCACACCGGCGGGATCATCTCGTCGTGCGGCTTGATCATGGCCGGGACGTTCGGGTCGATGCTCTCGGGGAACTTGACCGCGCTCAAGGAGTTGGGGTTTGCTCTCGGCCTCGGCGTGGTGCTCGACACCTTCATCGTCCGACCGATCCTGGTTCCCGCGTTCGTGGTCCTGGTCCATCGCTCTCGGTCTCGGGTTCCCGAGCACGAGGTCCCGATCGTCCAAGACGTGGTTTGATGGGAGTTCGCCGGCTATGAAACGATGTCAACGCCGAACCAGTCTGGCTTTGATGTTCGGATGCCTCATGACCGGGCCGATCTCTTCGCCTTCCATCGCCCAGGAACCGGACCGGGGTCGGGCGGCGACCGAAGCGGCGAACCAGGCCGCCGAAGCCGACCGCCTCTTCAAGCTCGGCGAGTTCGAGGCGGCGCTGCCGCTCTACGAGGCCGAGCGAGCTTCCCGGGCCAAGACCGGCGACCTCCGCTACGAAGCCTACGCGCTCCGAGCGATCGGGATCTGCCAGGCCGAGCTGGGCGACGACCCGGCGGCGATCGCTTCCTGGAGGGAGGCTTTCGCCCTCGACCTCAAACGCGACGACCCCGGTTTCGCCGGCTACGACGATTTCCTGATCGGGCAGGCCGAAGCCCGGTTGGGACGGCCCGACGACGCCATCAAATCGCTCGAACGGGCCTTGCCCCGCCTCACCGGCGCCGCCGACCGCGACCACGAGATCGACGCCCTGCTCGCCCTGACCCGAATCCTCGTCGGCTCGGGGCGCGTCGAACCGGCCCGAACCCACGTCGCCTGGGCACTCGAACTCGCCCAAAAAGCCAACGAAGCCTGGCGGATCGCCGACTCTTGGGCATCGTCGGGGCAGGTCGAAGGGGCTTCGGGCCACCCCGAAGTGGCGCTCGACCACTTCGCCAAGGCCCAAAAACTCTTCGAGGAACAGGGTCGGGCCGCCGAAGCCGCCTGGATGGAAACCACCTCGGCCTCGGCCCTGGTGCTCCTCAACCGCCTCGACGAAGCCCTCCCCCGCTACGAGACGGCCGCCCGGCTCCACAAACACCTCGAAGACGGCGGCTCGACCTCCGAAGACCTCGCCGCCGTGGCCGGCTTGCACCTCGAAGCGGGTCGGCTCGATCAAGCCCTCATCGCCGCCGAGGAAGCCGTCGACCAGGCCCGAGACGCCGACGACCGCTTCCGGGAAGTCGAAGCCCGGGTCCGACTCGCGCAGGTCCAGGGGGCCAAGAACGACTGGACCTCGGCCGCTGACACCTTGGACGAGGCGGTCATCCTCGGTCGCCAGGCCGCCCGCGACGACCCCGCCGAACAGATCCGAATCCTCCTGACCGCCGCCGCGACCGACTTCCGGGCCGGACTCGCGGCCCGAGCCGACGAGCGGATCAAGGCCGCCGAAACCCTGGCCGCCGAGTCCAAATCCGACGATCTCAAGCGAACCGTCGCCGACGCCGCGACCGCCCTGCGGCCCACCCTTCAATCCCCCCGGCAGGATCAAACCCCACCGTCGCCGATGCCTCCCCGGCAATGATCCAGCGGCGTGGGACATCGAATGGAGCGATTTCCGTCGGGCCGCAGAACGCTCGAAGTTAGATCCTCTCGGTGTTACGCGATTAGTACGGCTTCCACGCTGTCGTACCAAGCCACGATCAAGTCAACGACTTGATCCAATCGTTCGCTTGTCAGTTCGAAACAGTTAGCGTCATTGTGATGGACGAGTTTGGGCGTATCGCCGTTCAAAACGGGTTCCGCCAACCAAGTGAAGAAAGCCTGTTCTTCTCGCATTGTGAAAAAGAAGAGGCAAACCGGGTAAGTGAATTTCCTCATGCCTTGGAACTGTCCCATCGTCGGGCGAAGGATCTGATTCGCATGGTCGATGGTGACCGGCGAAGGTACGCCCCTGAGCAGAACGCCAAAGACAAGACGCATCGACTTGTCCTCGCGGTTGATGAAGACATGGAAGTCCAAGCCGGTATCCTTTTTGGTTTCAGTAATTTGCAGGTCGTCGCGCCGTGTGAGAACGACCGTTGCGCGTGCTTGGACCCGTTCACCAAGGAAACGCTCTTTCGAGTCGTTCGTCATGTCGGTACCTCAATTCAAGAAAGATGATACCCGTTGCGTCATGTCGTGACCCGACCAAAACTCACAGACTTCGTCCCACAACCGCCGCGGAGTGTCATCGTCAAGTTCGTGGGCAGTCGTCATCGATGAGATTGCTTGCGACATGGCCCCGTGTACGGAAATAATGAACGCTCGTTCTTCATGCTCATGTACGCCAATCACATAAGTCGGCGCCGGATACGCCGCCATGCGACAGACATCCTTCTCCGAAATCTGAACCTTGAGCCTAGGAGGTGTCTGCGTCGTTGTATAATCTTTGCGTGTGGATTTGACTTGAAGAAAGAAGAACGGCGTCTTGCCCTCAGCACCGATCACTTCGACGAGAAAATCGAACGTCTCGCACTTCTCGCCCAAGAAGTGAGGCCAGAAATAGGGGATCTCGACATCTGTTCGGCAACTTTTGGTCAGGCGAGTGCAGGCGATGGCTTCTCCGCGACCACCGATGTAATCCGAAATGCCCATCAGTGTCCTCAGACCGGACTGCGACTCAGGAGTGAACCGGACGTGGAAACGGGGCGGTGCGAAAAGAGCTTCGCACCGCCCTAGACCTGACTGCAAGAGGATTGTGAGACGATCAAGCGGCCGGAGTCCCCTCGGGTTCGGTCGCCCCGCCGACGCCGGCCAAGGCTTCTTCGCCCTTCTTGGTCGGGTCGAAGATGAGCTTGCGGTCTCGGCCTTCGCCCTCGACCCGGACGCTGATCAGGTCGCAGTTTTTGTAGCGGCCGCTGAGGATGTCTTCGGACAGCGGGTTCTCGATCAGGTTCTCAATCGACCGGCGGAGCGGACGGGCGCCGTACTCGGGGTTGAACCCCTCGTCGATCAGGTATTCCTCGGCCTCGTCGGTCAGGACGAGTTCGAGACCTCGGTCTTTGAGCCGACCTTTGACGTGCCCCATCTCGATCGAGATGATCTGCTTGAGGTTGTCGCGGTTCAAGGCGTGGAAGACGATGATGTCGTCGAGCCGGTTCAAGAACTCGGGGCGGAAGTACTTCTGGATCGAACCCGTGAAGTCTTCCTTCATCTTCTCGTACGACTTGGCGTCATCGCGCGACCCGGGGAACCCGAAGGCGTTGGTCGCCGTGGTGTCGGCCCCCGCGTTCGTGGTCATGATGATGATCGTGTTCTTGAAGTCGACCGTCCGACCGAAGCTGTCGGTCAGGCGCCCTTCGTCCATGATCTGGAGGAGCATGTTGTAGACGTCGGGGTGCGCCTTCTCGATCTCGTCGAGGAGGAGCACCGCGTAGGGGCGTCGCCGAATCTTCTCGGTGAGCTGGCCGCCCTCTTCGTAGCCGACGTAGCCCGGAGGGGCGCCGATCAGCCGAGAAACGTTGTGCTTCTCCATGTACTCGGACATGTCGATCGAGATCAGGGCGTCGGCGTTGCCGAACATGAACTCGGCCAGGCTCTTGGCGAGCAAGGTCTTCCCGACGCCGGTCGGCCCGGCGAAGATGAACGAGCCGATCGGCTTCTTGGGATTCTTGATCCCCGCCCGGCTCCGACGGACGGCCTGGCTGATCCGCTTGATCGCCTCGGACTGCGAGATCACCTTCTTCTGGATCTCGCCTTCCATGTTGATCAGGCGGGCCGTTTCCTCGGCCTCCAACCGGGTGAGCGGGACGCCGGTCATCTTGGAGACGACCTCGGCGATGACTTCCTCGTCGACGGTGCCGTCGACCTCTTTGGACCGCTCGCGCCACTCGCGGTTGATCGTTTCTTTCTTCTTCTTGAGCTTGTCGGCCTGATCGCGCAGCGCCGCCGCCCGCTCGAAGTCCTGGTTGGCGACCGCTTCCTCTTTGTCCTGGTTGAGCTGCTCGATCTGGCCGTCGAGGTCCTTCAGGTCGGGCGGTCGGGTCATCGCCTTGAGCCGAACTCGCGCACCCGCCTCGTCGATGACGTCGATCGCCTTGTCGGGCAAGCAGCGTCCGGTGATGTAGCGGTCCGACATCTCGATCGCGGCTTCGAGCGCCTCGTCGGTGATCTGGACGCGGTGGTGCGACTCGTAGCGATCGCGCAGACCTCGGAGGATCTCCAACGCCTCGGTCTTGCTCGGCGGCTCGACGACGATCGTCTGGAACCGGCGGTCGAGGGCGCTGTCCTTCTCGATGTACTTGCGGTACTCGTCGAGCGTGGTCGCGCCGATGCACTGGATCTCGCCCCGGGCCAGGGCGGGCTTGAGGACATTCGAGGCGTCGATCGCCCCCTCGGCCCCGCCAGCACCGACCAGGGTGTGCAGCTCGTCGATGAACAGGATCGTGTTCTTGGCGCGTCGGACCTCGTTCATGACGGCCTTGATCCGCTCCTCGAACTGGCCCCGGTACTTCGTCCCGGCGACCATCATCGCCAGGTCGAGCACGACGATCCGCCGGTCCCGGAGCAGTTCGGGGACGTTGCCGTCGATGATCAGTTGGGCCAAGCCCTCGACAATCGCCGTCTTGCCGACCCCCGCCTCGCCCAAGAGGACCGGGTTGTTCTTCTGGCGACGCGAAAGGATCTGCACGACCCGTTCGATTTCATTTTGGCGGCCGATGACCGGGTCCAGCTTCGCTTGCCGGGCGAGGTCGGTCAGGTCGCGACCGAACGAATCCAGGGCGGGGGTCTTCGATTTTCCGCCTTTGGCCGCGGCGCGTTCGCCGCCGCCTTCGGCCCCACCGCCACCGCCAGAACCAGCATCCATCCCGTGACCGAGCAAGTTGAGTACCTCCTCGCGGACTTCTTCAAGCTTCAAGTTGAGGTTCATCAACACCTGGGCGGCCACGCCCTCCTGTTCCCGGAGCAGGCCGAGGAGGAGGTGTTCGGTCCCCACGTTATTGTGGTTCAGGTTGCGCGCTTCTTCGATCGCGTATTCGATGACCTTCTTCGCCCGAGGGGTCTGGGGCAGCTTCCCCATCGTGACCATGTCGGGGCCGGACTGGACGATTTTCTCCACCTCGACGCGGATCTTCCGCAGGTCGACGTCGAGATTCTTGAGGACGTTGGCGGCGACGCCGCTCCCCTCCTTGACCAGGCCAAGCAAGACGTGTTCCGTGCCGACGTACTCGTGGTTGAACCGCTGCGCTTCCTGATTGGCGAGCTGCATCACCTTGCGAGCACGGTCGGTAAATCGCTCATACATCAAGGACGACTCCGACGGGGCAACCGGGGGAATTCCCGGTGGAGGAAATCGAGCAACGTCTCGCTTCGAGTCGAAGGAACCGCACAACGCGTGGGGCTCGACAGGATGCGCCTCTCCTCCGTACGACCCACCCGAGCGGCGGGTTCATCGCGGACGATGACCTCACCAATTCTCGAATCGAGCCGATCACGGCCAAGCTTCGCCGGATCACGCTATCCACTTCATTGTAAAGTCACAATCGCCGACGCCAAGGGTGGATCTCATCAAAACCCTCTAATCACCCGGGATCGGCCTTCGCCCGGATGATCCGGGCCAGGGCCAGGATGGATCTCGGAGCGTGTCGGCCGGCGGCCAACCCGCCCTCATCGAAGGGGTAGGCTCAAGCCCAAGGGGATTCTACCCGGGTCGGACGGGAGGAAACAAGCGAGACAGGTCGAACGACCGGGACGCGGGCGTAGCTTTCGACTCTGGAGATTCGGATTGCAGATCGCAGGGTTGTAAATCGCAAAAAAATCAGGAACCAAAATCTTTCAATCCTTTGCGATAGGAGTTACGCGGTTGGTCTCTGGTAGGGTGGGTGAAACCCACCAATCCGCTCGGTGGGTTTCACCCACCCTACCAGAACAGCCCAGCTTGTGGAGGATCGATGCCAGGTCGGGTCAACCGCGTAACTCCTATGCGATTTGCAATCCTGCGATCCGCAATCTTCGATCCTGAAGGATCTCTAGAATCGAAAGCTACACCCCGGGACGCCTCACGCCCCTTCGACCTCGAAGCCGCCGTCAAGCAGCGCTTGCCGGTAATCTTCGGGCGTGTTGAGGTTGCGGAGAGTCGCCAGGGTCGGGTCGGCTTGAACCAGGGTCGAGGCGTCGACGATCCGCCCTCGGAGGACCTCCAGCAAGAAGACGGGGCGGTACCGCCCCGAGGCCAGGAGCGCCTCGGCCGCGACGAGGACGGGCTTTCGGCGATAGACCGCCGCCAGCGGGTGCAAGTAGCCGCCGACCTGGGGGATGACCAGGTCGTGATCCTCGATCAGTTCCGTCAACAATTCGATCCAGGCGGGCTGCAAAAAAGGAACGTCGGTCGCCGAGGCGTAGACCAGGTCGACCGATTCGGGCAAGCTCGCCAGGCCGGCGGCCAGCCCTCGGAGCGGCCCCTGGTCGCTCACCGGGTCGCGGACGACCTGGACCGAGCCGGGCAGATCGGGCAAATCCTGGCCGGGGGCGGCGACCACGACCACCACGTCGACCGCCGAACTCACCAGCCTGACCACGCGCCGGAGCATCCGTTCCGGCCCGAACGGGAGCCATGCCTTGGGCCGGCCCATCCTCCGGCTTTGCCCGCCGCAGATCACCACCGCCCCTCGGTCATTCATGGGACCTCGCCTCGGTCCGGGTCGACGAGGAACCCGGCGTCCGTCAACTCTCGCCGCGTGTCGGGGTCGAAGAGGGCGGCGCGAAAGGCTCGGACCGACGGTCGATCCCACCGACTTGCCGGGATCGCGAAATCATACCGCTCCTGGCGGATCGGGGTGAACCCCAGCCCATACAAAGCGGCCACCGGGGCGATCGCCACCCCCCAATCCGCCCGGCCCGAGGCCACGCTCGCCGCGACCGCGTTGTGCGACCGAGGTTCCACCGCATACCCGGTCGGCCTGGCCCCCTTGAGGCAGGAGTCGACCAAGGCCCGGGTCCCGCTCCCCCGGTTCCGGTTGACCATCAAGCAGCCGGGGTCGCCCACCGCGCGGGTGATGGCGGCTTCGACGCTCCGCCCCTCGAACCGATCATCCCCCGGGCGAAACACCAACCCCTGCATCCGGCCATACCCGGACAAGAGCCGGACTCCCGTCGGCAAGAACGGCAGGTTGTACGTTCCCGAAACCGGGTCGAAGAGGTGAATCCCCGCCAGGTCGCACTCGTCCCGACTGGCCGCGAGCAACCCTCCTTGCGAACCGACCCAGAGCGCCTTGACGTCGAACCCCTCGCCGTGGACCCGCCCGAGCAACCGATCCAGGCCGACGCAGTGCGAGCCGATGGCCATCAGGTCGGCGGGCCTCGTCCTCCGGCCGATCGGCGTGACGCGGACGGCCTCGCCCGCTTCGAGGAACTCGCGGTCGCGTGGGATTTTCACGAAGCCATCCGCCCTGGCGAACGTCGTCACCGACCCCGACCCCTTGCCGAGCGGGTAGGCCGCCAACCCGCCCGGCCCTTCGACCAGGTTGACCAGGAGGAACTCGGTCCGACCAACCTCGCTGTTGATCCGGGCGGGCATGACGGCGGCGATCTCGGGTTGATCGTCGCCTCGGAGGCCGGCCAGCTTGCGGATCACCGGGGCGGCGAACTCGTGGAACGTGAAGATCGCCGAGGTCGGGAATCCGGGGAGGATCGCCACCGGGGTCGACCCGACCGCGCCGAGGCAGACCGGCTTGCCCGGCTTGAGCGCGACGCCATGCACCACGATCCCGGGGGTTTCCCCCGCCAAGGTCCGGTAGGACAGGTCGCCGGCCCCCTTGCTCGTCCCCCCGCTGAGCAACACCAGGTCGCTCGAATGCAAGGCCAGTTCCAGGACCGCTTCGAGCTGGGCCGGGTCGTCGCCGACGATCCCGAGCGGGACCGGCTCGCCGCCGGACTCGCGGACCGCGTCGGCGAGGGTGGTCGCGTTGGCGTCGAACACCGAGGCCGGGCCGAGTTTCGAGCCGGGGGGGACGATCTCGTCGCCGGTCGAGACGATCGCCACCCTCGGCCGGCGGACGACCATCGCCCCGTCGCGGCCGATCGCCGCCAGGACGCCGGTTTCCCGAGAGGTGAGCCGGGTCAGCCGCCTCAAGACCAGCTCTCCCCGGGCCATGTCGGTCCCGGCGAAGCTCACGTTCGACCCGGGGGCGACGGGTCGGAGCACCTGGAGCCGGTCCGAGCCTGGGGCCTCCGGGCCGGTTTCGACCCGGGTCTGCTCGACCATCACCACGGCGTCGGCCCCCCGGGGGAGCCGCGCCCCGGTGGCGATCGGCGAGGCGGTCCCGGCTTCGACGGGCCGGGTCGGCACGACCCCGGTGGCGATCTCCTCGCCGTTGAACCGGAACGACCGAGGGGTTTCCTCGGCCGATCCATAAGTCTCCGAGGCCCGGACCGCGAAGCCGTCGACGTTCGACCGATCGAAGCCCGGGACGTCGACCTCGCTGAGCACATCATCGAGCAGGACCCGACCGAGAGACTCGCCCAAACGAACCCATTCGCCCGCCAAGGTCGAGGGCGTGATCGCCGCCCACCAGAGCCTCTCGGCGGTGTCGCGGTCGACGACATCGAGGAACTGATCTTGTTCGCGCACGGAGGGAAGCCCGGTGGTTGCCTTGTCGGAAACGGATCGCCCGAGGCGACCTTCCCATCGTACTGGATCGACGACCAGGGTGTCGAAGCTCGGGGCGTCGTCCGGTGGGCTGGATTGGACAAAGGCGAGACGATTCCCTAAGATCACCCGAGTTCGCGGGACCTTTTTCTTTCCGAATCGGACCCATAAACCTGCGTACGGTCGAAACGATGAACCCCACCAGTCAACCAACCGGCACCGCCCCGAGGGTCACGCGGAACCACTTCGCGCAGCTCGACGGGCTTCGGGCCTTGGCCGCGTTCTCGGTAATCGCCGAGCACTTCTCGACGTTGAGCGATTGGCTCCATTTCCCGGTCGGTCTGTTCGGCTTGTGGCTCTTTTTCGTCCTGAGCGGGTTCCTGATCACGGGAATCCTCCTCCGATCGAAGGCGGACGCCGGGGGTGACTGGAAAGAGTTGTCGCACGCCTGGCGGGCTTTCTACGCCCGACGGATGTTGCGGATCTTTCCGCTCTACTACACGGTGTTGATCGGCGCGGCCTGGCTCGATCTCGATGGGGTGCGCCGGAGCTTTTTCTGGAACGCCGTCCACCTGGCGAACGTGGCCGAAATTTTCCGGGGGTTGCAGGCTCCGGGGTTCGCCCACTTCTGGTCGCTGTCGGTCGAAGAGCAGTTCTACTTCGTCTGGCCGACGATCGTCCTGCTCGCCCCCAGGAAGTCCATCTTCGGGGTCGCCTCGGCGATGGTCTTCTTCGCTCCCATCTCCCGGCTGGTGATGATGACGGTCTCGGAGAATTTCCACTACGCCCGGGTGATCCCCCCGTCCTGCACCGATGGCCTCGGGATCGGGGCCTTGCTCGGCCTCTTGCGCGAGGGTGGGGGCACGACGGCGGCGAGTCGGAAGTGGATCGGGCGGGTGGCCCTCGGGGTCGGGCTGGCGATCCTGGCGGCGGTGTTCGCGGGCGGGATCGTCGGGGTCGGCTGGCGGCTCCCGTTCTCGGCCCGGTACTCCGCCTATGCCTTGATCGCGTTCTGGCTGATCGACCGGGCGGCGGACGGGTTCGGAGGCCCGGTCAAGGCGGTCCTCGAATCGCCCCCCCTGCTCTACCTCGGGAAGATCAGCTTCGGGATCTATGTGATCCACCTGATGATCCCGTCGCTCATCCGGTGGCTCCGCGACCGGACCGGCTCGTCGTTCGGGTTCCCGACCGAACCGGGCACCGCGCAGTTCCTTTATGTGGCCGCCGCGTCGGTCGGCCTGGCGACGATCTCGTGGTACGCCCTCGAACGGCCGATCAACGACCTGAAGCGCTACTTCCCTTATGCCGGCCCCGAAGCTCGCGCCTAGTCGAAGCGGTCCAAATCCCTGATCGACCCGAGCCTCATCCCGCAGTCGCCTCAGTCGTAGAGCCAGACCGTCACAGGAGTTCCCGAGGCGTACCCTTCGAGGTCGGCGGGGACGACGACGAACCCGTCGGCCCGGGTCGTGCTCGAAAGGATCGAGGCGCCGGCGATCGCCATCGGTTCGGCCCCGCCGTCGACGAGCCGGACCCTCGCGTAATCGACCCGGCCCACGACCGACGCGAGCTTGCCCTTCATCGGCGACGAAACCGAACGATAGGGCCAGCCCGGCGGCCGCCCCCCGAGCCGTCGGACGACCGGCCCGGCGAAGAAGTCGTAGGCGCACAGGCAACTGACCGGGTTTCCCGGCAACAGGACGACCGCGACCCGCCCCACGAACCCCAGGCCCGCCGGACTCGCCGGTCGGATTGCGACCCCGTGGACCAAGAGTTCCCCAAGCTCGGACAGCAGGCTCGGGGCGTGGTCCTCCGGGCCGGTCGAACTCCCGCCCGAAACCAGGACCGCGTCGCTCGACCCGGCGGCTTCTCGGATCGCGTCGCGGAGGGTCGCCCGAGCATCGGGCAACGGCCCGACGACCCGGGGGATGCCGCCGTCTCGGGCGACCAAAGCGGCGAGCATCGGCGAGTTGGCGTCGACGATTCGACCCGGGCAAACCGACGCCCCGGCGCGGTCCAACTCGTCGCCCGTGACGAGGATCGTCACCTCGGGTCGGCGGACCACGGCGACCGTGGAGCAACCGATCGACGCCAAAACCCCGAGGTCCTGCGGCCTCAAGATTCGACCCGAGGCGATCACGGTGGTCCCCCGGGCGATATCCTCGCCGCGACGCCCAACGTGGCGGCCCGGCGGGGTCGGCTCTATAATCTCGACCGTCGACCCGTTGGCCGAGGTCGACTCGACTCGGACCACCGCGTCGGCCCCTTCGGGCAAAGGGGCGCCCGTGGCGATCTCGGCCGCCTCGCCCCGCCCGACGGTCAAGGGAGAATTCGAGCCTGGTCGAGCCCTCCCCACGACCTTCAAAGGGATCGGGCTATAGACGTCGGCGCCGAAGGTTTCCTCCCCCCGGACGGCGTAGCCATCCATCGCCGACCGGTCGAAGCCCGGCACGTCCACGGCCGCGACCACCTCCCCGGCCGAAGCCCGGCCCGAAGCGTCGTCCAGGGAGACGCTCTCCGGGTCGAGGTGGGCGACTCGCCCTCCGATCAGCAGGAGGACCGACTCGACCGACGCCCTCGACCGGAACCCTCGCATCCTCGGGTCATGGAACGTCGGGTCGGTGGGATTGGCCATCGTGATTCTTGGCCGGCGGGTCGAGCGTCGAGGCGATTCAGATCTCGGCGGCGAACCGGCGGGTCAGCTCCTGAAAGGCTTCGACGCGACCGACCGGGACGTTCGGGAAGTCTTCCCAAAGATAAGCCTTGAACGCGGCGTCGCCCATCCGGTCGAAGAACTGGAACGAGTGGGTGACGAAATCGGAGTCGTGGCCGATCTTCCGGACCGAGTAGATCGAGGCGATCTCGGCATGGAGGATGTGCATGTCGAGGGTGTCGGTCTGGACGTTGAAAAACGGACCCATCTCGCTGAACCCGCCGAACTGGCCGACCGACTCGATCACCGCCGCCCGGCTCCGGACGAAGACCCGCATCGTCCCGAGCGCGGGGAACGACTCGACCAACTCGCGGAACGCCCCGTCCTTGATCCGAGTAATCGGCCAGGTCCCGACCAAGGCGTCGACCACCTCGCGTTCGGGCACGGCGAACTTGCGGGCCGCCATCATGGTCATCTTCGACGGGTCGTCGCGGAAGTAGGCCCGGATCGCGTCATTAGTCTCGGCGAGGTCGAGGATCGCCGCTGCTTCGATTCGCGTCGTGACCATAGACCGAAGGTCCTCAACCGAGTAGGTCGCGGCGCCCTCCGTGAGCGCCCGACATCCTTGCCGCAATCTCAGCTTAACCTAACCCGGCTCGACGCGAAACCAGGGTGGTTATCTTTCGATCAAGCCGGGCTTGACGCCGAACGGTCGGCGCCCTGTTCGGCCAGGACGTCGAGCAAGATTTGGTCGAGGTCTCGGGTCGCCCTATAGCCGATCAGGCGTTGGACTTTTCCGAGGTCGGGGACGCGGCGGGCCATGTCCTCGAACCCGGCGACATAGGCTTCGCCGTAAGGGACGAGGCGAATCGGGCTTCGGGCGCCGGTCATCTGGCGGATCTTCTCGGCCAGGGCGAGGATCGTCACCTCTCCGTCGTTGCCGAGATTATAGACGCCACCTCTCGCCCGGGGTTCGTCCATCAGGCCGACCAACCCCTCGACCACGTCGAGGACGTGGGCGAAGCATCGGCTTTGCGTCCCGTCGCCGTAAACCGTGATCGGCTCCCCTCGGATCGCCTGGGCGACGAACCGGGGGATCACCATCCCGTATTGCCCGGTCTGCCGGGGGCCGACGGTATTGAACAGCCGGGCGATCACCACCGGCAACCTCGACTCTTGCCAGTGCGCCAAGGCGAGGAACTCGTCCAAAGCCTTGGCGCAAGCGTAGGCCCATCGACGGGTTGTGGTCGGACCCATCACGGTGTCGTCGTTCTCGGAGAACGGAAACTTCTCCGACTTGCCGTACACTTCGCTGGTCGAGGTGAGCAAGACGGGGCGGCGATACCGGGCGCACGACCGAAGTACCGTGTCGGTCCCGCCGACGATCGTCTCGATCGTCCGGACGGGCTGGTCGACGACCAGCCGCACCCCGACGGCGCTGGCCAGGTGGAATACCGCGTCGGCCTGGATCACGCACGCCTCGACGATGCTCGGGTCGGTCACGCTGGCGACCCGCAGCTCGAGCCCCGGCTCCCCTTCAAGATGCGCGATGTTTTCGTACCGGCCGGTGCTCAGGTCGTCGAGGATCAGGACGCGGTGCCCCCCCCGGAGCAACCGCTCGACCAGGTGGCCCCCAATAAACCCGGCGCCGCCGGTGACCAGGTACGTCTTGCCTCCGCCGTCCAATCGAATACCTCACTAAACCAAAAAACCCGAGCCACGGATGAAACACGGATCAATCACGGACGAATCAATTTCTCTTCTCCCATCCGTGTCCTATCCGTGTTTCATCCGTGGCTAAAATAAATTTGTCTTAGCTCGCATCTTCCATCGGGACGTTCCAGTAGGCTTCGCTCAGAAACCGATTCCAACTGGCGATTCGGATCGTCGAATTATCATAAAAAGGTTTCCAGCTTGGCCGGATCGGGTGCTTCCTGAGCTTCAGACCCGATTGTTCGGGGGTCCGGTTCGCCTTCCGGGCGTTGCAAGGGACGCAAGCCAGGACGCAGTTTTCCCAGGTGGTCGCGCCCCCTTTGGACCGGGGGATGACGTGGTCGATGGTCAACTCCTCGGTGCCGGGTTGCTCTCCGCAGTACTGGCAGGTCGAGTGGTCGCGCTTGAACACGTTCCGGCGGCTGAACGTCACCGAGTTCGACCGGGGGCGGTCGTGTCGGGTCAAGGTCAATACCTCGGGGACCCGCATCGCGAACGACACGGTCCGGATGAAGGGCTCCCCTTCGCGGGGGGACAGCTTGGCCCAGTCGGCCCAGGTATAGAGTCGAAAATCATCCGGGTCGACCACCAGCGCCGACTCGTTCCACAAGAGTGTGAGCGAGCGGGCCACCGTGGCGACGTTGACGGGCATCCAGCTTCGGTTCAAGACCAAGGTTGGACGATCGAGGACGCAGCCCACCATGCGAAGCCTCCCGAGGAAGCCAAAAAGGGGACCGGGGGGAGTCGAACCCCGCCTGAAGTCGGTCAAGGGACGCGAATCGGCCAAGTCGAAGCTTCGCGAAAGACTTCCTATCAGAACATAGCCGACGCCCGCTTGCCAAGTCGGATCAAAATCGCGGCAAAGCTCGCCGATCTTCGAGGTCGGCGATCCGCCGCTCCAGACGGTCGAGAATTGCGACGAAGCAGGCTTGGACCTTGGGGGAGGGCGCATCCCGGTTGACATAGAGGACCGAATCGGGCCTAGTCATGACGCTGTCATAGACCGACCAAATGCTCGACTCGATTCCTCGGGCCGTGAACAGCGACTCAGAAGGAATCGCCCGAGACGACTTCTCCGCCGGCACGGGTCGCGAGGGCACGCCAAATTGCCGGCGCAACGCCATCGCCGACGAATCGAGAACTCCCATCCATCATCAAACAGTGGACCCCACCCGCGTGCTGACTCCTCGCCGAGATCGCCGCGCCCGAGACCCGACCGAGACCATCCAAATTGTCATAAGTGCAATCACCCACCTTCGCATTCGGCGTCATGACATGGTTGTACAATGACTGTTCGTACCCTGCCTCGATCCAGTAGGAGCCGGAAGTCGTGAGGATGGCCGGATCGGGTCCGATCAATCCGCAAAGCGAGGCCAAAGCGTCGGAAGAGGGTGGGGTGATCCGACCCGCCCCTTCGATCGATCGGAAATCGCGACTCGCGTTGTATGTCTTCTCGCCACTGCCCCTGGACCGCTCGGCGAAGCCGACGACATTGCTCAACCCATCACGGAATTCGCCGGGTGCTAGGGCTTTCAAGCCCGGAAAGGCCCCACCCCCCCCGGGGGCGATTTCGCTCTCGATGTCGAACGGATTGGGTCCCGTGCTGGCCCGGTAGCTGATGCCCGGCGAGAGCGAGGAAACGTCGGAAGGGCAGAGAAACTCGGCGAGCATGACTTGGCGGGCCGTGGCGTTGGACGCGGTGTCGGCCGTCGCGTAAATCCAGGACCGATCGGATGCCTGGACGTTGAGGAAGTTGATCGAATTGAAGAGCGGCGCCTGGTCCAGCGATCCAAGCAACTGCGATACGGCGGAGAAGGCGGGGCCGAACGCCATCGATGAGTCACTGGAAGAGCGTGAGGGCCTCGCATCGGCCGGAAAGGTTCCATGACTGGAAGCATGATTCCCCAGGGCCAAGCCGATCTGCCGCAAGTGATTGAGGCAAGTCGTCCGCCTCGAAGCCTCTCGGGCGGACTGGACCGCCGGAATTAGGAGCGCCATCAGGACGCCGATCACGAAGACGACGACCAGTAGTTCGATCAAAGTAAAGGCTCGCCCGCATGACTTTCGACGGGCTTGGACACGCTTATGGCTTTCCATCGACCGGGACCGCCGTTTGGACGAGGTAGGAGACGGGGACAACCAGGGGTCGCGGCTTCCCTCCTCCTTGGAAGATCGTCAAACCGCCGCGTCGATAGCCCGGATCGCCCAGGATCGCGAAAGTCAGATCGATTGCCAACGAACCATCGGGTTCGGTCGAGACCTTCGACTCGGCGAGGAAGTCCGAAGGCTCGCCTGATAGTCTATCAACATGCAAGGGCGAACCATCGTTCGACCGAAGCGTGATCCGCTTCGAAACTTTCGTCCCCACGCGAGCCGTGCTCAACCAAAGGCGAGAGGGTTGCGCCTCGACTGATGGGCGGATTGACCAATTGACCGGCAATTCGAGCTTGGCCCGATCGAGGCCCCGGCATTTGAGGATCACCGAGACGCCTTGGTGATAGTCGCCCGGCTCTCCGCCGGGGCGGATCGAGACCAGCACCGAACCGAGACGGCGCTGGGGACCGGGGGCAACCAATTCGGTCGGGTGTCCGGGCGACTCGGCCTTCCGTTCAAGTTCGACCTCGCCGACGATCAGGTGATGGTTCGGTTCGACGAGGAGTTGGCAATTCGGGCAGAGGGGAAGGCTGCGGTCCATCAGCGTGACCCGGCGTTCGGCGGCTTGGGTGGGTTCCAGGCGGCCGAAGTTGCAAGCGGAAATCTCGGCGAACATCGGGGTCACGACATCCCAATTGAAGGAAATCATCCGCGAGGATGAGTCCGGGGTGTCGACGATTAGTTCGACCCACACACGATTCGGGCCGGGGCGGCTCCCAAGCTCGAACGTTGATTTCAGCTTTGTCGAGCCGCCGACGGGGATCGTCGTCGATTCGAGATCGACGCTGGTGCAGGTGCAAGACTTGCGGATTTCGAGCAGTCGGATCGGGGCGGAGGATTCGTTGACGAGCCGATTCTCCCGGGTGATCGTCTGGTCCGGCGTGGATGCGAAGACTTTACCGATGTGGTGATCGGCGTGTTCGATCCGCAGGCCGCCGGCGGCCCGAGGCATCGGAGGTTCGATCCGCAGGCCGCCGGCGACCCGAGGCATCGGAGGTTCCAGCTTGGCCTTCGTGCCGCAACCCGTCAACAAGCCGAGGATCAGCGGAAGTGCGACCGACGTCATACCCCGCCTCGGCTTTCGGGCCACAAAACCTCCCACGAGGATCAAGCCCGCGACCGCCGCCGCCGACCAGCCGATGATGGTCGTCCAAGGCGTCGACCTCGCCAATAGTGGTGGCGCCGAGGGGACACCCAGGACCAAAGACCGCTTGGAAAACCGCCTCCGAAATTCTTTGAACGGCAGGTCGTATTCGAGGGGCGGGTCGATCAAGGAGACGGTCTTCGTTTCGAGATTGATCCATTTGATGATCAGGAAATGTTGGTCCACGAACGCGATGCAGGCATTCGGCCTGGTCAGGGTCGCCAGGGTATCGAGGTCGGCCTCGACCGCGAGCGTCGCGGCCCCCCGACCCTTGGCGATCCGATCGAGATCCTCCATCGAGTAGCCCGAAGGGCCGGGTGGGGGGATCGTTTTCTCGAATGCCGAATGGGTTCCTTCGACCAGGCCGATCGCCTTCAAGCCGATGAAAGTGCAATAGGCCCCGCACTTCACGTCGGCGCTCGAAGTTTCCGGCGCGGCGACGCTCGGGCGTTCCAGTGCGAGCGACGAGAGCAAGACAAGGAGCAAGCGTCCCATGTCGTTCCCTTTCTTCACAAATCGGGGTGCTTCGCACGCGGCATCAAGGCTTGGGGCGGGCCGAACCATCTTTGCGGAGCGATTTGGCCGCCTCATCGAGCTTGGCGTCGTTGACGACCGGCTGGGCCCTGACAGGAGCTGGACGCCCGTAGTTTGTCTCCCGCCGGAGCCGATTCAGAATGGAGTCGCGCTCGAAATCCGCCGGAGAAACATCGCCGGGAACGCGGACATCAGAGAAGACGTAATGATAGGTGATCTCTCGGCTCAAATCCTCCGACCGGCCCATTCGCGTCGCCCCGGCGGGGAGCATGACACCGTCCGCCCGCTTGGAATAACGATACTCAAGTTCATCGTTGAGCTTGCCCGATGGGGTGAATGAGACGGAGGATCGGGGGGCGAGGTTGTCGCGAGCCGAGAAGACGGTCACTACTTTGCTGCCTCTCTCGTCAACCCGTGTCTGCTCGATGTCTCCGTTCGGGAGCGTGATGTGCGAGAACTTCGACGACCGAAAGACTTCGGGGGTGTCCGCCGACGGCCCGATCATCTCCGTCCAGGGTCGACCGCCCAAGCCGTAGGGCGGGCAGCACCTCGAAAAATTGGTGGGCGGTGCCAGGTCGTACAACGGCTCGATTGCGCTCGGGGTCGGCTCCCGCTCATTCAACACGCTGTAGCGAGTCAAATAAGTGATCACCTTCTTGGAACCCTTGGCGATGTAATTCCACTCCAGATCCATCGACTTGCCCCGGTCGTGAAACCACACCGCCTCCGGGTCGGAGACTTTGTAGCGGAGGATGTAGTTGGCGTCCAGCCAGCGAACGTCCCCCTCCATAATGGCGACCCCGGGAGATTCTTTCCGGGTGATCTCGAGGCGAACCGCCGCCTGGCCACGCTTCCAGGCATCGCGGTTCGTCGCCTGCGCATCCTTCAAGACTTCGACGATGTCGGGCCCGTCGGCGAATCCCGTCATTGCCGGGCTGTTCGCCAATGTGGCTATTGAAAGCGCGATCACCAACAGGTCAGTCATCTCGTGTTTCCTTTATCAAAAACTACGCTGACCAATCAGTGACAGGTTGAGTCTTCGGTTTATTTTGATTTTATCGCTCCGAGCGCGCTGCAAATGCCCACGGGAGGGGTCCATCAAGGACAAGTGGGGGCGCATGAAGTCGGCGCTTCAGAGTAGGGAGTCGCGCGAGTGCTCAGATCCAAGTAGCATGTACTGCTCTGAGTATCGAAGCTGCACACGTAATAATCAATGCAAGACATCGTCGCGTAGGACGCGGAGCATATCTGACTGGTTTTCGTCCCCGAGCAGGAGTTCTGGTTGTTCGGTGTGTTGAGGTAGGCTCTCGCGAGACCTCGCAGGCAACTGTAGTATTGAAGGGTCGTCGAGCACTGCAACGTGCTTGGCACGGTGCAGGCGGGTACTGGCGCGCAGCAAGCGTTCAGAGTGATGTTTTGGTAGCCACCGACGAGGGAGGCTTGCTCAAGCGAAGACAACGTTCGGCCATCGCGATCGCCGAAGCCGAAGCCGAAGCAGAGGGTCGCGATGAGGCTCAGGAGAGCAGCGGAAACATTTTTCGCCATCGGTTCATCTCCTTGCGGGTGTGATGGGACCTTTCCATTCGCAATCCGAGGCCCACCATACCCCGGGGGGGGCCAAAAGCGAGAAAATTCTTCAAATTGTTTCCGAGCGATCTTCAACGCTGCTAGATCCCTTCCAGTAAGATGACACTCCAGCCCACGACACGACCAACCCGGAGGGAAGTTCGGGATGAAAGCGGAGATCATCGCCATCGGCACCGAGCTGGTCAGCGGCCAGTCGCTCGACACCAACAGCCAATGGCTCAGCCAGAACCTGGGGGCCTTGGGAATCCCGGTCCACTT